>OFGA01001240.1_pt1 | contig 18126 bp, 18 predicted proteins | sample 1521471 | NCBI WGS metagenome assembly OFGA01 (sample SAMEA3504086, study PRJEB24116) | mouse gut metagenome | biome: mouse gut; feature: mouse-associated habitat; material: faeces | place: Denmark | collected 2011
CTGCCGGGGAAACGGGAGAAGCCGGGATGTCTGCCGGTCTGCCCCAGGAGCAGGACGGGGAGCATGGGGATGCCGCCCCCCATGAACCGGAGACGGATGCCGGCCAGCCGAAGCGGTCTGCCGGGTTCCAGAGTGCCGGAGCGCTCTATCAGGACAGCAGGGAGCGGGCCAATGAGAACCGTTCCTCCGCGTGGATATTATTGATCATGGGAAGCGTAGGGCTCATAGTCATCGTCCTGGGCATCATGGGCATGATTCCGCTGCATTTCAGCAATCCTTATCTGTTCTACGGCGTGATGGCCGCTGTGTTCATCCTCTTTATCGTGGCGGGCATCGTATCCATGAACAACGCAAAGCTTTTCGCCAAAAAGGCAGAATCCGAAAATTCCCTCCGGGACGCCATGCTGGCATGGTGCCGGGAGAACCTGCGCGCCCAGGAGCTGGACAGCGAAATCGGCGTGGACGGCACCGAATCGGAGGAGGCCCTGTATTTCAAACGTTTCGAATGTATCAAGGCAAAACTGAACTATCAGTTCGTGAACCTGGATCAATGTTTTCTGGAGAAATTCATCGATGATTCCGTATATGACATGATTTATGAGAAGAAGGACGAATCGGCGTAGAAGACACGGCGGTCTTCGGAAAGCTGCACCGATTTGGGCGGAATAAAAAGATACCATATCGATACAAACAGGAAAAGACAAGGATACACAGGAGCGATAGGATAATCTCGAAAGATATGACAGTGCCGGCGGGCGTGGGAAAGAGCGGTTATGCGCACGAGCGGTCAAGCTTGGGCATCGATTCAGGACGCGTTCGGCCCGTGAGCCGAGTGCCCCGGCATAGTCAGGAGAAAGCGAGGTTATCTTATGAAAAAGAAAATTTTGGCAATGACGGTTCTGGCGGCCTGCATGATGTTTGCCTCCTGCGGCAAGGAGAGCGACGGGCAGGGAATCGATATGGTGCAAATCATGGAGGACAGCGGGCAGGCGGAGCCGGAAAGCGGTGCGTCCGGGGCAGGAGGACAGCCGGAGGCCGGGCGCGGCATGCCGGAAGCGGGGAATCCTTCCTCGGAGAAAAGCGCGGAGGATGAGCTGGCCCTAAAGGAAGCTTTGGCCGGTGAAAGCGGCGAGGAGCAGACGGAGGTAGTGCTGTCGGATAAGCTCCTGAAAGCGGGAGATACTTTGGAGGTTCTCTATTTCGTTGACGAACACACCCTGGAGCAGGGGCTGGAGCTTACCCTTCAGGACGCGAAGCTGTCCGCTTCCCCGGAGGAGGCGCAGTTGGACAGGGCTTTGATGGTGGAGGAGACGGAGAATTACGATCTGTCAGGGGATCCCATGATGTACAGGATTGACGAGGCGGGTATCCTGACATGTAACCTGACTATACGGAATGTAAATGTGGAAGAGGGAGATGATCTACATATCGGTACATTCATGATTGCATATGCGGATCCGGCTACCGGGAAAGTGAGCATTTTAACCTCCATGCCGACTTATTTCTCCGCATCTTCCTCCTCCGTGGGCAAGTCGGATTATTACCACTATGAGCTTCCCAAGGGGGAGAGCAAAGAGATGGTCGTGGCCTGGCTGATACCGGGGGAATATGAGGCGGAGAACCTGTACCTGGGCGTGACATACGACAACAAGGAGCCTGGAGAGCGGCAGTATTTCCGATTGTTTGGGCAGGAGTAGCCTGCTCTCCAAGGCTGTAATGCGCAGCCTGAAGCGCCTGGGGCGGGGCGTTTGAAAATCCGGATTTGTTATGGGGGTAAGCTTGAAAATCAGCATCGCATGTGTGGGCAAGATAAAGGAAAAGTTCTATAAAGACGCTATTTCGGAATATGAAAAACGGTTGAGCAGATACTGTAAGCTGGAATTCCTGGAGGTAGCGGATGAAAAAACGCCCGATGGGGCCAGCGAGGCCTTGGAGGAGCAGATTAAGGAAAAAGAGGCAAGGCGTCTCCTGGAGAAAATCCGGGAGGACGCCTTTGTCTGCACCTTGGAGATAGAAGGGAAGCGCCTGACATCGGAGGGCTTCGCCCGGTGGATGGAGGGGCTGACGGTAAGGGGAACCAGCCATATCGTGTTCGTCATCGGCGGCTCCCTGGGCCTGCATGAGTCCCTGCGCAGGCGGGCGGACATGGCCTTAAGCTTTTCGGACATGACCTTTCCGCATCAGCTGATGCGGGTGATCCTGGCAGAGCAGGTTTACCGGGCTTTTCGTATTATACAGGGGGCCCCATACCATAAGTAAAGGCGAAGTTTTGAGGAAGGCCAGAAAGTGCAGGAAAGCTAAGATTTAGGCGGGAAATAGAGGGTTGGCAAAAGTTGTTTTAAGATAATACTATGAAAATTATCACACTTAGGCATGTTATGGGGAAATATACCACAAGTAAGGGCGAAGTTTTGAGGAAGGCTGGGAAGTGCAGAAAAGCAAAAATTTAGGAGAGATATGGAAAGTGGATAAAAGGTTGTTTTCAGATAAATATATCTAATTTGTGGATCTGTCAGACGGAATCATCTTAATGAAAACAAGAAGGAAGCAGGGTAAACAGCTTTGAAAATTCCATATGCCAGAATCGAGAGAAGAGGAATGTATGTATGCCTTGCGTGCGTATATACATCAATATTTAAGTGGGGGTAGTTATGAAAATACGGTGTGTGTGGGAGCACAATGGCGATGACAGTATTTTGTATGCCGACAACTTTGTTGGAGCATATACGCGTGGCGAATCAAAAGATATTGCTCTTCAAAAGATGAAAAGAGAGGTGATGTCTTATCTGAAATGGAAAGGTGAGGTAGTCACCGATTCTTTGGAGCCAATAATCGTACAGGAGAAGGCTTCCGTACTTATGGTTTCGGATGCAGATTCAGATGTTCTCTTTGAAGAAGAAAAAAAGCCTCTGTCAAGATCGGAATACGAAGAATTAAAAGCACTTGCACTGAAATCCGCAAAGAATTTTTTGGATTTGTATGAGATAATTCCTGATAAGAACAAAAGCTGTCTGCCAATTCGGAAGACTTTCTATGGACAAGTTCCCCGCACGGCATTTGAAATGTATGAGCATACAAAAAATGTCAATGAATATTATTTTGGGGAGATTGGTGTTGAGACTGAACACGAGGGAACCATTGTAGAATGCCGGCAACGAGGGTTTGTATTACTGGAAGAGCAGCCAGATTTTTTGAAGAATACTGTCTATCAGGGCAGTTATGACGAAGAATGGTCATTGCGGAAAGTACTGCGGCGGTTTGTTTGGCATGACCGTATCCATGCAAAGGCAATGTATAGAATGGCAGTCAAAACATTTGGTGGTGGTATTCCGAATTTGTTTCACTTTGTGTAAAACTTTTCGTTTATTAAACAGTTGAGTTTGTACAGATTCTATAATTAATATGTTTATGAATTATTATATTATGGAAATTATACATTTTCCTGGAAAGGGAGTATGGAATTGGATGAGAAACTGAGGAACATGACGTCTTTATACATAACAAAAAGAGATGAAATTCTATTGCTTTTCCGGCAGCACGGCAGCGTTGTGAGTGATACATGGGTTGGAGCCGCAGGAGGCCATTTTGAAGAGAATGAACTAAATGACCCAAGAGCATGTGTATTAAGAGAACTGAAAGAGGAATTGGGAATAAGTGAAAGTGGTATCAGGAATCTGCTGCTGCGATATGTTACTTTGCGGAGAATGAAAGGAGAAATTCGCCAGAATTACTATTTTTTTGCGGAGCTGAACAATGAGGCGGGGGATCACATTGTATCAACGGAAGGGATAAGCAGATGGTTTACATTTTCGGAACTATCGGCATTGGAGATGCCATATACTGCTAAGTTTGTCATTGAGCATTATCTGAAGATTGGACAAAAAACAAATGATATGTATGTAGGCGTGGCTGACGGGAAAGGAGTTAATTTTACAATATTGCCAGAATACGAATAATAACTGGTGTAATTCTGAACCTGTTCTGGATGCTGGAAGGTCTTATTTGAAAGAAATATTATTACGAGATTTTTCGCACTTAGGTATGATATGGAGTACCATACCATAAGTAAATGCGAAAAGTCATATAAGTAAATGCGTTGAGCTGTTGTTAGCAGAGGAGGATAAGCTGATATGGATAACAAAAGTGTTAAGCGGTTAAAGCAAATGCATGGCAGTGGGAACGGTGCAAATCCAGGGAAGCTTTATTTTGCGTTTTGGGGCGCGTTTGCATTGCTTTATATAGTCGGAATTGCATTGCCTCTGGGGGTTACTCCTCATTACTATAATCGTATGTCCAGAATTTGGAACTGGACAGAAGTTTTGATTTTCTTTCTGGCTGTTTACTATATTATTAAGACCAGGGTTTTTCAATGGAGACAGGCGGTTATAGCTGTGTTACTTGGGGCAGTATGCCTGATTTCATTATTTCGGGATCCCAGAACGGCAGACATTATTGTTACGAGCATTTGTGTGACGGCCACATTTTATGCAGGTTGCAGGCTGTTTGAATTGGCCAAGGTGGAAAATGCTTCCATAAATATCAATATTGTCGGAAGCATTCGATATTTTGGATTAGGTGCCATGATTTCTATTCCATTGGCATTTTTGAATGCTTTGTACTTTTCTTTTACTGGCCAGATAAGGCTCGGTAATGTTTTGCATTCTGCTGTTTTTGCGTTGAAGCCTGCGATAGCGGAAGAAGTAATATTCCATTTTTTCTTATTGGCATATACATATTTCATATTTTCTGGGAAAGAAGAAAATAAAATAAAGGTATATATTTATGCTTTATTAGTTGTACCGCATGAACTGCTCCATTATCCCGATTTGTTTGTAAAATCACCTATTATGGCAATTATCATGTGTGTATTGAATAGTGTGTTCTTTGGTTTGCCTATGGCATTATTGATGAAGAAGAAAAATCTTCAAATGGCAGCAGGTATGCACTGGTTTGTAGATTTTGTCAGGTTTGCCGTTGGTTTTTGATAAAAGAAAACAAACATTTCAGTAAAAGGAAACGAACAAATTTATCAGAAGAAACGCATCACCCCATGGAAGTCGCAAACTCCCATGGGGTTTTTCATTTATTAAAAAAGAGTATAGTCAGAAGATTACCTTTTGATAACACAATACATTTAAATGGGTAATAAGTGTTGACATACGTTAATGAAAGTGGTAATATGTTCAAAGGAAGGGAGGAAAATATATGTATATTGAAGAAAGACATAAGGCTATTTTGGAGTGGTTGAAGCAAAATGGAAGTATCAGTACTCTGGATATACAGGAAAAATTTGCAGTCAGTTATGAGTCGGCTAAACGTGATTTGAGAATTTTGGAGGAAAAGGGATTGCTGAAAAGGACTCATGGTGGAGCATTGCCGATGCGCCAGGTTGCTGCTTCCAGACCGGCACATTCAACAATTAAAGATTATGGTGAGGTTAAGAAAAACTATTTCCTGATTGCTGAAAAGGCAATAAAAATGATTGAAAATAATGATGTAATTTTTCTGTTTCCTGTAACAGTCTGCTATTTCATGGCCCAAAATCTGCCTGATAAATTAAAGGTCAGGGTGGTTACAAATTCTATTATTATTGCGGAAGAATTGCGGGACAGGGAAAATGTTTCCGTTATATTGTTGGGCGGAGAAATGGATAAAAAAGGGAATTGTTATGATGCTATTGCAATAGATACCATAAAGAAGCTGCGGGTGGATAAATGCTTTATCAGTTCAGCGGCAATTTCGCCTGATTTCGGTTTGTCAATTCAAAAAACATCTGCAATCCCTTTTTTCAATGCTGTGATGGACAGCTCAAAGAGAAAAATCGGATTGTTTCCGAAAGAAAAAATCGGATTTGACTCTATTGTAAGTATTAGTCCGGCTGAAAGATTGGATATGCTGATTACAGATTGGGATATACTGGATGAGGAACTGAATCTATTTAGAGAAAAAGGGATAGAGGTAATAGTGGTAGATAAAGAGTAGAGTTTAACAGAGACAGAAAGGTGATATACATGGCTACCTGGGTGACGCATTTGATGATTGCTGACCAGATAATGAAAAAAGCAAAAGGACTTGACAGGCGTGGGTTTTGCGTTGGGAATATCGCTCCTGACTGTAATGTGGAGAATGAGGATTGGACATCGTTTATACCATCCCGCGAGACTACCCATTGGATGAACGGAGGAGGAAAATCTGTATCTGATGGTGATCTGTTCTACGAAGAGTATATGCGAAAGCGTGAGGGTGAAATAAAATCAGAGGAACACCGTGCATTTCTGGCAGGTTATTATTCACATTTGATTACAGATGCAGTATTTCAAAAGTTTATTCGTGATGAAAACAGGGTGAAGGAAGTGTGGAGGAGAATATATGCGGATGAACAGTTGAGGGAAAAGGTAAAATGCTATCCTGAAGACTGGAATTCTGTAAGAATAATAATTCCTAAAAATATACGGATAGCTGAGATTAATACAATAGAAGCGGAGTATTTAAAAGAGCATCCGGATTCAGGATATCTGACAGAAATCATACATCTGAAAGAATTTCCGGATTATATTGATTATCTGCCCCATGGCTGCATTGTGCGAAAGATTCGGATCATGGGTCAAATACCTGAAGTGGATGGGAATATCATGATTCCGATTACCATATCAAGAGAAGAACATCAATTATTTGTGGATCATACGGCAGAGCTGATATTGCGCAGGCTCAGTGAAAAAGGTTGTGTTTCTTTTGTTTGGGAATCTGGGAAGGAACGGTGTTCTGATTCGCAGCAAGTGTCTTCCATGGGTTGAACAATCTCCGGATGCTGTCAGGATTTATCCGCCAGAACTGGCAGGGCTTGTTCCAAAAAGTCCAAGACAATATGGATGGCCTGAATAGCCCGGATTTTACGGAAACCTGCAGGTTTGGAAAAGATACCCTGCTGTAACTATTTACAGCAAAAAGAGGGAAAAGCGTGCCGCAGATTATCCTGCAGGGGAACTGGGTGGAACAGTGGGGCTTTGAGATTGGCTGCAGTGTGTCTGTGGAGTGCTATAGAATAAACGGGTTATTTTAAAAGACTGAAAAATACTGTGGCCTGTTCGTATGAAATATGATAAAATACCAGTAAAAGCAGGAGGTGTGTGCCATGAATACAGATACTACCATAGCGAAAAATATCCGTGTGGCTGATGAGAAAGCCAGCTATGACGCGGCCTGCAAGCGGCTGCTTTCGGAAAAGATTATTCTGGCATGGATTATGAAGAACTGCCTGGAAGAATACCGTGACTGTGATGTGGAAGAGATTGCGGAAAAATATATTGAAGGTACACCGCAGGTGGGAGAAGTGGCAGTTGCCCCGGATGAATCCAATCGTGTTTCTATGATACAGGGGGCTGGCAACGAAGATATTTCTCTGACAGAAGGGTCAGTTACCTATGATATCCGCTTTCTTGCGACAGCTCCTGTATCGGGGGAATTGATTCGTTTGATCATCAATCTGGAAGCCCAGAATGATTTTTATCCGGGTTATCCGCTGATCAAGAGGGGAATCTATTACTGCAGCCGGATGATTTCCGCCCAATATGGAACAGAGTTTACAAATTCCCACTATGAGAATATCAAAAAAGTATACAGCATATGGATTTGTATGAATCCGCCAAAGAGCCGTGAAAACAGCATTACCCGTTATTACATTGCGGAAGAAAATCTGGCGGGCAGTGTAAAGGAACGAAAAGCGGATTATGATTTGATGGCGGCTGTCATGATCTGTCTTGGAAAAGAGGGAGATTCGGGTACGGATTTATTGAAACTGTTGAATGTGCTTCTGTCCACGGAGACAGGTTCACAGGACAAGTGCCAGATATTGGAGGAAGATTTTCATATCAGAATGACTTTAGCCTTGGAAAGTGAGGTGTCGCTTATGTGTAATTTAAGTAAGGGTGTGGAGGAGAAAGGAATTCAAAAGGGAATTGATAAAGGAATAACAGCTATGATTTTAACACTGAAAGAGCTACAAATATCAAGTGACGTTATTCTGAAACAAATCTGTGAAAAGTTTGGTCTGACAGAAGAAACAGCAGAAACGTACTTGAAAGAAATAAGTTAAATATTTCAGGCAGAGCATTTTTGTGTTCTGTCTGAAATAATATTACGAGATTTTTGCACTTGGGTATGATATGGAGCATCATATCACAAGTAAAGGTGAAGGGGAACGGATGCTCTTAAAGGCAAAAGAGAATAAGAGTTGTATTTGTACCTCCAAGGGAGTTTGCATATTCCATGGGGGTTGATTATGACTTATAACAATTTATCAAATGATTTGTATGACTGGCATGGTAATACATTCAAAAAGTATATTCAAAAAAGAAATGTTTTTGATGTAATTTGAGATATTTTATGCTACAATTTGTACTAAATATACAATATGAGATTCTATTAGGAGGAATGACCATGGAAAACATCTTGCAGGCAGCCGACAAGCTATTCCAAAACCGTTATATCATCTCGATTAAAAAAGCGTTTACCGTCACGCTGCCGGTAATTATCCTGGGTTCTATAGCATCGTTGATCAATAATATGCCCATTGACATAGTGCAGGCAGGTCTGTCCACCCCGGTTGGACAGGTGATTCGGGCGGTAAATGGCGCGATCTGGCTGGGCAGCACAGCCATCATGGCGATTTTGATTGCATGGACTTTGGGCTATTATCTCGGTAATGCCTATAAACTGAACGGTACGCTCTCAGCCCTCACAAGTGTATCCGCCTATCTGACCATTTGCGTTACAACCTCGGATGGCGGCATCTCGCTGAGCCAATTGGGTTCCAGCGGGCTTTTCGGAGCTATTTTAATCGCGATTCTGGCCACCGAGCTGTACCATGCCTTTTCCAGGCTTAAAATCAATATTTCGGAGGATACGGCGGAGGAGGTGCGGCAAATGTTCGAGGCTCTTTTCCCCGTCACGCTGTCCATTTTCTGCATTGCCCTCACAAACGGCATCGTATTGACGACCTCCGGCAAAGGGGTTGACGAGTGGATTTATACTGCCCTGTCGCTTCTTTTTTCAGCGGCCGATGGAGGCGGACTGGGCGGTACCTTGTTACTGGTATTCGGCATTCATATTTTCTGGTTCTTCGGTATTCATGGCGGAAATGTGATGGACAGCATCATGGTCAGCGCCTTCGGCGAGAATCTCATCCATAATACCAGCCAATATGCCTTGAATCACGATGCTTTTGACGAACAGCTTGACATTATCAGCAAGGGCTTTCTGGATACTTTTGTATTTATGGGGGGAGCGGGCACATCGCTGTGCATCATCATCGCAGTGTTGATTATTGCCAGGAGCCGGTATATGCGCAGCATCGCCAAAATGGGCGGTGTATTCGCACTTTTCAACATGAATGAAATTATGTTGTTCGGCTTTCCTGTAATCCTGAACCCTATTTTGCTGATTCCTTTTTTGCTCACGCCGCTCACGATAACGCTGGTTTCATGGAGTGCGATGTCTCTCGGTCTGGTTGCCCGGGTTGTAACGGAGGTGCATTGGGCGATGCCGCCTTTGATCAGCGGATATCTGGCAACCGGCGGGCACCTGTCCGGCAGCATCCTCCAGGTCATCAATATTGCTGCAGGCATTCTGATTTATCTGCCGTTTATTCGCTTGATGGACAGGCGGGAAGTGCAGAAGGAAGCCCTGAAGGACGACAATACCGCTCTGTTAAAAAATACATTGAATACAGTGATTGAGAAAATCCATAACTCCACGGGTGAGGTGAATGGGGAGATTACGGATTTTTCAATCGTCCTGGAAAGCGTCATCAGAGATTTGAATGTGCTCTCTGCTCAGATGCAGCAGCAGATGCAATTGATGCATACCTGCGACGAATATATCCAGACCATTGATACCTCGGTGGGCAACACAGATAACAGTATAAAAATTGTTCTGCAGAATATGGAAAAAACAATCGGTCTGTCCATGGAAGGCGCACAGAACATGCAGCAAACGATGCAGGAGATGGAAGAAACTTTCTTCTCCGCACAAAAGGTCAATGAACTGGCCAGCCAGCTTAATCTGCGCTGCGAGCAGATTGAGGGAATGTTAAAAAGCATTGAGGACATATCCACGCAAACGACTACTCTTTCACACAATGTCTCCATCAAGGCGGGGCACGCCGGTGTTCAGGGCAAAGTGTTTTCCGTGGCGGCCGTCAATATAAAAGATTTGTCGGAAGCAGCAGCGAAGACCGTTTCCGATATAGAAGGGGTGTTACAGGGGATGAAAGCGGATACCTCTGATATGATTGAGCGGTCTGAAGTCAGTTTGAAGCAGGTAGAAACCGGGCGGCAGCAGGTGATTGACGCCAACCAGCTGTTTGGTGAAATTGTACAGAATATTCAGAATATTCAGGTACAGTGTCATACGGTTCTTAAGCACAGCGGCGAAGCGATCGGCAAATTGCAGCAAGTCAATGAACAAATCCGGACGACCGGCCATTTCTTTGCAGAAACGGTATCCCATACGTCTAAGGTGGCTGAAGAGGTTCGCAATAGGTCGGATGAGTCCAAAGAAATGGTGCACAAGCTGCGGAAGCTGAATGTGGAAACAAGCCTTATGACAGTGAATGCGCTGGAGAACCTTGAAAGTTAGGTAACTGTGGAAATAGAGAAAGATGAGAAAATATATTATAAGCAATCACGAGGGAACTGCGCGATTACCGCTTATCTGAAAATGATCTGGATGATACATAGATATTGCTGAACAATCTGTTTCGCTGTATTCCGGACGGCAATATTCCTGCAATTTGCCGTTCATTATTGAACGACCTGCTAATAGTGCGATAAGATATTGTAAATCATTGGGATACTGATGAAGTATTTTTAAAGTATGAGAATCTTCTCGAAGTCAAAGATGGCGGCTGTTATGATCTGTCTTGGGAAAGAGGGCGATTCAGGTACGGATTTATTGAAATTGTTGAATGTGCTTCTGTCCACGGAAACAGGTTCACAGGACAAGTGCCAGATACTGGAGGAAGATTTTCATATTAAAATGACTTTAGCCTTGGAAAGTGAGGTGTCGCTTATGTGTAATCTAAGTAAGGGTGTGGAGGAGAAAGGAATTGAAAAGGGAAGACAGGAAGGAATAATAGCTATGGTATCAGCATTAAAGGATTTACAAATTGCAGACAGCATTATTCTGAATAAAATCCAGGAAAAGTTTCATTTGGCGGAAGAAACAGCAAAAATGTATTTGTAAGTATAACAGGCAGAGCATTTATAGGTGCTCTGCCTTGTTTGACAGAATAATATAAGGTTAATTTTCGCACTTAGGCATGTTATAGAGAGCCATATCACAAGTAAGGGCGAAAGGGAACGGAAGTTCAGGTAGAAGAAAGGGAATAAGAGTTAGATTTGTTAGATTTTAACCCCATGGGAGCAGTTGGCTTTCCATGGGGTGTTTTTGTCTGAAATGGGTAGATTTTGTGTTTATGATTTTTCTGGCGGAATGTATTCTATCAGGTCGTGTAAGTCACATTCCAGAACGTAACATAATCGTTTCAGGATATCAATATCAAGACGCTGTATTTTTCCATCCCTGTAATTCCGTAATTGTGTTCTCTGCATTTCCGTGCGGAAGGATAACTGATTCAGGGAAATATTTTTTTCCTCTAATATTTCTGCTAAATGAATTTTTATATCGCCATAGCCATCTGAACTGGCCGGGAGCTGGCGTAAAGGGTTTTCTTTCTTGGGCATTGTCCGTACCTCCAATGTCTATTATATTTTACCCACAATATTATTGTAAGATTCTGTAATATATGGTATATTTATATATGGGTATAAATATGCTCAATTAAAAAATAGAAAAGTAATATATGAAATAAAAAGTGAAGGAGAGTTATTTATGTTAATGAAAAAATTGTTGGAGCAGGAGAACCATCCTGTGGAATATCCATGTGCTGTTGGTGAAGTCCATATTCCAAAAGAGAGAAATATTTATAATATCCTGCGGAAGAAGTATTACCATCTGGCAGAAGAAGCGGTAAAACAGTTTTCTTCTTTTTATGATGGCTATACGAACTGCAATGACATTCTGCAGAAAACGTCATCAGATTTTCAGAAAAGTATCTGCCCGGTCATAGATGAAATAAAAAAAGAACTTATCAGTGTGGAACGTTATGACTGGGATTACGATACCATTTATCAGTATGCAAATGAGAAAGGGTATCTGAATCCCTTCTATGCGGCATCTGATTCTGTCTGTGAAAAAATCATATCCGTAAATGAAGATTTGGAAGCGCAGAAACAATACCGCCAGGAACGAAAAGACAACCGTGCCAGATGGGAAGGCGGCAGTTATGGCGGTACGGTAATAGATAATTATGCACATCAGGCCAGCCTTGGAATGCGGAACGTTGCAGAAGGAATGGGGCACAGTTTCGTGAATGCAATCGGTAATTCATTCAGCAAAATGGCGGCTAATTCAGAATTAAAGCAGATATTTTCCAATCCTGAAACAAGGTCAGCAATACAGGAAGGCGTCTTTGCATCTGCTTTTGCTTTACACCATGTATTGATACATCTTATTTCAGAAACCAAAGAAGATGTTATATGGGGAGTTCCATCGGAAAATGACATGGAGACTGCACAGCGATTGCTGAATAATTTGAAAAGCGGGGCAGTCCCAAAAGAAAAAACAGACCAAATTTATCAGGAAATTCTGGCATTGTATCCATACAGTCTTGATTTATTTGAAACCATGCTTGCGTCATTTGGGGATGAAAAGGGAGCGCTGGGGGAACTGGCAGATTATTATGGCGTTGACCTGCAATCCTCTAAGGATAACCAGGCGCTCCAGTATGTAAAAGATATTCAAGGAGAAACAGAAGAAGATTCTGTAAAAGCAAAAGAAAAACTGATGGAGTACTGCACGGGTTTAAGTCTGCCAGTAACAGAAGAATTGGAATGCATGAAGTATATCAATAAAAGGCTGGAAGACTTCGACCTGCTGTACCGGACGGTAGATGAAGTTGTCTGTACTACCAGGGATTCTGCAGATTTTGCCCGTGAGGAATTACAGACGATACAGGCCTTTTTTGAGGAAATTGTACCGCCGACGTCGGAATCACTTCTTGACTATGAGGAAGATTTACTGGAAAAGAAATCTGCGTTTGAAGAACGGTTCTGTTCCGAGCTGAAGCCAAAATATTTAGAAAAAATCAACGGATATTTAGCCGATTTTGATAAAAAATTCTGTTCCACCGGGTTATTTAAAAAAGCAGACCGGAAACAGGCGGGAAAAGACAGGCTCCTGAAAGCGATGAAAAAAGCAGATACGTCTTCTTTGGAGAAAATTGAGGAAGCCTTTCAAAAGATGGAGATATTATTGCCCAAATTGGGATTGGGACAGGAAGATACAACGGAAGCAGCACAGTATCTGGAAAAGAAGAAAGATAAAATCTTAAACCCGAAGAGCGGCATAGATGTCATCAAAGGATTTGGAAAGCTGTTTAAAAAATAAGTTTACAAATGGAGTGAGGAAGCATGAAAAAAGTACTTGGGATAATGGCCGCCATCATTGGGGTTATAGTGGTTCTATGGCTTTTGTCACATATCATTGAATTTATGTGGGAACTGTTCTGGATTGCAGTTGTAATTTCGGTGATTACATATGTAGTCCAGAAATTCAGATGAAAACGGATTTTAAAATCCACAAAAGAGACAGTCAGGAGGATATCATATGAAAAAAATTGCACCTGTTGTTATTGTTATAGCCGTACTTTTGATTATTGGAAAAATTATAGTCGCAGGAGAAGTCAGTGATTTGGAAAAGGATATCGTAGAAAGCGTAAAAAGAGGCGGTTATTACACCGCATTGGAGGACGCGAAAGACATAGAGTTCCAGGGTGAAAAAATGTCCAGAAAAACGTCTAAGCTAATTGAAGATGTTAAACTTTATGGAGCTGCTCAAGCGGAAATGGAAAAGGGAGAATACGCCGAAATGAATTTGGGAAAAATAAAGGCGATTTTAGATGAAATGAATGGAAGTTATAAAAAATATGATAAATTCAAATCAGATGTAGAAGAATTCAAAGAGAAAGTAGATTCACTGGAAGAATATGGTAATCTGGGAGTGGAACTTGTAGAAGAGGTGGAGGCATTGATAATGGAAGGGGAGATGGACGAAGCCAAAAGACGAATTTCTGAATATAAATCAGATGAAAGATATACATATATGCCTGAAAAACTAAAAAGCATATTATTTGATTATATGAATGAGGCAAGCGGGATGTTTCAGTGATAAAATAATGTAAATATATATTATTACCCTGAAAACAATCAGGAAAGGGGTGATTCTATGCACGCAGGAATCTTCTTAGGCGCATGTGTCATTACAGTAGGCGTACTGGTGGCACTAGAAACAGGAAACGCATAACAATGTAAGAGTTTGGAAAGCAGGCAGACAGCAGGAAATGTTGTCTGCCTTATTTTCATGCAAAAAAAGGAGCGTACCAATGGAGAAATTATCAACAGAATCCATGACAGTGGAGCGGAAAGGCATTTTCGATAAGAACCATAAAAAGCGGTTTGAGCTGACCTTCACCTGCAAAGACAGAAAACCGGAGAAAGGCATCTTAATCATAGGCTTAAACCCTGCCAGCACAGATATCAGCATTTTAGACACTACCACCACATTTAGTTTAAACAACTTAATCCCCATGGGATATACCACAATCACAGTCTGCAACCTTTACGCAGATCTCTTTCAACAGCGTTTAAAGCCTTCCGAAGTGGCGAACAACACGGAGAACCGGAAATACCTTGCGGAAGTGTTAAAGCGTGGGTTTGACGCTGTCCTGCTTGGATATGGAAATACATTCCTGACAAATAAATTTGTGAAAGAAGAAAAAGAATACCTGCTGAAACTTCTGAAAAATTATAAAGACAAAGTAGTGGACATCGTGGACGATAAGGGAGAGTATGAAAGGCTGACAGCTACACATCCACTGATGGCAGGAAGATATTTTCCCAACAGATGGAAATTGCGACCATTTTTATTTGAGGAAAAGAATACACTGAAAGAAGCCGGGAATGGAAAGCTGCCGGAAAAGGCGGAGGAAGACAGGGAGAAAAAGCTGCCAGGGAAAATGAAAAAAACGGAAAAGGAAAAAAGGGAGAGAAAACAGGATGGAAAAGACAATCCGAATCAGGACGGTGAGCCAGTGGCACCTGCTGAAGCAGATAAACAGGTATCTGGGAAAGAAAAAGATACCGGAGGAAGTGATGGTGAGGATTTACCGCATCCTCCGCTCTAAAGAGCTGGGAAAAGACGGATTTATTGTCTTATGTTTAAACAGAATAAAAGATGACTGCCTGGGAGTGGAAGATGCTGTGGGGATGTACCCAAACAAAATCAGGATAGGGGAGGATGTAGACGAAATCCCCATAAGGAACCGAAAAGGAAGACAAAAAAGCTGGTACATAACCCATGTAAAAATGAAAGGCCAGAAGATTCAGCTTATCTATACAATAAAAGGGCAGGACGATTACAGGAGGGATGGAACATGGTAGGGATATTATTTCAGAGCTGGGAACGTTTTTTAAATTATGTAAAGCATAAAGAAAAGACAGAGCCGGAAACAGGATGGAGCCAAGCAACATGCCAGTTTCACAGGGATTATCTGAAAGCAGAAGAGTGGGGAGGATTTCAGAATATACTGCCTGCCGCCGATTACGAAGCATTCGCCAGAAACAGAAGCACCATAGAAGTAAGGTCGTTCCAGATACAGAAAGGAACAGTCAGGATGATTTTTTATGCGGCAGGAACGGAAGACCGGGAGGAACGTTATCAGTGCATGGGGTATGGAATTGTGGAAGAAAGAGCTACAGAAGATAATAATGCCCATTTTGTATCAATGGCAGAGGAACGGAACAAAGAGAAAACATCATACTGTATTGGAACGGAACGGGATTACTGGGACAATTATCCTGTCCTCCAGATGGAATTGCCGGAGCAGATATTAAACTATCTGGCTTCTCAGGTTGAGATACTGGACAGCAATTATGGGGCGGAACGTGACGTGATGGGAGGCATGGGAGGGTTCTGTGCTGTGATTCCAAAAAGGGATGAATCGGCGCAAGAAGCCTGCCAGAAGATAATTGACCCGCTTACCGTCAATCCCCTGTTCTCCATGCCGAAGAGAGAAAATGAGGTAGCCATGTGTCTGGCGTTGGAATATATGGTAAGAAAAGGAAAAGACGCCAGATATATTGAGATATGGAAAGAATAGAAGGTCGCGCCGATGCAGCCGAAAAGGAAACTGCATAAGTTTAAGCAGGGAGTTTCCGGTTTGCCGCCACCGTCGCCATAGAGAAAGGGGATGGAGCATATAGATAAAGAGTGGCTGGAAACAGTTATGGATTTAATGGCACAAATTGTAGCCACTGTTTATTCTAATGAGAAAAAGGTGAAGAAAGAACAGGAAGACAGGTAACTGTCCTGACAGAGAAAGCCGGATAATGGGATGGAATTGCAGGTATGCTGCAGGAAGTAAGTTTCCCTGTAATCCTGCCCCTTTATCTGGCAGTATATCCAAACATGGAAAAGAACCTGAATCAACTATGATACCGGAATATATATTATAACTCTGAACCATGAAAGAAAGAGAGGGAAAGATTATGAGCTATACAGAACAGAAAATAACCGCTGCTATTTACTGCAGGGTAAGCACCAGGGAGCAGGCGGAAGAAGGCTACAGTATCGGGGAGCAGGAGCGTCTGATAAGGGAATACTGCATGAAGCAGGGCTATGAAGTCTACAAGGTCTTTTCTGACGCCGGAATCAGCGGAAAAGACATTGCCCACAGGCCAGCCATACAGGAACTGTTAAAAGAAGCCGCAGAAAAGAAGTTTGATATCGTGATGTCATGGAAAATCAACCGCTTAAGCCGGAAACTGGAAGACGCCATAAAGATTGTGAACACGCTGGACAGATACGGGATAGCTTACCGCTCTTATTCCGAGCCTTTTGAATCCGATACACCGGCAGGGAAAATGCAGTTTCAGATGATGGCATTGGTGGGGGAGTTTGAGCGAAATACCATTGCACAGAATGTAAAAATGGGGATGAAAGCCAAAGCCCGTGCAGGGGAGTGGTGCGGAGGGATTGCGCCTTTGGGTTACCATTGGGTTCCTATGGAGGGAACGGAAGATTTGGCAAGGAAAAAATCACGCCTTGAAATTGATGAAAAAGAAGCGGAGGTCATTAAAATCATTTACGGGATGTATGCGTCCGGCAAAGGCTATAAGGCGATTGCAAACTACCTGAATAAAAAAGGGTATCAGACCAAACTCGGAAATACATTTTCCGTGGCACAGCTCCGCACCATACTTACCAATCCGGTCTATATTGGGAAAGTACGTTTTAATGTACGCAGGGACTGGAATGAGAAAAGACGCAATAACATCAACCCGGACCCGATTATTGTTGAGGGAATCCATGAAGCCATTATAACAGAGGAGCAATGGAACCAGGTACAGTTTTTAATCAGCCAGAAATCAGGGAAGCCATCCCGTATTTATGACGGGGAATACCTGCTGACCGGAATATTGAAATGCCCGGAATGCGGCGCAGGAATGGTGATTTCAAGGGTAAGCAACAAAAGGGCTGACGGAAGCAGACACAAGCTGACTTATTATGCCTGCGGGAACTGGAAGAATAAAGGGAGCGCAGTCTGCCACAGCAACATGATAAGGGTGGAGAAAGCCAATGGCTTTGTCTACCGGAGGATGGAGGAAGTCTTAAACGATGACAAAGTGTTTCAGGAAGTCTTTTCAAGGGTAAACCGGGAACATGAAATCATAAAGAAGAATGCATATAAAGAGCAGGAGTTACAGGAAAAAGAACGTGAGAAGCTTTCCAGGCGTATCATGAAAAACCATGAAGCCTATGAGGACGGAGTGATTACCAGAGATGAATTTTTAATGCGGAAACAGGAGTTAGACCAGCAGATGGAGCAGGCTAGGGAGCGCACCAGCGAGAGCCATCTTATCCTGCTGGAAGAAGGGAAGAAAGAGATACCAAAGGAAGCAGTGAGGGAAATCTTAAAAAACTTCAGCAACGCCTTATCCGCTGACATAG
>OFGA01001241.1_pt1 | contig 18104 bp, 17 predicted proteins | sample 1521471 | NCBI WGS metagenome assembly OFGA01 (sample SAMEA3504086, study PRJEB24116) | mouse gut metagenome | biome: mouse gut; feature: mouse-associated habitat; material: faeces | place: Denmark | collected 2011
TAAGGATCTTGTGGGCAATGCGCTCGTGTGGGTTCAAGTCCCATCTTCCGCACTTGTTAAGTGATACGGGAAGCCTTATTTTATAAGGTTTCCCGTGTTTTTTATTCCCACTTTCCGAAAGTACGTTCGGTATGATTATCTTTCTAGTTACAACGCAAGTGCTTTGTCTATTGCTTCTGCCTGTTCTTCTTTCGATTTACGATATTATATTCTGCCACTTCATCCAGAATATGCCTTGCCTTCTGTGTCAACGGAATATCACGATAGCCTGAAATGGTCTTCGTCCACTCCTTTACCCCGTTATTGTCTGCCTGTCTGCGTATGTAAAGGCGGTTTCCCTGCACATCAGACCATTTCAGACCACAGCATTCGCCAATGCGCAGCCCTGTTTCAAACAGGAACAGTATCTGTAGTCCGGCACTCGTTGGATTCTTTTTATACCGTTCCATATCTTCATCAGCAGCATATTCACAGCATTGATTTACAATCATAAGCATACGGCTGAACTTCTTTTTATCCACAGGATAATGCTTTTTCAAAAGGCTTTCTGCCCATTCCCTCAGTTCCAGTGAAGTTACACGCGCCAGAGGCTTTTTTATAATATCCGCGCTTAACGGCTCATTTTCATAATATGCTTTCCACGAAGCCCTGATGCGTCTGATATTATCGCCATTGCTTGGAGTCTCTTTCCAGTTCAGCCAGTCCGCGTATAAATCAGCAAGCGTAATATTCCTTTTGTCATTCCCATAATACCATGAGGCAAGTGCTTCTAACAGGCTTTCTTCAGTAGCGCGGCGGATTTTCCGTCTGCCACCAGACACGGTTTCATCGTCTACAACAGTGAAATAGCCGCTTTTTTCCGTATGATGTATCTCACTTTTTCCGGCTTTGTAATTCAGGCATGTGAATACGCTTTAGAAAATATGGACAGCCCCGAAGGAGACTGAAAAAGCAGAAACTGATTCCTGTCCATACTTCAACACTGGACGTGCCGAAAAACGCCCCAGATTCAAGAGCCGCTGTCTGTGAAAAGCCTGAAAACATTCAGACAGTTAAGGCTTGATTTCCAAAAAGCGCGGAAACCAAGCCCCTTACAATGATGCGGTTATCGGCTGGCTTTACACCAGACTATAAACCCCCACTTGCTTAGGCAAGTGCCTGTCGGTAAAGGGGTTGACAGTCTTCCCTGTCCACCCGCCGCTTCGTCATATCGACAGCCATTTTTAGCAAACTCACATGCGCATTCTACGCACTGCCAAAAAAATAAATGATTATACAAAAAGGCATATCAGATTTTTACTATCTGATATGCCCCCATATCTCTAAATTACTTTAATTATGCCTGGCAGTATGTCACAGACCCATCTCCAGACTGTCAGACAATGCCTGTCCTGTTAATATTTACTGTATATCTGCCCCCTGTTTCCGGCATCGATCACACAAATAATTAATTCATTATTGTTCACTTTATAAATAATCCGGTAATCGCCCACACGGAGCCTGTAAACCCCATGCTTTTCCTGCCTTTCAGACGCTTTATATCGTTTCCCGCCGGCAGTTCGTGAATCGCCCTTAAAACCCTTTCCTTATCCGGCTTTGGCAGTTTTATGATAAACTTTTCTGCCAGTTTTTCAATGATGATTCTGTACTTTTTCACAATGCAATCCCTTCCCTTGCCGCCAGTTCTTCAAGTGTAACTGTTTCATGCTTTTCTGGGTCCGGATTATTTAGATATTCTTCCACTAATTTTTCACAATACAAGTCATCCTCTATATCATCGTCAAACTGTATTCCCCTCAAAAAAAGAAGCAGACTGCTGATTTTATATTCCGGCAGTTTATCAATAATCTGTTTGGCTAACTCTCTTTCACTCATAACGAACCCCTCCTTAATATCGCAATTCCCGCACTTTGAACAAATACGATACAGTAACAGCTTTTTAACTTTCCTATACTTTTCATGCATAGTTTAGCACCTTTTCTATTGGAAATCAAGAACCGGATTTTGTCTGGTACGTTTTCGGTACGGTGGGCAGATGAAGCGCCGGAACCCTCCTTTTTTCAATGATTTTCAGCGGGTATGGGTTTTCAAGTACCATTTCACCGCCGCCAGCATATTTTAAAAGAAAAAGGTTTGATTATGTCACTTGAAACACTTGTTCCTGTTACAGGCACGATTATGAATATTGCACGGGGTAATGACTGCTGCAGCCAGATGAGTGCCCTGCGCACGGCCAATGGCATTGTAAATTTTGCCATAGATTCCAATACACTTGTGATTGACAGCCGGCAGCTGCGCACAGGCATGCGCGTAACGGCTTTTTATGACAGCAGCCTTCCGGTACCCCTGATATTTCCGCCCCAGTACCGCGCCCAGATTGTCACGGTGACCGGCCGGAATGAACAGGTAACGCTGAAGCATTTTAACCGCAGCCTTCTGGCCTCTGACCGCTCTTTACAGCTGAACATCGCAGACAGTACGATGGTACAGACTGTCAATGGCCAGCCGTTTGACTGCAGTCCCGGCAACCAGTTCCTGCTCGTCTATTATTCGGCAACGACCAGAAGCATTCCGCCTCAGGCTTCTCCAGGCCGGATTATCGTATTCTGCTGAGAAAAGCTGCGTAACCCTGCAATGCAGCCGGCCCGGATTCTGCCTGTGAGAATCCGGGCCGGATTTATGCCCGTGCTACTGCTTATCCAGCAGGCTGCTCATGGCATCGTGTGCTTTTTTCAGGTCTTCCCGCCACGTTTCGCTGCCAAGGTACCAGAATTCTGTCACATACCGGCGGATGCCCAGCTCCCACGCTGTTTTTATGGCACTTTCAAAGTCCACATGGCCGTCGCCGTACATCATATCCCGGAATTTCCCCGGCATTGTCTCTTTTAAGTGCAGTGCAGCCAGATTTCCGCTGCCGCTCCTTAAGTCCTCCAGCACATCCGTTCCGGCTGCAACGGCTGCGTTGGTAATATTTCCAATATCCGGGTATACCTGCAGGTACGGGGATGCGATTTTACGGACATATTCCATGGCTTTGCCTGTCGTATTCATAAAATCTGTCTCCATTGTCTCAAATGCCAGTATCATGCCATGGCGTGCTGCCAGCTTCACAGCTTTTTCCAGGTTTTTCAAAAACCGGGCTGCCGTTTCCTCAGAGCCTTCCTCGTAATAGACATCATATCCGGCCAGCATAATCATGCGGATTCCCAAATCGTCTGCAAACTGAATGGCATCTTCCATAATCTCCATGCTGCGCTGTTCCGTCTGCGGGCTGCTGCTTCCCATCGGGTATTTGCGGTGGCCGCTTAAACACATCGAGCGGATTGGCATTCCAATCTCATGCATAAGCTGGCACAGCTTTTGCCGTTCTTCACCGCTCATTTTCAGCCGGTTTAATTTTTCCTCTGTTTCATCGATACTGATTTCAAAAAAATCATATCCGGCTGTCCTGGCAGCTTCCAGTTTTTCTTTCCATGACAGCTCATTTGGAACTGCTTTTTCATACATGCCAAGTGTATATGCTTTCATAAACTCCTCCTTCTTAAAATTTCCGGTAGATAAAAATCCCGTTTGCGTGCGCATCCTGGGGAACTTTTTTATATCATAAGGAAAATCAGAGAACTTTCCGGATGATATAAAAATCCCGGGAGCAGGAACCGCCCTGTACGCAGTCCCTGTCCCAGGATATCCTACTGGTTTTTAAAAAACTGCCATGCACTGCCGAGACCTTCAATCACGCCCCGGTAAGCGGCATATTTTTGTTCGTAAATCTCTTTGTACTCTGTCCTTGGCAGGACGCGGTCTGTAATGGTGACCGTGCGCTGCACTGCTTCCTGATAGCCGCTGTAAATGCCAGCTGCGATGCCGGCTGCCATAGCCGCGCCCTGAGCGCCAAGCTCCTTATCCGAGATTGTCTCTACCGGAATCTGAAGCGCGTCTGCAAAAATCTGCACCCACACCCGGGAATTGGCCGCTCCGCCGGACAGGCGGATGGATGCCGGGATTTCGTGGTTTAACAGCAGCTTTTTGACATGTGTCAGGTGCGAGAATACAATTCCTTCATATACTGCACGCAGCATATGCTTTTTCGTATGGTATGCAGTCAGTCCTACAAACGTGCCCTTTGCAAGCGGGTCTTCGTTGGAACCGTTCAAAAACGGAAGGAAAACCAGGCTGTTGTCCTGCGGCTCAATCGATGCAGCCCATTCGTTTGTAATGTCATATACGGAGCCCTTCTGCTGTTCTGCTTCCTGTTTTTCATAGCCCATCAGATTGCGGACAAACCATTCCATATTTCCAGCCGAGGTCGGGCTGCTTTCTTCTACCAGATAATAGCCCGGGATGCAGAACATGGAATTTAATGCCACGGTGCCATTCGTTACCGGTTCTTTTGCAATAAACTCATTGATGCTCCACGTGCCTGCTATCATGCACATCTGGTTTTCATCTGCAAGGCCCGATGCAATGCCGCAGGCATCCACATCAAACATCCCGGCCGCTACAGGAATTCCTTCCGGAAGGCCTGTTTCCGCGCTCGCCTTTTTCGTGACATGTCCGCAGACATCGCTCGAATAGCGCAGCGGCGGAAGCTTTCCATATACTTCTTCGATGCCAAACAGCCCTAACAGCTCCCTGTCGTAAGCACCCGTATTCAGGTTTACGAGATTGGCACCTGTAAAATCCGTATATTCTGCGAAAGCTTCCCCGGTCAGCATATACCGGATATAGTCCTTGACTGCAAAAATATAACGGGTGTTCTGCAGCACCTGCGGGGCGTGGTCTTTCATCCAGGCCAGCAGCGCCACCGGCTGCATAACGAGAATATCCTGGTATGTTTTCGGATATACCTTCTGGCTCGTCCCGTCTTTGTGCCATTTTTCTATATATTCCCAGGCCCTGCTGTCTGTCGACAGAATGCCGTTGTAAGCCGGCCTGCCTTCCCCGTCCACCAGATATAAGCCTTTTCCGTGCCCGGAAAATGATACGCCCTTTATCTGCTGCGGGTCAATCCCGCTTTTTTCGATTGCGGTACGGACCGCTCTGGCATTGACCTGCCAGAGCTGCTCCATATCACGCTCTGTATATCCGGGTTTCGGGGTAATCGTTACGGTTCCTTCGCTGGCTACCGCAATCTGATTTCCATCCTCGTCAAAGACTGCCGCCTTTGAAAAGGTTCCTCCATTGTCTATTCCCACCAGATATCTCATATTGGAAACTCCTTATTATTCTTTCCATGCCCCCAGGGTGTCCAGTGTAAAGGTAGCCGGGTCTCCAAGGATAATTTCCTTGCCGTTAATCTTATGGCCTTCTGCCGGATATTCTGATACGCCTTCTACCTGTGTTGTGCCGGAAAGTGTCGATACATATTTATCCCCGGTAAGCTCGCCCTTTGCTGCTGCAACAGCTGCTTCTACTGCCAGATATCCAAGGTCATATGCCTGCCAGAGTACAACCTCTGTCATAATGCCGTCTGTCAGGTAAGATTCGCAGGATGCCGGAACTGCAATTCCGTTGAAAATACAGGTTTCCTGCATATTCAGGTCTTTAATGGTCTGTGCACAGGTATCAATAACGTTTGTTGTCAGGGAAACCAGTGCATTGATTTCCGGATGTGCTGCAACAACGCCAGGAATGATATCATTGCCGGAACCGTCGCCTGCATAAATAATATCGTTATCCGGGTTTACTTTCACATCCAGGCATGCATAAGCGTCATTTACCGTAAAGCTGCCGGATTTTGTATTTTCCTTGGAAGCATCAAAGTCAATGGAAACGCCGTCTGCTTCGGAAAGCTTGATTTCATAATCACTGTAATATACCTTCTTGATATATTCAATCCATGTATTCTGGTTCGGTGTTGTCGGGTTTGTTGATACAAGGTATACAACAGCCGGGTTTTCTTTGGAGAATTTGCCTTCCAGGTTCTTTACCAGGTCATCAAGGCAGGCTTTTGCAATACCTTCCGGGTCTGCCTGGTTTACGAACCAGTCCCTTGCTTCCGGGCCCGGGTCAGAGTCAAAGCCAACGACTGCAATGCCTTTGTTCATAGCTGCCTGCAGCACTGCGTCCGTGCTGTCCGCATCCAGTGCTGCGAAAGCAATGGCATCCACGCCGGACTGTGTTGCTGTCTCTACATAGGTTGCCTGGTTGGAAGCCGTATTGGAGCCAGCCGGGTCACCGTACATTTTCAGTTCTGCGCCAAGCGTATCTGCCGCACTCTGTGCGCCGCTTTCTACTGCCTGCCAGAACGCTTCGTTTCTCTCTTTCGGGATGTACGCAATGGTCAGCTTGCCATCCCCGCCGGATGACGGTGCAGGAGTATCTGCCTCTTTGTCAGAATCTCCGCCGGAAGCTTCATTCCCGGATGTCGCCGGTGTATTATCCGGTGTAGCGCCGCACGCTGCAAGAGAAAATGTCATGACTGCTGCCAGTACAAGTGCTGTTACTTTTCTTAATTTCATATCATTATCCTCCTATTTGATAAATTGTAATGATTATTCATCCATATTTTTAATTGCCATTTCACGGCTGACGATTTTCTTTTTCTTCTCGAGATATGCGAACATAATCAGCGATGCAATCAGCACGCCGCCAAGCACGAAGTTGTAAACATCCCCGCCAAGGCCCATCAGTGCAAGCCCTCTTTTTAACACGCCCACGATAAGCGCTGCAAACAGCGTTCCTGTCACGCCGCCGACGCCGCCTGCCGTGCTCGTGCCGCCGAGTACAACGAGTGCAATGACTTCAATATTCATATTGACAGCGGTTGTCTGGTTTACCTGCCAGCTTTTGCCAAGGTACATCATGGCTGACACAGAGCAGACAACGCCCATAATCATATAGGCAAAATATTTCATTTTGTTGGCATTAACGCCGGAATAGTTTACGGCATGCTCATTGTAGCCGATTGCGTGAATGTAACGCCCGAAGGTAGTCTTTTTATCCAGGATATAAAAGACTGCAAACGAAATCAGGAGCACAATCAGCTGGTTTGGCACGATTCCGATGGTGCCGTAGCCAAAGTTGGTAATCGCATAGCCGGTGGAAAACGCATACGAAGTACCGAAAAACCAGGTAATACTCTGGAATATGTACATCGTGCTCATCGTAATCAGCCACGGGTTGATTTTTGTCTTTGCTGCAATCACGCCGTTAATGGAACCGAATACAAATCCGGATGCCAGGCAGGCAAGTACTGCAAACAGGATATGATAGCCTGTTGCCTGGTAAACAACGCTGAATACCATAGCCGAAGACACCATCATAAAGCCAACGGACAAGTCAATGCCGCTTGTCAGTATTACGAACGTCATCGGCATTGCCATAATGCCCAGGTAAGCAATATCCGATGTGGTTCCGAGAATAACAGCCGGGTCAAAGAAAATGCCGCCTGTCAGAATTCCAAACAGTACAATCAGTGCAGCCAGAATCAAAAACATGATGAATTCATAAGATATTTTCATTTTCTGTTTCATGACGCACCTCCTGCTGTCTTATTGGATTTGAAAATTTTAATATCAGAAACCGTTGCATATACGGCCACAAGCACAATCAGGCCATAGCTTAAATATACATACTGGTTTCCAAGGCCGAACAGCAGGCAGGCCCTCTGCAGCATTGCAATCAGGATTCCGGCTACCAGTATGCCGATTGGCCTTCCGGTACCGCCCATAATGCTGACACCGCCTACAACGGCTATCGGAAGGAAATACATTTCCATGCCGATGGTACCGCTCGGGATAACCTGTGTCTTTGGCAGCCAGTACATTACAGCTGTAATGCCTAACAGCGCGCCCGATATAAGGAACGTAATAAATGTCACGCGGTCTGAATTAATGCCTGCCAGCTTTGCAGATTCTTTATTGCCGCCCACAGCATACACCTTGCGTCCGAATCTTGTATATTTCATAAACCAGCAGAAAAATACAAGCAGGACAAGTGCAAAAATCAGGATTACCGGAAATACGCCAAACAGCCTTGCGCCGCCGACATCCGATATATGGGACGGGATATTCGATACCCACCCGGCATCCGGCAGCAGCGGGAACAGACCGACATGCAGCTTTACCATAGCCAGTGATACAATCATGGACGGCACGCGGAACCGCACGGTAATAAATGCGATAACAGCGGAATTTATCATTCCCACGCAGACTGCAAGCAGAACGACCACAGGAATCGGAAGCCCCATTTTTAACGTCGTCCCGGTTACAAATCCGATTAACCCGAGAACCGTACCGGAAGAAATATCAATTTCACCCAGCATAATGACCATCATAAGAGCCAGGCCGCCCGCAATCAGGTAGGCAAGGTCTCTTAAGAAAATATACATACTTCCACTTAAGTTCGTTGTAAAGAAAAGCACTACAAACAGGATAGCAACAAAGATTGCCAGATATCCTTCCCGGGAAGTAAAGAATGCAGCGATTGGATTTTTTTGTGTTTTCATTCTTTTTCCTCCTTAGTTATAAAGCCATCTCAAGAACTTTCTCCTGCGAGAAATCTGCCCTGTCCAGCTCCCCTGTTTTGGTTCCGGCCTTGATAACCATCAACCGGTCGCTCATGCCCAAAAGCTCCGGCATGTCCGATGAAATCATGATAATCGAAAGCCCTTCCTTTGCCAGGTTGCTGATAATCCTGTGAATCTCAGATTTTGCCCCGACATCCACGCCCCTGGTCGGCTCGTCTAAAATCAGCAGCCTTGGCTTCGCGCACAGCGCTTTTGCCACAAGTACCTTCTGCTGGTTGCCGCCGGACAGATTCTCTACCACAAATTCCCGGTCCGGTGCTTTGACACGCAGCTTCTGCATATAATCATCCACAACCCGTTCTTCTTCCTTAAAGTCAATAAAACCGGTCTTGGATATTTTATAAAGAATCGACATGGTAAGGTTTTCTTTAATTGTCATAGGCACACTCAGCCCGTATTTCTTGCGGTCTTCGGAAATATAGACAAATCCTGCATCCACGGCATCCCTGTATGCTTTTGCATTCAGCGGCTTGCCGTAAAACTCCACATCGCCGGAATCGCTGTGCATCAGGCCGCTCAAGCATTCTGCCATCTCGGTTCTGCCTGCTCCTGCAAGCCCGGCTACGCCGAAGATTTCCCCCTGCCGGACCTCAAAAGAAATATTATTGAGCAGCCCGGCCTTGCACAGGTTTTTCACCTTCAGAATCGGCCCGCCAATCTCTACCTCTGCCTTCGGGTACATTTCATTCATCTCGCGCCCGACCATCCATGCAATCAGTTCTTTTTCCGTAACATCACCGATTGCTGCGCTTCTGACATACGAGCCGTCGCGGATAACCGTCACGCGGTCAGCGATTTCAAAAATCTCCTCCATGCGGTGGCTGATATACATCATGGAAATGCCGCTTGCCTTGAGCCTTGCAATCGTCCCAAACAGCGCGCGCACGTCCTTGCTCGTCAGTGCTGCGGTCGGCTCGTCGAAGATAAGGATATTTGCATCATAGGTCAGCGCCTTGGCAATTTCCACCATCTGTTTTGCCGCCACGCCAAGGTCATCCACCTTTGCATCAAAGCTGATATCCTTGTCAATGCCAAGGAATTCAAATATCTGCTGCGCTTTTGCCCGCATAGCCTTGTAATCGATATTGTTAATGCCCCCAAAGACTTTCTTTACCGGCTCATGTCCCATAAAGATATTTTCCAGGACTGTCAGGTCTTTAAACAGGCTGGTCTCCTGAAAGATAATGGCAATCCCCTTTGCATAAGCATCATTCGGTTCCCTGATTGACACTTTTTCGCCATTCAGGTACATATTGCCGCTGTCTGCCTTGTACACTCCGGTGATAACCTTCATCATCGTCGATTTGCCGGCTCCGTTTTCTCCGCAGACTGCATGCATCTCACCCCTGGCCAGCTCAATCTGCATATGGTCCAGCGCCTTGACTCCCGGGAAACTTTTACAGATATCTTCCAGTTTTAAAATTATATCCATAAGAATACTTCTCCTTCCCTTTCAGATGCATTGCCTAGAATATGTAATCTTCTTTGTCGAAGCTGATTTCAAACGTTCCTGCAGCTTCTGCAAGCGTGTCCGCAGACTGTGCGCCATATAACGGCACGCACGGGAAATCCTGAACCGTGAAAAATCCAAGTACAATCTGTGTAATGGTCGCGTTGTATTTTTCTTTGAGCTCTGCCATGCGCTTTGCCATTTTCAGGTTGCCTTCTGTATAATACGGGCTGTTTTTGACTGCTTCTTCTCCCTTGCTGTCATATATATGGAAGAAACCGCTGCACACGCCCATATAAGGCATTGCCAGATTGCCCGGGTTATTCTTATGGTAAGCCTGCATTTCCCCGTCAATGGCACACATCGTATCGTCTGCCAGAGGATTCATGTATTTATATCCAAGGTTTAACAGTGCCTGGTTTGCTGCAAAGCTGCGGTACCCTTTTTCGGCACAGTATTTATCTGCTGCCATCATGCGTTCTGTTGACCAGTTCGAGCAGCCGTAATAGCGGATTTTTCCCTGTTTTACAAAATCCTGCATAACCTCAATCGTCTCCTCTGCCGGAATGGTCACATCATCCCTGTGGTAGAAATAAAGGTCGATATAATCCGTGCGCAGCTGCTTTAAGGACTCATCCAGGTCTTTGACCATATCTTCGCGGTGCATGCGGTTCATATGCGTGTCTGGATTTTCGCCGGTCATATCCGGATGGCCGCCCTTGGTAATCAGCACGATTTTATCGCGCTTGCCGCTTCTTGCAAGCCAGTCACCGATGACTCTCTCGCTTCTTGCTATCTCAGGCGGTACCCAGTCCGAGTATACGTGCGCAGAATCCAGCAGGTTACCGCCGAGCTCTAAATATGTTTCAAACACGCGGTCTGCGTCTGCACCGTCCCACAAAAGGCCTGCGTCTACCGTGCCAAGCCCGAAAGGCGATACCGATAATTCTGTATTAGGGATTAAAATGTTGTTCATGCCTGTTTCTCCTTCCTGTCTGTTCGGATTAGTTGTATTTATCCAGCCAGCTGTTTCCGGCAACGCCTTCCATCTCGCAGAACATATCCCATACGAGGCCGAACGGCATGGATTTCATTTCTTCGCTGAGTGCCAGCCTTCTGGTCAGGTTACCCTCGCGTTCGATGCGGATCAGTTCCTCTGACGGCTCTAACAGTGCCAGCATCAGCGCTTTTCTCGCATTCCTTGCACCAAGCGCAGTTGCTGCAATCCGGTTAATGCTTGCGTCAAAGTAATCCAGTCCGATATGCACGCGGTCCAGTGCGTCATAGCGTACAATCTCCTGCATAATGGCTTTTGTCTCGTCATCCAGCATCACGACATGGTCGCTGTCCCATCTTACCGGACGGCTCACATGAAGCATCAGTTCTTTTCCAAATACCAGGTAGGAAGAAATCTTGGCAGAAACCTGCTCTGTCGGGTGGAAGTGCCCTGCATCCATGCACACGATGCAGTTATCATGGGTCATGGCATAATTGGTATAAAATTCATGCGAGCCCGGCACATAGCTTTCGCTTCCAAGGCCGAACAGCTTGCTTTCTACCGAATCAACGTTATATTTACGGTCAACCGGCTCCGCAAAAATACGGTCCAGGGAATCTTTTAAAATTGCCCTTGGCTCCATCTTGTCAATCGTATGGTCTTTGTAACCGTCCCCAATCCAGTGGTTTGTAATGCAGACCTGTCCTAACTCTTTTCCGAAGTAAGCACCGATTTCGCGGCTTTTCTTTCCGTGCTCAATCCAGTACTGGCGGATTCCCTCATCCCGGCTGCAAAGTGTAAAGCCGGAATCTGACATCGGGTGGGAAAAATAAGTCGGGTTGTAATCAAGGCCGATATGCTTTTCCTTTGCATAATCTACCCAGCCTTTGAAATGCTCCGGGCCAAGGGCATTGCGCTCTACGCCTTTTCCTGTCTCATCCCGGTAAACGGCATGCAGGGCCAGCTTTGTTGCACCAGGAATCAGGCTTAACGCTTCATCCAGGTTTTTCATGTACTCCTCCCTGCTGCGCGGTTTTCCAGGAGCATTTCCAAATGCTGCAATTCCTCCCGATAGCACCGCTTCCGGATTTTCAAACCCCGTCAGGTCGTCAATCTGCCAGCAGTGTACAGAAATCGGCGTTTCTTTTAAGGTTTCCAACACCTTGTCCGTATCTACGCCCTTCTGCGCATACATTTCTTTTGCAATCTCATAGTTTTTCTCGATACTGCTCATTTTCAAACCTCCTCGTATTTGTTATTTATGAAAATCCCCGATGCGCAGATTTACGCAATGCCGGAATTTCATTCTGTTTCGCGGCTGCTGGCAGATGTTTTCTGACGGTTTTTCTTCCTATTATAAATAAGGCGTATAAAATGCTGTTACCAGAACAGGTATTTCAGGCTCTCCCGGTTGTCCTTCACCGTGCTCTCCCGTTCAATAATCTGATGCTGCAGCAAAAGCACTTTGCGCTTCGGATATTTTTTTCCTTCCTCAATCGCTGACAGCACTTCCACCAGGCGCTTCATTGCCAGCGCTCCCATTTCGTACTTTGGCACATGGATAGACGATAAGCTTGGAGAAACAACCGATGCGACAAACACATCGTCATTTCCCATAATGGCCACGTCTTCCGGAATGCGGATATGCAGCTCCTCACATGCTTTTAATACCCCGACCGCCATCTGGTCGTTATCACAGAAAATTCCGTCAAAATCCCGTCTCTGTCCCGCAATCTTTTTGACTGCTTTATAGCCGGAATAAGAAGTATAGTCGCACTCCACTACATTTTCCTGCACGAACGGAAGCCCGTTTTCTTCCAGTGCGCGTTTAAAGCCCGCCATCCGTTCCTGTCCAAGGTAATGTTCAAAGGGAATGCATATATGTAAAATGTTTTTGCAGTGTATCTGGCGGATCAGATAGGTCACTGCTTCATAAGCTGCCTGTTCGTTGTCTATCGCTACTGCATCGACGTTTTTGTTATTAATCGGGTATTCCAGGGTAATCACCGGTATTCTGGCTCCCTTTTTATCCAGCTTGTCCAGCCCTTCCAGATATTTGCGGACCTTCAGCCCGTTCCCATAAGCACTGGATGCAAGGATAATCCCGTCCACCCACTGGGACACAAAATAATCTACCAGATACATTTCTTTTTCGATGCTGTCATATGTTTCCGCAATCACGACCGAATAGCCATGTTCCTCCGCCTCTTTACTGATTCCTTCCAGCACATCCGTAAAAAACGTTCTGGAAATAGCCGTTATAATGACTGCGATATTTTTTGTCTTGGAAATTTTCAGTCCCCGGGCAATGCTGTTCGTAGAATAATTCGTTTCTGAAATCGCCCGTTCTACTTTTACTTTCAGAAGCGGGCTGACCTTTTTCGAACCGTTAATCACTCTGGAAACGGTGGATATGCTGACACCTGCACGGCTCGCCACTTCTTTGATACTCACACTCATCTTGCCACCCCCTGTCCTTTAATCTAACGGGGACAGGGTGATGTTGTCTCCAATAATGCCCTCATAAGCACCTTCACCAAGGGATTTTACATACTCCCCGTGCGCCAGGACCCATTTGTTGCGTTCCAGAAGATACCGGTCTGTCTGTATGCGCTCCTCACGCTTTGTTACCAGCGGTGTATTCGTCCCCGCTGCCTGGGCTACGACCTGGCTGACCCCTCTGCCTGTCGCCATCAGCGGCGAAAAATGGAGCGTTGTTGCATACAGTTCCACGCAGGTGTCTGCCGGTACATAGAACAGCTTCATCACGGAAGAATCCAGCTTATGATTTTTAATTTCCCATACAGAACCAAGCACGAGCACGGCCGGCTCAAACAGGACAAGCACCTCGCTGCATTTGTGGTATTCAACCGCATTCAGCTTTACCGCCCTTCCATGATAATATCCAATCTGGCAGTTTACCTGGCCAAACAGGTTTTCCTTGAAAACCCGGCTCTCCTCCATCTCCATCAGCTTATCTTCACATGGTATGTATAATTCTTCCGCATCCTGCGTTCCATGTGCCTGTACAAAAGCTTTCATTTGCGGGACTGCAACTCCTTCATGCACCATCCCATAAACGCCAAACTCTGGTGCTTCCACCGGCAGAATGTCCAGTGATGGATTTTTTTCTCTTAATTTTTCAAGCATTATTCTTCTCCTTATCATTTTTAGTAGTAAATTATAGCATATCATCAATCATATACATATTCCATACTAAAATGAGTGTGAGAATTGGGAAAACGTTTTCCCGTTTGTGTTTGTATATTATCACAGATTTATGTCAAAAGTAAATATCATTTTTATACAATATTGACACGTCAATTTTGTAACAATTGCTGATAAATATTTTTTTGTTGAAATACTGCCCTGCCATGTATATAATGAAACACGTATCAGAATATCATTGAAAGGAGGTCATTGCATGACAAAATACATCCCTGACTGCTACTGGCCGGAAACGGACAACGGCGCATATGTCAGCCACGAGGCTGTCTGTGTCTTAAACACAAATGCATCCCCGGCTACGGTAAATCTCACGCTTTTCTTTGAAGACCGCCCGAAAATGGCGGGTTTTTCGGTGACCGTTGATGCTGAGCGCACCAGCCATATCCGTCTGGACAGGCTCAAAAACGCAGACGGCGCATCCATTCCAAGAGGCGTTCCTTATGCCATGATGATTGAATCAGACCAGGACGTAACGCTTCAGTACACCAGAGTGGACACGACACAGCCGGAGCTTGCAATTGCAACTGCAATTATCTGATTTGATTCTTACTTTTTTTGGAAAATTTTGGAAAACGTTTTCCCATTATATGGAAAAACGAGAAACAGAAAAACCGGGCGTATCAGCATGCTTTTCCCTGATACGCCCGGTTTTCCACTCCCTTTGCATATAGCCGTAAAGTTATCTGAACCATTGCGCATATTTCTGCTTCATTCCGGGCAGACTTTCCCTAAAAACAGATTCAGGAGGCTTTATATGAAAGTGACATTAGACCAGATGCTGGACAGCAGAGGGGTTTCCCAGAACCAGCTGGCCAAAGATACCGGAATTTCTACATCCACGCTGCGGAATTTAAACCACAACCGGACAACGCGGATCAGCTTTGATGTGCTGGAAAAAATCTGCCTGTATTTAAACTGCGGCGTGGGGGATATTTTATGCCTGGAAATGGCAGATTAAAAAACCTGCATGTTCCGCAAACCAGACAGATTATGCAGCAGAACTCTCGCTGCGAACGGTCTATTGCCATGCACAAAACAGGGATGGATGCCTGCCGTGCTCCGGTGTCGGGCACCCATCTCCTTCCCATTCCCAAACCATGCGGCCGCTGCAGCATTTCCGCAATCCCAAACGCCTTATATCCCGTTATGAAAATCAGGAATCCGTTTGACAAATCCCCCAAAACGTTATACTATATACAGGTATCTAAAGCTACATACCAATTTAGGGAGGAAGTAACCGATGAAAAAGAGAAACAAATTTCTGGCATTATTTTTAGCAGCTGCCCTGTCTGTATCTGTTACAGCCTGTGGAAGCGCAGATGCCGGCAACGACGACGCCAATAAACCGTCTTCATCCACGCAACAGGATGCAGGAGACAGCGGTGACAAGCAGGAAGAAGCACCTGCAGACGATGAAAAAGATGTCGATGCGCTTGCTTCTGCAAAAGAAAAAATGGGTGACGTTTCCAGCATGAACGCAAAAATGGTCATGGAAATGGATATGGACTTAGCCGCAAACGGGGAATCACAGTCTATGCAGACCGTTACCACCGTGGATATGTCCTGTTTTTATAACCCGATGCGTTTTAAAGCTGATACAACCGTGGATGCTGGCGAAAACGGTTCTACATCTCTGACTGTTTATGCCGAAACCGGCGAAGACGGCACCTGCACAATGTATATGACAGACGGCACTGCATGGCAGTCACAGTCTGTTGCAATGGATGCACTCGCGCAGTATGACGCTGCCAGCAGCATGAACGAATACCTTTCCGATGCTTATACTTACGAAGCTGCCGGAAAAGAACAGGTTGACGGGGCTGACGCTTACAAATATACCGCTACCATGACCGGGGATGATGTCAAAGAAACCCTGCTTTCTACCGGCGCGCTGGATTCCTTCCAGAGCTCCCTCAGCGTAGATTCCAGCCAGCTGGAAAGCATGATGACAGACCTTGGGGATATTACCATTGATTTATGGATTGATGCAGAAAGCTTCTATCCGGTAAAATATGAAATGGACATGACTTCCGTCATGGATGCCCTGATTAAGACCGTAGTAGAATCTATGGCAGACCAGGCAGAAGGCTTATCTATGAGCATTCCGAAAATGAAAATGGTTATGAACTGTTCGAATTACAATGCTGCGGAAGATTTTACCGTTCCAGATGAAGCAAAATCAGCAGCAGATGCCACAGCAGCTGAATAAACCATGTAACGAAAAACAGCCTGTGCTATTTTTGCCTGGAACTCAGGTTTTATAGCCTGACACAGATAAAAGTACAAAAAGGGGCTGCCGCATTAAGAAAAATAATACAGGATATGGCTGATTTCTTCACCATATCCTGTATCTGTTTTTCTTCGTGCGGCAGCCAGATTTTATCAGCACAGCCCGCTATGCCTCATAAATTGGAGATAAATTTTCCGCAAAGTGGGGAGTGCAGATTGCGGAAATGATTTTTCAAACACGCTCTAGCAGTAATGCCGGATAATAATCTGGACGCGCTCCCTTCCCATATAGGCATCGATGGACGGGTCATATGTCACGGAAAACCGGATATCCTGCGGCGCGCCGCGCATCAGTGCTTTTACTGCACTTTCTGAGAATTTTTCACGCAGAAACTCCAAAAACGCATCGATATCACCAAAGTATACGGCATCCATCAGGCCGCCTGCGCCGTCTTCCACGGAAAGCTTTAGCACATTTTTATTCCTGCCCACAATATTTGCCCGCACCGGATGCAGGTCACGGACTGCAAATACCGGCTTCTCATTTCCTTTCCCGAACGGCTCAAGGCATTCTAACTCCCGAATCAGCCGCGCACTGATATAAGACAGCGGCATCGGCACATCGATATGTATTTTTTCTATAAAATCTTCTTCTGTCAGGCTGGCACATGCATTCAGCTCCTGACGGAAGCGCTGCGCATTTTCGCGCTTCATGGAAAGCCCGGCTGCCATCGGATGCCCGCCGAATTTGGTAAACAAATCCTGGCATTTACAGAGCTCCTCATACATAGAATACGCCTCAATGGAACGCCCCGATCCCTTTATTCCTTCTTCGGACTGCGTCAGCACAAATACCGGATGATGGTACCGCTCCCGTATGCGCCCCGCTACGATTCCCGCAAGGCTCTCATGCAGCTTCGGCAGGTACACCACCATAACCTTTTTTTCATACAGTTTCTGTGCCTGGATGGTTTCTTCCGCTTCTTTTAAGCCCTCCGTCGTCAATGCCTTACGCTCTTCATTTAAACCGGCCAGCTCCGCCGCAAGGACGGCGGCATCTTCCTCCCGCTGCGCCGACAGAAGCTTTAACGAACGCACCGCCGTATCCAGCCTCCCGCTTGCATTTAAGCACGGCCCTAAGACAAACCCCAGATGATAAGCGCCAAGCCGCTCGGGCACAACCTCCTTTTGCCGTATCAAAGCGCGCAGCCCGGGATTTTTTGTACGGCGCATCTGCTCCAATCCGTGCTTTACAATAATACGGTTTTCATCCGCCAGATCCATCACATCCCCAACCGTGGCAAACGCCGCAATCTCCAGAAATTCCATCGCTTCTTCCGCCGGAATGCCGCATACCTCATACAATACCTGCACCGCCTTCCATGCCACAACCGCCCCGCAGATCCCGTCAAACGGATATGCGCATTCATCCTGCTTGGGATTTACAATCGCGTCCGCAAGGCTCCTTCGGTACGTGCGGACGCCGTTTTCCTCCGTATACGGTATATCGTGGTGATCCGTAACCAGCACCGTAAGCCCCAGTTCCTTTGCATACGCAATCGCCTCAATCGCCGCAATCCCGTTGTCACAGGTAATAATCGTATCCGCTCCGTCCGCTTTTGCCTGCGCAATCAGGTTCTCATTGATCCCATACCCGTCCTTCATACGAT
>OFGA01001242.1_pt1 | contig 18104 bp, 11 predicted proteins | sample 1521471 | NCBI WGS metagenome assembly OFGA01 (sample SAMEA3504086, study PRJEB24116) | mouse gut metagenome | biome: mouse gut; feature: mouse-associated habitat; material: faeces | place: Denmark | collected 2011
GGTCAGGGTGAGCAGAATGAAATTTATTGGAATTACGGGCGGGGTCGGAGCTGGAAAGTCTACCATACTTGCCTATCTGAGAAAAAATTACAGAGTCAGGACGCTGGTTGCAGACGAGGTCGCCCATGAGATTATGGAGCCTGGATATGACTGTTACGTAAGACTGCAGAAAGAATTTGCACAGGAGAAAATATGGCTCCATAACGGCAGATTCAACAGACAGCGTCTGGCGGAAATTATCTTTGCAGACGAAGAAAAGAGGGAACGGTTAAACGATATCGTCCATCCTGCAGTCAAGGAATATATTTTAAAGGAAGTGGAAAAAGAACGCCGAAGCGGCTCGACAGATTATGTCGTATTGGAAGCGGCGCTGCTGATCGAAGACGGTTACGGGCAGATCTGCGACGAATTGTGGTATGTCTATGTGACAGAAGAAAACCGCAGGCAGCGTCTGATTGAGACCCGCGGTTATTCGGATGAAAAAATAGAGCAGATGTTTGCGGCGCAGCTGACCGAAGGGGAGTATCGCAGACACTGTCAGGTAGTAATAGATAATAATGGACCGATTGCGCAGGTTTATTTGCAGCTGGCGCAGCTGCTGAATGATAAAGGAGACAGAAGTATGGAAAGAACACCCGGACGGGAGGACAGAAAAAAAGACGCACAGAAGGACGAAGAGCTGCAATACGTATTCGGGCTGGACATCGGTACGCGCAACGTGGTAGGTACGGTAGGATATAAAAAAGATAAAGAATTTATAGTAGTCGCACAGTATGCCACGGAGCATGAGACAAGAGCCATGCTGGACGGGCAGATTCATGATATCGGCCGCGTCGGGCGTACGATTTCCATCATCAAGGAAAAACTGGAAGACCAGATCGGACAGGAGCTGACCGAAGTCTGTATCGCGGCAGCCGGACGTGTGTTAAAAACAGTGACGACCTATGTGGAATATGAGTTTCCGGAGGAAACCGTCGTAACAGGGGAACATATCCATACGCTGGATCTGCTTGGCGTGGATAAAGCGGCGCAGGAATTAAAAGATGTGAACGATACAAAATACAAGTTTTACTGCGTTGGCTATTCGGTCATGAAATATTATATTAACGACGAAATATTTTCCAATCTGGAGAGCCATAAGGCGGATAAGATTTCGGAAAAAATTATTGTGACGTTTCTGCCGGAGGATGTTGTAGACGGATTGTATATGGCTGTCGGATTTGCGGGACTTACGGTTGCGAATATGACGCTGGAGCCGATTGCCGCGATCGATGTGGCAATACCTGAGAATTTCCGCATGCTGAATATAGCACTTGTGGATGTAGGCGCGGGCACGTCGGATATTTCGCTGACCAGAGACGGCAGCATTATTGCATACGGCATGATTCCGGTTGCCGGAGATGAGCTGACAGAGATGATTGTACAGCATTATCTCGTTGATTTCCATATGGCAGAGCATATTAAGCTCGCAGCTTCGGAAGATGGAGAAATCGAGTTTGAAGATATCATGAGCCTAAAGCACAAGATTTCCGCGCAGGAAGTATGGAAGCTGACAGAGCCGCTTGTGGATAAGATGTCAACAGAGGTGGCGGCAAAGATCAAAGAGCTGAACGGCGACCAGACCGTAAGCGCGACATTTATCGTCGGCGGCGGCGGAAAGATACACGGCTTTGACGAAATGCTGGCCAAAAAGCTGGAGCTGCCGCAGGAGCGCGTGGCGCTGCGCGGTGCGGAAGTGCTCAAGGAGGTCACATTCCTGCAGGATGAGATAGTCAAGGACCCGCTGCTGGTAACGCCGATTGGTATCTGCCTGAATTATTATGAACAGAAAAACAATTTTATTATGGTACGGTTTAACGGCGAGCGGATGAAGCTGTATGACAATAATAAGCTGACGATTGTAGATGCGGCGATTCAGGCCGGATTTCCGAATGACCAGCTGTTTCCGAAACGCGGGAAAGAGATTAACTTTACGGTTAACGGCAGGCCGCGCATTGTACGCGGGGAAGCTGGGGAAGCGGCAATTATCCGCATGAATGACCGTCCGGCGTCGATTAATACGCCGATTGAGCCGAACTGCGATATTACGATAGAGCCTTCCACCGCCGGCCGGGAAGCGCATTACATGGTCGGGCAGCTTGAAGAATACCACAGCTCCACGATTACATTTGAGGTCAATGGAAAGCTGATTACCTGTCCGCGCTATGTCGAGGTAAACGGGATTTTAGAGCCGCCGACTTACGAAATTAAGGAAGACGATGCCATTGTTACAAGAAGCTTTTATACGGTAGAGCAGCTGGCGGAATTTATGGATGTCGAGCTGGATATGGATGCGGATATTTTAGTCAACAACCGCGTCGAAGATTTGCAGGCGCTGGTGTATGAAAATTTCAGCGTGGACTGGAAAGTAATTTCGTACCGCTCTACGCCGCAGGATGTATACCCGGATGCACCGCCAAAAAGAGTGCCGAATCTGGAAGAAAAAGTGCCGATGAAAAAGGCAATCGGGCAGTCTTCCATACTTGCACTGCCGCAGAACCCGTCAGGCGCGGATGCGGCAAAAGAGCAGGCAGGCACGCCGCAGGCACAGCCTGGAAGAACTCCGGCAGTACAGGGAATGCAGGTGCCTGTAACGGATGTATTTGGAAAGACATTTACAGACCTCGCAGCTGTAGCAGATGCAAACCGCAGCGTGCGTGCACAAAGAGCCGGCTCCAGGGACAGCGCAGGAGTGGCAGGGACAGGAGGGCCGGGCAGTACAGCGCCGGCAGCAGAATTATCCGGCAGTGCAGCAGCCGAAGCAGGGACATCCGGCAGTGCAGCAGGGAGCGGAATGTCAGGCAGCACTGCAGCAGCTGAAACTGGAACATCAGGCCTGGCAGTACCGTCATCAGGCGCATCGGGCAGTGCTGTGTCAATGGCCAAAACCGGAATATCAGGCGGCGCTGCAGCAGATGAAAAAGGAAAATCAGGCCTGGCAGCACCTTCAGCTGCAACAGGAGTATCAGGCGGAGCGTCAGCCGAAACAGGAGCGTCAGGCGGTGTGCCAGCTGCAACAGGAGCAACAGGCAGTGTGTCAGCCGAAGCCGGAACACCAGGCAGTGCAGCATCGATGGCTGGAACCGGAAAATCAGGCAGCAGTACAGCAGCTGAAACAGGGAAACCAGGTCTGGCAGTACCGTCATCGGGAGCATCGGGCAGCATTGTACCAATGGCCGAATCAGGAGTATCAGGCAGTGCTGTAGCAGGCGAAACAGGAACACCAGCCCGTGCAGCCAGCGAAGCATCAAAAGCAGCAGTACCAGCCGGCACATCATCCGTGCAGCCGGGCTATGCCACAGCCGTGTCATCCGGCATGCCTTCTGGAAATGCAGCGGCCATGCCTGCCCGTACACCGCAGGAAAAAGCTGATTTGGCAGAAATACCGGAAGGAACAAAAAGCATGGAACCACAGGCAGCGGATATACCGCAGGAAAGCACACAGGCAGCAGAATTACCAGATGGAGAACAGCCGTTTCAGATAACGGTCAATGGAGAAACTATTACATTAAAAAATAAAAAAGAGTTTATCTTTGTAGACATTTTTGAATACATTCAGTTCGACCTGTCACAGTCTAAGGGCCGCATGCTGAAAACAGAAGTAAACGGCCAGGCTGCGCAGTATACACAGCTTTTAAACCGGGGCGATAAAATAGACATTTACTGGAAGGAAAACAGATGATGGAATTATGCAGTATTGCAAGCGGCAGCAGCGGGAACTGTATCTGTGCGGGAACGCCGGATTCGCACCTGCTGGTCGACGCCGGAATCAGCGGCAGGCGGATTGAAGCCGGATTAAACTCGGTCGGATTAAAAACGTGTGAAATGGAAGCCGTTCTGGTTACCCACGAGCATATAGACCATATAGCGGGACTTGGCGTAATTGCCAGGCGCTGCGGGCTGCCTGTCTATGGAACAAAAGCAACGCTGGATGCAGTGCTTTCAGTAAAATCGGTCGGAAAAATAGAAGAATCCCTGCTGCATCCGATTGTTCCGGGGCAGGAATTCCAGATTGGGGACATGACGGTGCACCCGATATCCATTTCCCATGACGCGGCAGACCCGGTGGCTTATATCATCAAAACAGACAGCCAGAAAATCGGCGTGATTACAGACCTTGGCACTTACGACGATTCACTCGTGGAAACGTTGCAGAATCTGGATATCCTGCTGCTGGAAGCAAACCACGATGTACGCATGCTGCAGACAGGAAGCTATCCTTATCCGCTCAAGCAGCGCATTTTAAGCGACCGGGGGCATTTATCCAATGTGCTTTCCGGGCAGCTGCTCGGACGCCTTTTGCACGACCGCTTTCATTCCGTTGTGCTCGGGCATTTAAGCCAGGAAAATAATTATGCCGAGCTTGCTTATGAGACAGTGCGTCTGGAAGTGTCGATGGGGGAAAATCCTTATAAAGGGGATGATTTTCCGATTTATGTGGCAAAGCGCAGCGAGGCATCGCAGATGATCTGCGCATAAGAAAGGGGCGTGCGGCAGCTTGGAACAGACCGTTTCCATTGGGAGCCAGAGCTTTGAATATATGCGCCAGGAACAGGCCTTTTACATTGATAAAACAGGCCTGATAAAGGAATGGTGGGAAAATAAAGACGATGTTACCCTGATTACGCGCCCGCGCCGTTTTGGAAAAACGCTGAATTTAAGCATGATAGAATGCTTTTTTTCAGTCAGGCATGCAGGCAGGGGCGGGCTGTTTGAAGGGCTGTCCATCTGGGAGGATGAGGAGTACCGCAGGCTGCAGGGCACTTATCCGGTAATCTCTTTCAGCTTTGCCGAGGTAAAGGGAAGGGATTTCCAGACGGCAAGGGAAGGCATTATTGCTGTTTTGGAAGAACTGTATCGAAAGCATGATTATCTGCTGCAGTCTGATACACTCAGTGATGCTGAGAAGAAAAATTATGATACATTTGGCCAGTATGTCGGCCCGGACAGGAATCCACGCAAGGAACTGACGGACACAGTTATTTCGCGGGCAGTAAAGACGCTGATGTCGTATCTGGCCAGGCATTATGGCAGTAAGGTTATCGTGCTGCTGGATGAATATGATACGCCGATGCAGGAAGCGTTTGTCTGCGGGTACTGGGAAGAACTGGCGGCGCTTATCCGCAGCATGTTTCATTCAACCTTTAAAACGAATGATTATTTATACCGGGCGATTCTGACAGGCATTATGCGTGTGAGCAAAGAGTCCGTATTTTCGGATTTAAATAACCTGATGGTTGTAACGGCTCTTTCTCAGGAGTACAGCACCTGCTTTGGATTTACGCAGGACGAAGTATTCTGCGCCCTGGACCAGATGGGGATGCAGGAAGAAAAGGAACAGGTCCGGTTCTGGTACAATGGGTTTTGGTCTGGCAGCAGGAATGACATCTATAATCCATGGTCGGTTATGATGTTTCTGCGGACAAAGGAGTATGCGCCGTACTGGGCAGATTCCAGCTCCAATGCACTGGTATCGGAACTGATAAAAAAAGGAACCCCGCAGATGAAAATGCAGATGGAAGACCTGCTGGACGGCAAATGCCTGGAAGCGGTACTGGATGAACAGGCGGCATTCGAACAGCTGAACCGGAAAAAGGATGCCGTGTGGAGCCTGCTGGCTGCGTGCGGTTATCTGAAACCGGAAAACAGGCGGTTTGACCATGCAAAAGGAAAATTTGTTTACCAGCTGAAAATCACCAATTATGAAACGCAGATGATGTTTCGGGAAATGATAGAAGGGTGGTTTCCAGAAGACGAAACATCCTATGGGAATTTTAAAGAAGCCCTGCTGCTTGGTGATTTGGAATATATGAACCAGTATATGAATGAAGTATCTGCGGAAATGTTCAGCAGCTTTGATACCGGCCGCAGGCCGTCGGAAAAAACACATCCCGAAAGATTTTACCATGGGTTTGTGCTGGGGCTGATTGTAGACCTTGCCGGACGCTATCATATCCGTTCCAACAGGCAGAGCGGCCTTGGAAGGTATGATGTGATGATGGAACCGCTGCGGCCGGATGATGATGCGGTTATTATGGAATTTAAGGTGTTTTCCCCGCAAAAAGATAAAACAATGCAGCAGGCAGCGGAAAATGCACTGGCTCAGATAGAAAAAATGAAATATGACACAGAGCTTTTAGCAAGGGGAATTGAAAAGGAACGCATCCGCCATTACGGTTTTGTATTTGACGGACAGGAGGTTCTGATTTGCGGGTAGTGCCAGCTGTCAGGCCAAAAATGGGGGAAATGCTGTATGGCAGATTTTGTTATTTTACTGGAATGTTTTGGCATATGCCTGACAATCATTGCGATGCTTCTTTTGCTGAACGGGGATGGGGCCAGGGAGCAGAAAATGCTGATTATCACGCTGTGCGGTTCGCTGGTACAGAATGCAGGCTACCTGCTGGAACTGACCGCACCCGGGCTGGAAGCCGCCATGACGGCTGTAACCGTGGAAAACATAGGCTCTGTGTTTGTGCCAATCTGTTACTGCTGGTTTTTGCATACGTATTGTTACATTGCCCCGCCCAAAAAGCTGTTACGGGTGCTCAGTGTCATCAGCTTTTTTGCGCTGCCAGCGGTGTTCTTTAACTGGAATGGGCTTTTTTACAGCGATGTGCAGTGGGTGGCGGATGCGGGCGGATTTTATCATGTCAGTATTGCCTATGGGCCGCTGTATGTATTTTTTCTGTTCTGCCGTGTAGTGATTCCGTATACACTGTGTATATATGTTCTGGTGCGTGCAATCCGGGAGCGCTCGGACCATCAGGTCAGCCGCCAGTACGGGATGATTCTGGGAATCTCCACATTTCCGGTTATCATGCTGCTTGCTTATGTGTTTAAGCTGGTGGACGTATTTGACTTTACGCCGGTTACGCTGACGATTTCCATATCCATGGTAGTCATTGTAGTCTGGAGCCGCCGGAATTATGATTTCCGCCACCTGGCAGCGGCAAAAGTCCTGGAAAGCATGGGCGACGGCGTGATTACGCTGGATGACCATGACCGGCTCGTCGGCTATAACCGGGCGGCGGCAGATATTTTTGCCAGTCTTCCCGCGCACCGGCTGGGAGAGAATATCCGCGTGGTCGAAGATTTCCGCGAGGAAATGCTCAATCAGGACATTCCCCAGAGCTTTTCCATTCACGAGCGGTATTATGAAAGCCACAGCAAGCCGATTGTAGATGAAAATGGCAGAAAGCAGGGCTGTGTTATCCTGATTCTGGATATGACCGATACCAGGGCTTATATCGACGAGATTAAGCGCGTGCGCCGCCAGGCAGAGAAGGCCAGCATCGCGAAGAGCGAATTTCTTGCAAATATGTCCCATGATATCCGCACGCCGATGAATGCCATTATCGGCCTGAACGATATTATTATGGAAGAATGCGAAGATGAGGAGATTTATTCCCATGCCAGGGATGTGCAGTCTGCGGCCAGAAACTTGCTGACGATAATCAATGACATTTTAGATTTGTCCAAGGTAGAGGCGGGCAAAATGGAGCTGGTCTATGCGGATTATTATATCAGGGCAATGGCGGACGAGGTCATAGGCATGATGGATATGGCAGCTTCGCAGCGGGGGCTGATTCTGAAATACGAGTGTGACCAGTCGATTCCATGCCGCTATCAAGGGGATGACGGCAGAATCCGGCAGATTCTGATTAACATTCTCAACAACGCCATTAAATTTACGAAAAAGGGATATGTACGTGCATCGGTTACCGGAAAGCCGGGAAGGACTGCGGATGAGGAGCAGCTTATTTTCTGTGTGGAAGACACTGGCTGCGGCATCCGGGAAGAAGACCTTTCCAGGATTTTTGAGGATTTCCGCCAGGTGGATTCCAGGCGGAACCGGAGCGCAGAAGGCACCGGGCTGGGGCTTGCGATTGTAAAGCATCTGGTGGAATTAATGGAAGGCACCATTGAGGTGAAAAGCACTTACGGAAAAGGGACAACGGTTATGGTTTCGATTCCGCAGAAAATCGTGGATGAACGTCCCGTTTCACAGATGCCTGGCATTTCGCAGGATGAACGCAGAATGATACACAGCTTTACGGCTCCTGGCGTAAGGGTGCTGATTGTTGATGATAATGCAGTCAACCGCAAGGTGGCCAGAGGCTTCCTGAAAAACTATGCTTTTGACCTGGATGAGGCAGAAGGCGGGCCGCAGGCCATTGAGCTGGTACGTGCAAACCGCTATGATATTATTTTTATGGACCATATGATGCCCGGCATGGATGGCATTGAAGCGGCGCAGATTATCCGCAGGGACTGCGGCGAAAACGGAACAGCTCCGGTCATGGCTGCTTTGACGGCCAATGCCATGGAAGGCATGCGGGAGCATTTTCTGGAGTGCGGGTTTGACGATTTTATTTCCAAGCCCCTGGACAGGGCAGAGCTGAACCAGCTATTGCTGCGCTGGGTACCGGAAACTGGCAGGCAGATGAAGGAGCCGGAAGCAGAAACGACCCTGCTGGACCAGGAAGCGTTTCAGATTGACGGGATAGACATAAATGCCGCCATGCAGTATTATTCCGGCGACGGGGAAGGCTTTGCCGACCTGCTGGAGGTTTACAGCATGGAAGGCAGGCGCAAGACGGCGCTTTTGCAGGAGCTTGTGGAAACCGACCTTTCACGCTACCAGATTGAAGTACACGGACTTAAGAGTGCATCTGCGAATATCGGAGCCACGAAAGTCTCGGAGATGGCCCGTGCACATGAAAATGCTGCTGCACGCAAAGACCGCGGATTTATCAATGCGCAGTTTCAGGCGCTGATGGCGGAGTATGAAACCCTGCTTGCAAATATCGGCACATTTTTGGAGCAGCGCAGGCAGGAGCATGGCCAGAAGGAAAAGCTGCCCGGCCTTCCATTGCAGCAGCTGCGGGAACAGATGGCAGAAGCGCTCGAAGAATTAAAGCATTTCCGTTCCAAGGAGTGTGCGCAGCAGATAGATTCCCTGCTGCTTCATGAGCTGCCGCAGGACACAGGGGAGAGGCTTTTGCAGGTACAAGAGCAGCTGCGGCTGTATGAGGATGATTATGCGGAAGAACTGTTAGGGCAGCTTCTGGATATGCTTGAAAAGGAGGATGAACGCAAATGAGCCAGATAAACATCAGGGGTTCGAAAAAATGCATTTTAGCAGTCGACGATACGGCAGTAATCCTGACGCGGATTTCGAATACCCTGGGAAACGATTATGATGTCATCACCGTAAATTCCGGGGTACGCGCCCTGAAATACCTGGAGATGGAAAAGCCGGACCTGATTCTTCTGGACATTCAGATGGACCCGATGGACGGCATTGAGACACTGCAGAAAATCCGGGCAATGAAAGGCCTGGCGGATATACCGGTTATTATGCTGACCGGCGTAGAGGAAAAGGAATCTGTCCTGGCAAGCGCCAGGCTTGGCATCTGTGATTACATATTAAAGCCGTTTTCTTCCGAGGAGCTGCTCAAACGGATTCGCAGGGCTTTGTAAAAATAAAACGAAGGGTGTTTCAGAGGGAGAATTCCGGGGCGTCAGCTCCGGTATTTTGTTTCCAATAAGAGCTTGAAGTTCGCGTCCGGTTATGGTATGATAGCGGTCAGAAATCAGGATAAATTCAGAAAGAAACCAGAAGGAAACAGGACAGAAAGTGAGACGGAACATGGAACAGAATACAGGAAAAACATCGGACAAAGCAATTATTACCGTAATCGGAAAAGATACCGTCGGGATTATTGCAAAAGTATGTACTTATTTATCAGAACACAATATCAATGTCCTTGACATTAACCAGACGATTGTCAAAGGATTTTTCAATATGATGATGATTGTGGAAATGAATGAATCAGAAGTGACATTTTCCAAATGCTCCGAAGACCTGGACGCAGTCGGGGCGCAGATTGGGGTCAGCATCAAGTGCCAGAAGGAAGAAATATTTGAAAAAATGCACAGGATTTAAAACTCACATGCAAGGAGAACTCCCATGATAAATATACGTGAAGTAGCAGAAACCAACAATATGATTGAGCACGAAAACCTGGATGTGCGCACGATTACGCTTGGCATCAGCCTGTTAGACTGCATCGATTCCGATTTGGAAGCGTTGAATGAAAAGATTTACAGCAAGATTACCTCGCTTGCAAGAGACCTTGTTTCCACCGGGCAGAAAATTGAAAACCATTACCGGATTCCGATTGTAAACAAGCGGATATCCGTCACACCGATTGCGCTGATTGGCGGGTCAGCCTGCAAGACGCCGGATGATTTTGTTACGATTGCACGGACGCTGGATAAGGCTGCAAAAAAAACAGGCGTCAATTTTATCGGCGGGTATTCGGCGCTTGTATCAAAGGGAATGACTGCCGCGGATGAAAACCTCATCCGTTCCATTCCAAAGGCACTCGCAGAGACGGATTTTGTATGCAGCTCGGTCAATGTCGGTTCGACCAAGACGGGCATTGATATGGATGCCGTGCGCCTGATGGGTGAGATTGTCAGAGAAACGGCACAGCGGACGAAGGATCGGGATTCGCTGGGCTGTGCAAAGCTGGTTGTTTTCTGTAATGCGCCGGATGACAATCCGTTTATGGCAGGCGCGTTTCACGGGGTGACCGAGGCTGATGCGGTGATTCATGTAGGTGTCAGCGGGCCGGGCGTTGTAAAGACGGCATTAACGCAGGTGCGCGGGGAAAGCTTTGAGGTGCTTTGCGAGACGATTAAAAAGACGGCGTTTAAAATTACGCGCGTGGGCCAGCTGGTGGCACAGGAAGCTTCCAGGCGGCTTGGCATTCCGTTTGGCATTATTGACCTGTCACTTGCACCGACACCGGCTATCGGAGACAGCGTAGCGGATATCCTGCACGAAATCGGCGTGGAATATGCCGGAGCGCCAGGCACGACAGCAGCGCTTGCCCTGCTCAACGACCAGGTGAAAAAGGGCGGCATTATGGCATCCTCGTATGTCGGCGGACTGAGCGGCGCTTTTATTCCGGTCAGCGAAGACCAGGGAATGATTGACGCGGCGAAGGCCGGAGCGCTGACACTGGAAAAACTGGAAGCGATGACCTGTGTCTGCTCGGTCGGCCTGGATATGATTGCCATTCCGGGCGATACGAAGGCATCTTCGATTGCGGGCATTATCGCGGATGAAATGGCAATCGGCATGATTAACCAGAAGACGACCGCCGTGCGCCTGATTCCGGTTATCGGCAAGGGGGTCGGGGAAACGGCAGAATTTGGCGGCCTGCTTGGCTATGCGCCGATTATGCCGGTCAATCCGTATGACTGCAGCGCGTTTATCAGCCGCGCCGGAAGAATCCCGGCACCTGTGCACAGCTTTAAAAATTAGGCTATGAGCAGGCTTATCATTTTTTGTAAAAACGGGGTAGAGACACTGTCTTATTTTTCTGCGCAGATGGCGCAGGCGTTTGCGTCCCGGGACTATGAAATATTCTGGCTGGATTTAAATATGACAGGGCTGGGCGCGTGGAAGCTGCGGCAGATGGTTCCCGGAAAAGAAGCAGTCCTGGTTACGTTTAACTGTATCGGCCTGAGCGGGGAAGAAGGGCTGTGGGAACTGGATGATGCCGGGATGGCGTGCTCCAGCATCTGGGAACAGCTGGGCATCCGGTGCCTGAATATTCTGGCAGACCACCCGATGTATTATTACAAGCCGCTGCGCCATCCGGTGCCCGGCATGCGGGTATACTGCATTGACAGGGACCATGCGGCTTATATGAAGCGGTTTTATCCGCAGATTCCGTGCGGCTTCCTGCCGCTGGCCGGAAACTGCCTGCCAGGGGAAGCTCTGGTGCCCGGCCAGGCAGAATCACTGGAACAGTGGATAAAACGGCCTTACCCGGTTGTCTTTACCGCAAATTATGTTCCGCTTGCGAATATAGAAAAGCAGCTGCGCAGCCTGGAGCCGGAATACCGGGATTTTTATTTTGAAATCATACATGCGCTTGTCAGGCATCCGGGGCAGGATTTATTTTCCTGCATCGAAACGTATCTGCGGCGGGAAATGCCGGATATTACAGACGAAGGCATATGCAGCGCCATGAGCACAATGCCGGCAGTGGATTTATGGGTGCGCACGCATTTTCGGGAAAAGACGGTGCGGGCGCTTGCAGAAGGCGGGATTACGGTGCATGTCTTTGGCAAGGACTGGGAGCAGATGCCCTGCAGCCATCCGCAGCATATCATATCCTGCGGGCGGATGATTGATTCCGCAGGGTGTGCCAGGGCTATGGCGCAGGGGAAAATCGCGCTGAATACCATGCCGTGGTTTAAAGACGGTGCCCATGACCGGATTTTTACCGCCATGCTGCAGCAGGCTGTGCCGCTGACAGATGCCAGCACGTATCTGCAGGAGAACTTCCGGGATATGGACCCGGTTGTATATTACGATTTGGAAAAGCTGGAAGAACTGCCGCAAAAGGCGGGGCAGCTTTTGCAGGAGCCGGAGCAGATGCATGCACTTGCCAGCCGGGGAAAGAGCCTGGCACAGCAGCATCATCTATGGGCGTGCAGGGCGGACATGCTGGAAGCAGATTTTTGAATAGCAATATGTCCAATTCAGATAAATATCCAATTCAGATACAGAAAGAAAAAAACGAATGCAGGAGGAATTCAACATGGAACTCACATCACTGGAAAGCCAGCTGAACAGCAATCCGTACCCGGGCCGGGGCATTATTATCGGACTGTCCCCGGACAGTGCTTATGCGGTTTGTGCTTATTTTATTATGGGCCGCAGTGTAAACAGCCGCAACCGCATTTTTGTAAGAGATGGCGAAGGCATCCGCACAAAGGCTTATGACCCGGCAAAATTAAGCGACCCGAGCCTGGTTATTTATGCTCCGGTACGCGTGCTCGGCAACAAGACGATTCTTACAAACGGAGACCAGACAGACACCATTTATGAGCTGATGGACCAGCAGCAGACCTTTGAGCAGGCGCTGCGCACGCGGGAGTTTGAGCCGGACGCGCCGAACTACACACCGCGCATTTCCGGTATTCTTCACATAGAGAACGGAAATTATAATTATGCGATGTCCATTTTAAAGAGCAGTGACGGCAATCCTGCGGCCTGCAGCCGCTTTACATTCGCATACGGGAATCCGCTTCCGGGAGAGGCGCGTTTTATCCACACCTATCTGGGAGATGGGGATCCGCTGCCGAGCTTTGAGGGGGAGCCGAAGCGCGTCGCCATCGACGGCGGAGCTGATGAGCTTGCAGGGCTGATCTGGGAGAATCTGAATGAGGATAACAAGGTGTCCCTGTTTGTGCGCTTTATCGACATTGCGACGGGCGCATATGAGACGCGTATTATCAATAAGCATCAGCAGTAGTGATGACCGGGGCGGATCCGCCGTGCCGGATCTGCCCCCTGTGCGGCTGTGCAGGGCGGGGAGCGTGCGGCGGTGGAAAAGGAAAATTGCGGCAGAATACTGCCGGAAAGGGGTCGGATAACGATGAAAAAACTTGATCTGAAATACGGATGCAATCCGAATCAGAAGCCTTCAGGAATCTATGTGGAGGACGGGGAGCTGCCGATCCGGGTGATCTGCGGGCGTCCGGGATATATTAATTTTCTGGATGCCTTTAACGGCTGGCAGCTGGTGAAGGAACTGAAAGAAGCTACGGGGCTGCCGGCGGCGGCTTCATTCAAGCATGTGTCTCCCGCAGGCGCCGCAGTGGGACTTCCGCTGGATGAAACGCTGGCAAAGATATACTGGGTGAGCGATCTTGGGGAACTTTCTCCGCTGGCCTGTGCCTATGCCAGAGCCAGGGGGGCGGACAGAATGTCCTCTTTTGGCGATTTTATCGCTTTATCCGATGTGTGTGACGCGGATACGGCAAGGCTGATCAAGAGGGAAGTCTCCGACGGCGTTATCGCGCCGGGATATACGGAGGAGGCTCTTGCCATGCTGAGGGCGAAAAAGGGAGGCGGTTACAATGTAATACAGATGGACGAATCCTATGTGCCCGCTCCCGCTGAGAAAAAACAAGTATACGGAATTACGTTTGAACAGGGAAGGAATGAACTGGATGTGAACGGAGACCTGCTGTCCAACATTGTCACGGAGAAAAAGGATATTCCCCGGGAGGCCCTGATGGACATGAAGATTGCCCTGATTACCTTAAAATATACCCAGTCCAACTCTGTGTGCTATGTGAAGGGCGGCCAGGCCATCGGTATCGGCGCAGGCCAGCAGTCGCGTATTCACTGTACCAGGCTGGCGGGCACCAAGGCAGACAACTGGTATCTGCGCCAGTCTCCCCAGGTACTGGGGCTGCAGTTTGTGGATAAGCTGGGCAGGGCAGAGCGGGACAATGCCATTGATGTCTACATCGGTGATGAGTATATGGACGTACTTGCAGATGGCGCGTGGGAGAAGGTGTTCAAGGTAAAGCCGCCGGTGTTCACCAGGGAAGAAAAGCGCGCATGGCTTGACGGGATGCAGGAAGTGACACTTGGATCGGATGCCTTTTTCCCGTTCTCGGACAATATTGAGAGGGCCCATAAGAGCGGTGTGAAATATATTGCCCAGCCCGGTGGTTCTGTCCGGGATGATGCGGTGATCGAGTGCTGTGATAAGTACAATATGGTGATGGCATTTACGGGAATCCGTCTGTTCCATCATTGACAAATACTGGTATCCATTCAGAAGGAAACGATATTCTGGTTGCTGTCCACCGGCCCCGCCGGGAGGCGCTTTCATATGGTTTATCGTGATATCCCGGGGAGGCAGCACGGTGTATGGTCTGCGTGTACGGGCAGACAGTGACAAATTAATACAATGAACTGCCGTGATACCCCTATAATTGGGAGAAATATAGTTGAAAAATTGTGTGGGATTATGATACAATGACCTTATTGCATGTGTGACGGGGCCGGAGGGGCATGATGACCATATGAATGATAATTATGGCAAAATGCCCTGATTCCGGGCAGGAAGTGGCCGGAGGGGCACCATAGCCGTAAAGGGGCCCGGTCATGGCGAAACAGGAATTATGAAAAAGTATAAGCTATAAGCGCGGGGCAGTTTTGCCGCGGGAATCGGGACAGCAGGAAAGGTAAGACAGGAAGATGAGTGAAACGGAATCCAAGAACTTTATAGAATTGCTGATTGACAAAGATCTGGAGGAGGGCGTCTATGATACGGTGCATACGCGCTTTCCGCCGGAACCCAACGGATATCTTCATATCGGGCATGCCAAGTCCATCCTTTTAAACTATGGCCTTGCGCAGAAATATCACGGAAAGTTTAATATGCGGTTCGACGATACAAACCCTACCAAGGAAGACGTGGAATTTGTGGAGTCCATAAAGGCGGATATTCAGTGGCTGGGTGCGGACTGGGAGGACAGACTGTACTTCGCCTCGGATTATTTCGGGCAGATGTATGAGGCGGCGGTGAAGCTGATCAGAAAGGGAAAGGCATATGTGTCGGATTTGTCTGCGGATCAGATCAGGGAGTATCGGGGAAGCCTGACGGAACCCGGCCGGGATGATCCTTTCAACACCCGCAGCGTGGAGGAGAATCTGCGTCTTTTTGAAGAGATGCGTGACGGAAAATATGCGGATGGGGAGAAAGTCCTCCGCGCCCGTATTGACATGGCGTCACCGAATATCAATATGCGGGATCCGGTGATATACCGTGTGGCGCATATGCATCATCACAATACCGGAGATAAATGGTGTATTTATCCCATGTATGACTTTGCACATCCCATTGAAGATGCCATAGAGGGAATCACCCATTCTATCTGTACCCTGGAATTCGAGGATCACAGACCGCTTTATGACTGGGTGGTGCGGGAACTGGAGTACCCGGTGCCTCCCCGGCAGATAGAGTTTGCAAAACTGTTTCTGAAAAATGTGGTTACAGGAAAAAGATATATCAAAAAACTGGTGGAAGATAAAATTGTGGACGGCTGGGATGATCCCAGGCTGGTGTCCATCGCCGCGCTGAGACGCAGGGGATTTACACCGGAATCCATTCAGAGGTTCGTGGAATTATGCGGTGTCTCAAAGGCCTATTCCATTGCGGATTATGCCATGCTGGAGTACTGTATCCGGGAGGACCTGAAGACAAAGGCACCCAGGATGATGGCTGTGCTGGATCCGGTAAAGCTGGTTATCGATAATTATCCGGAGGGGCAGACGGAGATGCTGCCGGCAGGGAACAATCCGGAGAATGAGGCGCTGGGTACAAGAGAAGTTCCCTTTGGAAGGGAATTGTATATTGAAAGGGAAGACTTTATGGAGGAGCCGCCCAAAAAATATTTCCGCATGTTCCCGGGAAATGAAGTGCGCCTGATGAATGCTTATTTTGTAAAATGTACCGGCTGGGTGAAAGATGGGGCCGGTAATGTGACGGAGGTGCACTGCACCTATGATCCTGCGTCCAGGGGAGGCAACAGCCCGGATGGACGCAAGGTGAAAGGAACCATTCACTGGGTGGCTGCCGCAACATGTGTTACTGCCCAGGTACGGCTGTACGAAAACATTATTGACGAGGAGAAGGGGGTATATAATGAGGACAAAAGTCTGAATTTAAACCCGAATTCCCTTACCGTATTAAAGGACTGCCGGCTGGAACCTGCTTTTGCAGGGGCGGAAAGTCCCAGCCGTTACCAGTTTGTGCGTCAGGGATTTTTCTGTGTGGATGCGAAAGATTCCAGACCGGACGCGCTTGTGTTTAACCGCATTGTATCCCTGAAAAGTTCGTATGTCCTGCCAAAGCAGGAGTGAGGGCTGCACAAGTATTTCCGGCTGCCTGAAATCTGCTTTCCAGGGACATCAGGGGGAGTTCCCGAAGCGGTAAAAATGGATTCATTCAGAAAAGGAAAAGCAGGAAAGGCGGGGCGTCCCGGGGAAGACGGAGGAGAGAATGGGAATATTTTCAGGGTTAAAAAATTTAGGCCTGGGGAATATGGAAGGCATGGATCTTTTTGAGGAAAAAAAGGATCAGGTGAAACAAAAGCCCGAACCCATAGCGCCTCCCAAGCCGGAGGAGAAAGATTTGATCTATGACAGATCTTTTGTCTGTCCGGTGTGCGATTCCACATTTACCTCCAAGATCATGAAATCCAGCAAGGCCAGGCTTTTGGGGACGGATCCGGACCTGCGTGCCCGGTATGAGGGCATTGACGCGGTAAAATATGATGTGGTAATGTGCCCTGTCTGCGCATACGCCGCGCTGATCCGCTATTTTACCAATGTGACTTCTTCCCAGGCCAGGCTGATCAAGGAAAAAATCAGCCAGTCAGTGAGTCTTACCAAGTATAATGATGAAATTTACAGCTATGAGCAGGCTATGGAGAGATATAAACTGGCGCTTGTAAATGCGGTTATAAAACGTGCAAAACCAAGCGAAAAAGCATATATCTGTCTCAGGAGCGGCTGGCTTCTCAGGGGGTATGCGGAGAGCCTGAAAGAGAAGGAAGATTATGACAGTAAGCTGGTAGATGGACTGGCGAAGCAGGAAAACGAATTTCTGGAAAACGCCTACAAAGGTTTTTCGGAGGCCAGACAGTCGGAGATGTTTCCCATTTGCGGCATGAACACTGTCACGCTGGATTATCTGGTGGCAGTGCTGGCAGTGCGCTTTAAAGATTATGAGGTGGCCACGAAGCTTTTGAGCGCGGTCATCACGGCTCCAGGGGCAAACGCCCGTATCAAGGACAGAGCCCGGGAATTAAAGGAGCAGATTATACGTGACATGAAAACAAAATGACGGAGTTCCGGCAGCGGATACGGGGGAAGAACAGGTTTGCCGCAGCATCCGCGCAGGCAGAAGGCGCCGTAAGGAAGGCCGTGTGTCCGGGACGCCGGAACAGGGGTGCATTTTGAATGAGATGATTTTTCAGCTGTGTACGGACGGAAGCAGATGTCTGTACGAGCAGATATATGAACATATCAGGGGAGAAATCAGGGAGGGGAAGCTTCTTTCGGGAGAGAGGCTTCCCTCCACACGTTTTCTGGCAGAGTATCTGCAGGTGGCCAGAAGCACGGTGGACTATGCCTATGGACAGCTGATCAGCGAGGGATATATAGAGTC
>OFGA01001243.1_pt1 | contig 18102 bp, 19 predicted proteins | sample 1521471 | NCBI WGS metagenome assembly OFGA01 (sample SAMEA3504086, study PRJEB24116) | mouse gut metagenome | biome: mouse gut; feature: mouse-associated habitat; material: faeces | place: Denmark | collected 2011
ACAGGGAAATTGCAGAGCATTGCAACATTACCATGCGGGGAGTTTCCGCAAGGCTCATAAGGATGAGAAGAAGATTCCGAGCATTGGCGTTGATTTAGATGGAATTGTGTGAGATGGGAGGAAACAAAAATGAGATATCAAGCAAATGAACTTCGTTATGAACAGGTCACAATATTGGGAAGGGAGGCTATTTTCACAGACCTGAGAGTTTCAAGGGATTCCGTACCGAAAGGGTTTTCCTGTTATGAGGTCAGGCATGACGATGAGGGCCAGGGAAATCCGGTAGAGATTGCTAAGGGAATCTTGGTTAATTTTTATGGAACCTTACTGGTTCAGGGGAGTCTGGAACAGGTGGAGAAGGAGGGTTACTGTTTTATTGAAGAAGATGACTGGTACTATAGCGGAGAAAGCAGTTTTTCATTAGAAGAATATAGGAAGGCCAGAGGGATTGGAGAGTGGGAAAAGCAGGAGTGAAAAATTACGTGCCGTTTGTTCGGGTAAGGCTGGTTCGGGAAAGAGAGATTCCGTATGCGATGGAGGAGATTGACGGGCCGGAGAAAGTTGCGGCATTTACAAAGAAGTTTCTGGCAGGGGCAGACAGGGAGTATTTGCTGGTGCTGTCTATGGATAATATAGGAAAGCTAGCGGCAATCGAGGTGGTGTCCATAGGGACGGTGAATACGGCGCTGGCAGAGCCGAGGGAAATCTTCAAACATGCGATTCTGGCAAATGCGGCGGGGATTGTGATGGTGCATAACCATACGTCGGGAAGATGTGTGCCGAGTGATGAGGATAAAGAGACGACAAAAAAGATAGAGAAGGCGGGAAAAATCCTTGGGATACCGTTGATGGATCATATCATTGTAGGGGACGGGTATTTTAGTTTTCAGGCAGACGGCTTGCTGGCGGAGGGAAAAGAGGTATGAACCATATTGTGCCAGATGATTCCATATTATATCTTTTTATGAATAAAAGTTACTTTCTTTGTCGTTTTTGGTCGGATATGCCGTGATTACTTTATAATGTGTTTAGCAGAACATAAAAGAACTTTTGGTACGAGGAGACGACGAGCGTGAAGGAACAGGAAGAATGGATAGGAAATTTAGAACATGATATGTATCAAGAAATCGTGAGGGTGACGCAATCCCTTCCGGTAAAAGAACAGCGGGCAATTCAAAAGGCATTGGCGGATATGATAGCCAAGGCGCAGGATAAGGCGTTTATGAGGGGATATGAGTATGCCATAGAAGTGTTGGAAAATGGGCGTGCGAAAAAGTAACCGCTTATATCCCCTTGATATCATCAATAATCTGGCGGACATGGGCCAACTGCACATCGGTAAGACCGGTCACTTCAATGTAACTCCGGCTGTCCAGTTCCAGCAGGTAGTCGGTACTTACGCAAAAGAACTGTGAAATTTTGACTAGCATTTCTATGGAAGGGAGAATGTTATTATTCTCCCAGTTGGAAACTGTCTGTTTTGAGACGTTGAGCGAATCTGCAAGCTGGACTTGGTTGAGGCTTCGGGACTGCCGTAAATTTTTAATCATATCACCAAACATAAGAAAACTCCTTTTTCATAGGCTACTCTAAAGAAAGTATATTTACAAAATACTAAAGTATTGATATAATGGACAATGCAAGATGTCAAAATATGTAAAAATTGGCAGCCAAGTGGAAGGGGAGGCGTAATTCATTTATTATAAAAGATGAGAGAGATGTATTCAGAAATAAGGAAAGAGAGGAAAAATGATATGTTTTGTACAACGTGTGGAAAGGAATTGAAGGAGGAATGGTCGATTTGTCCATATTGTGGGAATGAAACAAATGATGAAAATGAAAAAAAGGAAAAGAAAGAGATTATAAAAACTGAAAACACATATAATGCGGAAGATGAAGATGTTGATTTAAAGTCTGAAATAAAATTAATTAAAGGATTGATGTATCAACATCCTGTAAGAATAGTATTATGTATTCCAATTATCATTTATATGATTTATTTGTTGTATTTGCTTTTTACATATAATTTTAATAATTTGCTTCATGGGCAAAATTTTTGGGCAACCTTACCTATGGTCATAAGGGATTTAATACCTATATTTACTGGTTTGATTTTGAGTGATATTGGATTATGGTTGTTTTACGGGCCAAAAAATTATAAGCAAGTTAAAGAAAATGTTACAAAGAAATCTCAAAAGGGATATGGGATTGCTTCACATATCCTAGCTTTAATAGTAGCGCTTGTACTAATGTCGTGTGCTAGTGATGGAAATGAAGATGTTAATTATGTGGAAAGAGAATTATCAAGTGAAATAGCAAATGATGAACCATCCAATAATATGACGATGGAAGATTATATCAACTTGTGTCAAGAAGTAACGGGAGAGGACATAGCGAGAAACCCAGAAGCTTTTGTAGGTAAAGATATTATATTGGAGGGAGAATTTGATATTCTTGCAGGTGAAATAGTAATGAATTGGTTTACGGATAGCGGCATTATTGGGATAAAATATAATGGAAAAGCTGTAGATATGCAGGGAAATGTTATAGGAAATGTAATGACTGGGGATTATGGATATGTAGCTGGGAGATATGAAGGGGAGGATGATTGGGGACATAAATATATTAATGCACAAATTATTATCTTGGATAGGGCAGAATAGAATGTGTAAAAAGAATATTTAGACAAAAACAGAAGAAGGAGAACTAAAAGATGTTTGATTCGTGTCGTATGCCAGAACACTTTAAATCTTGCGTTGGCAAATGCAAAGCGTTCATGGTCTATGATTCACACCGGGGATATCAAGGAGAAAATGCAGGAGGCAAAGGATACCCTGTTCCTGGCAGAAAATTACATGGACGAGCTTGGCAAAGAGTTTGAAGCACTCCGCATGAAGAAGCTGACAGACAAACAGGTCATGGAATATATTGAGATTTTACTTCCGATTGAGGACGGTTCCACACCTCAGCAGGAGAAGAACATGAAGCGGTTACGGGAGGATATGAAAATCCGCTACTTTGACGCACCGGATTTACAGGGCGTGGGGAAGAATGCCTACCGTTTTATCAATGCGGTTTCGGACTTCGCAACCCATGCAGAGCCTCTGCGCAGGACGGCAAATTACAAAGAGAATCTCTTTTCACGAACCGTAGACGGGAACCCGGTAATAGACAAGGCATACCAGATAGTCTGTGCGGCGTGATGGGATGAGATGAGGGAATACATGTATAGAAAACGGCTACAGCAGACATTTTGCTGGAAGATTAATGGGGAACTGAAGCTTTTTCAATACCAGGTCTTACAGAAAGAAAAGGAAGCAATCTACCATGCCGCCTACCAGATCGACTGTATCATCAGCATCTATGAGCTGCTTTTGGAAATGAGCAGGAGGATGTCGAAGGAGACTCTGGAGGCGGCGATCGCATTTCCGGATATTTTAGAATTCCTCTATGAAGAATGGATGGGATACCAAGACTCGTATATGGGAGAACTACAGTTCTGCTTGAATCGAGAATTAGGGAAGATCCGGATGGATTACAGGAATATGAAGGAGGAGAATGGGATATGAAGAAACTGGTGTCTACGTTGGGGCTGGATAAGGCTGAGTGGCTGAAATACCGGAAGAGGGGGATCGGAGGTTCGGATGCCGGGGCAGTGTGCGGGCTGAATCCCTATCGTACCGCCATGCAGGTATATCAGGACAAGATTACGGAGGATACAGAGGATCTTGATAATGAGGCAATGCGCCAGGGGCGGGAGTTTGAGGATTATGTGGCGAGGCGGTTTATGGAGGCGACAGGAAAGAAGGTACGCAGGGCCAACGCCATGTTTTATGATGAGAAGCATCCGTTTATGCTGGCAGATGTAGACCGGATGGTGGTCAATGAGAATGCAGGATTGGAGTGTAAGACCGCAAGCCCCTATCTGGCAGATAAATGGGAGGACGGCAGGATTCCATTGCATTACCAACTGCAATGCCATCATTATATGTCCGTGTGCAATACAGATGCCTGGTATATCGCAGTTCTGATCTATGGGAGGGAGTTCAAATATTACCGGTTAGAACGGGATGAAGATATGCTTGCCGATCTGATCCGGATTGAAGAGGATTTCTGGAAGAACCGTGTACAGGCGGGAATCCTGCCGGACCCGGACGGCTCCAAGTTAGCGGACCGTGTGATCGCAGAGTATTTCAGGAGATCTGTGCCGGGGAAGATCTTGCTTGCCGGGTTCAATGAGAAATTAGACCGCCGTCAGGAATTATCTGAGAAGATGGCGGAGCTGGAGACGGAGAAGAGGCTGATCGAACAGGAATTGAAGCTGTATCTTGGGGAGGCAGAGATCGCGGAGAATGAACAGTACCGGGTATCCTGGAAGTCGGTGAGCAGTAACCGGATTGACGAGAAGCGTCTGAAGGAAGAAAAGCCGGAAGTATATAAGCAGTACCAGAAGACGGTGGAGAGCCGGAGGTTTACGGTAAAGGTAGCTTAATGCTTAGTAGCAGAAAGAATGCGAAAAATGTCATGATTTTATAAGGAAATCTTGGCAAAGTCGATATATAATAGCTGAAAAATCGGTTATAATCAAGGAGATGGAAACGATGGACAGAAGCTTATGGTAGAAAACAGAGGTGAAAAGAATGTTGGCAGTAAAAGGTTTATATAATGACGGACAGATTGTCTTCAAAAAGAAACTTCTTTTTGAAGAATTTTCAGGCAGTGTGGATCGGATGATAGATGTAAAAGCAGAAAAAATGGAGGCGCTGGACAGAAGATATGAGAGTATGGAACGATATGTCAGAGATTGAAGCCGTCAGTGAAGAAGCATTTTGTAAAATGCTTGGGTGAAAAACTAGCAAGTATAAGAATAAAAAATGTTAAGGGAGAGGCAGAAAATGTCTCTCTCTTATTTTATGCACGGAGGTAGATTATGTCAGGGGTAAAGGAAGAATTAGCACGGAGGGCGTCTAATATCAAAGAATCGGATAAGAAAGAAACACAGAATTCTAATAGCGGAACTTGTAGGTCTGACAACGAGGAATTATCTGTCCGTCTGCTGAGAGCCGACGAGATCGAGTGCAGGGTGTCAACCATCAATGAGAGGGGGTTAAGCCTGCTGCTTTATAAGGATGCCCGTGTGGACCAGAAGATCTTGGATGAGACATTTACTCCTTTTGGGTGGAAGCGGACTCATCAGATCATAGACGGGAACCTGTACTGTACGGTTGAGATATGGGATGCGGGGAAGTGCCAGTGGATCGCCAAACAGGATGTCGGTACGACCAGCTATTCGGAGAAAGAAAAAGGGCAGGCATCGGATTCTTTCAAACGTGCCTGTTTTAACTGGGGAGTGGGAAGGGAGTTGTATACCGCTCCGTTTATCTGGATCCCGGCGGAGAAAGTGTCGATTCAGAAAAAGGATAACAAATATGTTACATACGACCGGTTCTATGTCCGGTCGATTGCATATAACGAACAGCGGGAGATCGTGGAGCTTACGGTGGTAAATGGGAAGGGATATCTGGTATTTGAATTATCCCAGGGAAGCAGAAGCGGGAGGGATGCAAGGTCCGATCGGCAGACAAAATCAGGACGGGAATCAGGCATGGGACAGCAGACAAAGCCAGAGTCAAAGCCAAAGCAGGAATCAAAGGCGAGACAGCAATCAGAACCGGGGCAGCAAGCAATGACAGCGCAGGAAGAAACCGGGGTTACGGATCAGCAGATGGAAGTGTTGGAAAAAGAACTGGAGCGGACAGGAATCCCGGCGGCAACAGTGCTGGCAAGATATCAGATTGATACGTTTGAGCAGATGACGCCGGAAATATATACGAAAGCGCTGAACGGTCTGAAAAAAACGAAAACAAAAGTAGCAGCTTAGACAGTAAAGAAAAGATCAGTAAAGAAATAGATCAGGAGGTAGGAAAGATGAATTATCCAGAATTTATTTATAAGTTACAGAAAGCCTTGCAGGAGCGTGTGGGGGAAAAAGCAAAAGTTTGCCTGAGTATGGTAGAAAGATTAAATGGAACAAATGAGGATGCGTTGGTCATTGAAAAGGATGGAAAGGAGCTTCATCTGAGAATTTATTTAAGAGACCTGTATGAAGAGAGCGGTATGGAAAGTAATCTGGAAGCCTGTGTGGAAGGCCTGTATCATCTGTGTGAAGAGGAACCCTTCGTTGGCCGGGGAGATATACCGGAGAGCTGGCAGTCGGCAAAACGCAGGATCGAACTGCGCCTTGTGAAGAAGAAATGGAATATGGAAATGTTAAGAGAGGTTCCATATAAGGAGTATCTGGACTTTGCGGTGATATTCGTAGTATTTCTGGCAGAAAATGAGGCGGTTCATGCCACACTAACGGTTAGTCAGGAATTGATGAAAAAGTGGGAGATCGAGTTGGAAGAATTGTGGGAAGCGGCACAGGAGAATCTGAAGAAAGAGAGTTTCCTGGTTAAGAGTATAGAGTCTGTGCTGGGGGATGTGATTGGAGAAGAGGCAATGGAAGAGGATGTAAAAGAGCAATGCGGAGCGCTTTATGTTCTGTCAAATGCGAGACAGTGCTATGGTGCAAGAGTAATTCTGAGAAAAGATATCCTTCGCAGGTTTGCCAAAGAGCGTAACAATAATCTGTACTTATTGCCGTGTTCGATTCATGAGTTTTTAGCATTGGAGGATGACGGGGTATATGAAGGCTCTGGATTAAAGAATCTGGTCTGTGAAGTGAATGAGGAATCGGGGATGATAAAGCAGGAGCAATGGCTGTCGGATTCGGTGTATTATTATGATAGGGAGAAGGATGAGGTGAGAATTGTTGTGTAGGAGGAGCCTCACTTAAATAAAGTGAGGCTTAGTACGAGCCAGGCTTTCTTTTCATTTGTGGATTGTGCAGGATATTTCTCTGTGGTAAAATACAAATGAAATGGGATTTTAGGCAGACATTGTAAGAGAGGGAGATTATGAAGGATTTAAAAAGAGATATTTACGAAAGCCTGCTAGAGTGGAAAAAGAATTATTCTGGAAAAGTATTGGAAGTAGAAGGAGCGCGGCAGGTTGGAAAAACATATATCATCTCAAAGTTTGCAAGGGAAAATTATAAGAACTGTATCTACATTAATATGGCACAGACAACAGGAAGGGATTTTTTGACGTGTCTTGATACGGCAGAACAATGGAAACCGGGAGAGATAAGAGTAGAAAAACCCATTCATAAGGCGTTAGAGCTGTTTGATAAAAGTTTTGCAGATACTGAAGAAACAATTATATTCATAGATGAAATACAAGAATCAGCCAGGGTATTTTCGTTGATTAGACAGTTTGCAAGAGAATTTCAGGCACATTTTATAGTTACAGGCAGTTACTTGGGAAAAGTAATCGAAAAAGGGTATTTTCTGCCAGCGGGTGATTTGGATACAATAACATTGAATACGTTGTCCTTTGAAGAATTTTTAGATGCGGCGGGGAAGGGGGAGGTTTATAACAAGTTAGACTTGTATGGTGAAAGTAAGCCGGAAGAATATGAAGAAGTAAAAAGCTTCTATAAGATATATTGTCAAATTGGAGGATATCCGGCGGTTGTAAAAAAGTATCTTGAAACAGGCAGTATACAGGAGGCGCAAAAAGAAATCGGAGGGATTATTCATATTTTTGTGCAGGAATCAGAACGATATTTTGATGATATTCTGCAAATGAATCTTTTGGAACAGCTTTTGCCTGCAATTGCACAGCTCATGTTAAAAGAAAAGAAGGGTTCCTCTGATCTTGTTAAGGAGCTGTCAAAGATTGTGTTTCATGAGGATACAAACCGGGTTACGAAAACGAGTATTAATCATGCGATTGCATGGTTTTACCGCTCACATATTATTGGCTATTGCGGAAAGGTAAACGAAGGCAATATTTTGAATGTCACCCCTAATTGTCGTTTCTATTTCTGTGATGTGGGTGCAGCTTTCTATTTTTTAAATATAGCGGGCGCTGCTCCAAGTGATATAGAGGGAATTGTGAATGAAAATTTTGTGTATCTGTATTTGAAAAAACAAGCGGAGTCTATGATGATAGCGGGAAATACACCAATGTTTGCTTCTTATCAGAAGGGAGAACTTGATTTTTTTGTAAACAGCAGAATGAATTATGTAAATTATGCGGTTGAGGTAAAAGCAGGAAAGAATCAGGGAAAGACAGCTATGCAAATGCTCCGGGATGGGAAGGTGTCTTATATTTACTATTTAAAGGGAGATACTTACGGCGGATGTGCGGGTAAGATTATTACAATTCCCATTTATCTGATGGGAAGGGTTGCATTTGACAGAGAAAGCGAATAGTACAAGACCATTTATATATAGTCGTACAGGCAGGAGAATACTCTTGCCTGTTTTCTTCAATCTGTAAGGGAGAATGTGGGGCATGAGAATTTTTATTTATAGCAGAAAATCGAAATGGACAGGCAGGGGTGAAAGCGTAGAAAATCAGATCTCTATGTGTAAGGATTATATCAGATACAATATCCCTGAATCGGAAAATGCAGAGATTATAGAATACGAGGATGAAGGATATTCCGGGAAAAATACCAACCGTCCGCAGTTTCAGAAGATGATGGGAGAAATCAAAAAAGGAAATTGTGATTATCTGGTATGTTATAAACTGGATAGATTAGGAAGAAATATTGCAGATCTGGCAAATCTGGTAGAGACTTTAAATAAGCTGAATGTTTCGTTTATTAGTATCAAGGAACGGTTTGATACATCTACACCGATCGGCAAAGCAATGCTTTACTTTGCCGGAGTATTGGCACAAATGGAACGGGAACAGATTGCAGAACGTGTACGGGATAATATGATTATGCTTGCCAGAAAAGGCAGATGGCTGGGAGGGAATACACCTCTTGGTTTTACGGCAGAAGCGGAGGAGAAGGTATCTATAAACGGCAGGAATAAAAAGAGTTTCCGGCTTGTAGTTGACGAAGAGGAGATGAAAATTGTCCGTTTTATATTTCGTGAATATTTAGAAAAACAATCGTTAGTCGGAATTGTGAAATATTTTTTGAACCACGATATTCGGACAAAGCGCGGTAAAGAATATTCAACAACTGCTATACGGGATATTTTAACGAATCCGGTGTATTGTACGGCAGATCAGGAGTCTTATACATACTTTTGGAATCTGGGGTGTCAGGTTTGTATGGATGAAGAGGAAGCAGATGGGAGCAGAGGTATGATTTCCTATGCGAAGACATCTTCTACCGAATATAAAGGAAAGGATAATTCACCGGAAAAATGGATTATTGCGTTAGGCAGACATAAAGGGATTGTGACTGGGAAAGAATTTGTAAAAATACAAAATATCCTTGAGAGAAATCGTTCCAGAGGAGATATGTGGCATAAACCGCAAAATAAGGTATCTCTTTTGTCAGGGCTTTTATATTGTTCCTGCGGGCATGTGATGCGTCCGAAATATTATTCTTCTGAACAAGTGACGGAAAAGGGTGACAGGAAATTTTCTTATCTTTGCCCGTATAAGGATCTGACACATGGGGAGAAATGTTCTGTATCAAACGTGCAGGGCAATACATTGGATGAGCTGGTCTGCAGGGAGGTCTTGCGATATTCAGAGGAAAATTCCAATATCCATAAGATGTTAGAAAAAGCGGTAGAGCGAATCAGCGAAACGAAAGAAGATAAAATTTCAACTGTTGACATTCTGGATCAGGAAATCAGGAGCCGTAAAAAGGAAGTGCAAAATCTGATCCATGTGCTTGGAAAATCAGGAGGGAATGAAGAATTTATAAGCCAGATAGAAAAGCAGATCGTGAAGCTCAACGAGGAATGTACAGCGTTGGAAAAAGAGAGGTCAGATATAGGAGAGGACGGAAGAAGTGTACAGGGAGATAAAGAGCAGCTGGAATTTCTGAAGGAACAGCTTTCTTCTTTTGCGAATTTGTTTGATACCCTTTCTGTGCCGGAAAAAAGAGAGTATCTGCGTATGATTCTTGATAAGGTTGTCTGGGATGGAGAGCAGGCCCATATTTTTATCTATGGCAGCCATTGATATAGAAAAAGCGGAAGCAAATCGGTGGCTGCCGGGCAAATTGTTTCCGCTGCGGACACATCGCATTGCCGCATCCCGAAGGTCCGACTATGGATACGAATTCCCCTTTGTTCAGCGCAAAAGATATGTCCGTAAGAGCGGGGGTCTCTCCCTCCAGGGTGTGATAGGCGTAATGGATATGTTTGAGTTCTAATACTTGTTCCATAGGAACCTCCTGTAATGGATATATGTTATTTTATGTAAATATCACAATTTAGTGACGGATTCATCTTGTCAGAAGCGCTGAAAGCGGTTATAATGCAGAAGTATACCGTGTCTTTGGAGGAGAAACATTCAGATGAATTATCAGAGAGAACTGGAGAAATTGATCGAACGTCTGAAAAAGGAAGAGAAGGTTCCGGGGCTTCTGCTTCATAGCTGCTGCGCACCCTGCAGCAGTTATGTGCTGGAGTATCTGAGTAATTATTTCGCGATTACTTTGTTCTATTATAATCCGAATATTTACCCGGAGAGTGAATATACCAAGCGGATCTTAGAGCAGCAGACGTTAATTGGGGAAATGAAATCACAGAATCCGATCTCATTTATTGCGGGCAGTTATGATAACGACCGTTTCTATGAGATGGCAGAGGGATTGGAGCATCTGAAGGAAGGCGGAGAACGCTGTTTCAGATGTTATGAATTAAGGCTTCGGGAGACTGCGAAGCTTGCGCAGGAGGGCGGATTTGATTATTTTGCGACGACCTTGAGTATCAGCCCGCTTAAGAATGCGGCGAAGCTTAATGAGATCGGAGTGCGGCTTGCGAAGGAGTATGGGGTCAGCTATCTGCCGTCGGATTTTAAGAAGAAGAATGGTTATAAGCGTTCGATTGAATTGTCGAAGAAGTACGGATTATACCGGCAGGACTATTGCGGGTGTGAATTTTCTGTCGCGGTGTCGCGCAGAGCGTAGGGAAGTTAGAGACCCCGCGGCAGCAGTCGGATATCTACGCAGGCGCGGTAGCATGGTTTGTTGCTTTGCGGGAATATAATACAAGGGAGATGAATATATATGGCACAGTTATGGGGCGGCCGTTTCACAAAGGAGACGGACCAGTTGGTATATAATTTTAACGCATCGATCTCATTTGACAAGAGATTCTATGCTCAGGATATTCGGGGAAGCATTGCACATGTTATGATGCTTGCAAGGCAGGGCATCTTAAATGATGCGGAGAAGGAGAAGATCATTGCGGGACTTGAAGGGATCTTAAGCGACGTGGAGAACGGACGGCTCGAGATCACGGACCAGTATGAGGACATTCACAGCTTCGTTGAGGCGGCGCTGATCGACCGGATCGGAGAGCCGGGGAAGAAGCTGCATACCGGAAGGAGCCGCAACGACCAGGTAGCGCTGGATATGAAGCTCTATGTAAGAGACGAGGTGCATATTCTGGATCATTTGATCGAGGAGCTGCTTCACGCGGTTCTTACGATCATGGAGGAGAATATAGATACATATATGCCGGGATTCACCCACTTGCAGAAGGCTCAGCCGATAACGCTTGCTCATCACATGGGAGCGTATTTCGAGATGTTTAAGAGGGATCATGAGAGACTTCGGGATATATATAAGCGCATGAACACCTGTCCGTTAGGTTCCGGCGCCCTGGCAGGCACCACCTATCCGCTGGACAGAGACTATACGGCAAACCTGCTTGGATTTGCCGGACCGACTATGAACAGTATGGACGGAGTGGCAGACCGTGATTATCTGCTGGAGCTTCTGTCAGCATTGTCCATTATGATGATGCATCTGAGCAGATTTTCTGAGGAGGTCATTATCTGGAATTCCAATGAATACCAGTTTGTGGATATCGACGACGCTTACAGTACCGGGAGCAGCATCATGCCGCAGAAGAAGAATCCTGATATTGCGGAGCTGGTACGCGGCAAGACCGGACGTGTCTACGGTGCGCTGAATGCGCTTCTGGTCGCGATGAAGGGACTTCCGCTTGCATATAATAAGGATATGCAGGAGGATAAGGAGTGGGCGTTTGATGCGATTGATACGGCAAAGGGATGTCTGGCGTTATTTACGGGGATGTTAAGGACTATGAATTTCCGCGAGGAACGGATGGAGGACAGCGCGAAGCATGGATTTACCAATGCAACGGACGCGGCAGACTATCTGGTGAATCACGGAGTGGCATTCAGAGATGCTCATGGGATCGTGGGTCAGTTGGTGCTTCTGTGCATTGAGAAAGGAATCGCATTGGATGAGCTGCCGATCGAGGAATATCAGAAGATTTCTCCGGTGTTCGGGGAGGATATCTATGACGCCATCAGTATGAAGACCTGTGTCAATAAGCGGGTAACGGCGGGAGCGCCAGGGAGAGAAGCCATGGAGGATGCGATCGCGGACTGCAGAAAATATATGGATGAATACTTAAAGGAGTATTAGGAAGGCAGTACCGGGCAGCGCCGCGGACAAAGATATATTGATCCAGAAACAGAAGGGACGAAGGAGTGAATAGAATGGAACAGAAATTAAGAGCAGGAATCTTAGGAGCAACGGGTATGGTGGGACAGCGTTTTATCGCGCTGCTTGAGAACCATCCGTGGTTCGAGGTCGTGACGGTGGCCGCAAGTCCGAGGTCGGCGGGGAAGACTTACGAGGAAGCCGTGGGAGACAGATGGAAGATGGCCACGCCGATGCCGGAGGGAGTAAAGAATCTGATCGTTGCTAACGTCAACGAGGTGGAGAAGGTTGCCGCAACCGTTGATTTTGTGTTCAGCGCCGTAGATATGACGAAGGACGAGATCAAGGCTATCGAAGAGGAATATGCGAAGACGGAGACACCGGTGGTGTCTAATAACAGCGCGCACCGTTGGACGCCGGATGTTCCGATGGTAGTGCCGGAGATCAATGCAAAGCATTTCGACGTGATCGAGGCTCAGAAGAAGCGTCTGGGAACGACCCGCGGGTTCATCGCGGTCAAACCAAACTGTTCGATCCAGAGCTATGCGCCCTGCCTTGCGGCCTGGAAGGAATTCGGTCCGACGGAAGTAGTTGCGACTACTTATCAGGCGATCTCAGGAGCGGGCAAGACATTTAAGGACTGGCCGGAGATGATAGAGAACATCATCCCTTATATCGGCGGCGAAGAAGAAAAGAGCGAGCAGGAACCGCTCCGTGTGCTGGGTAAGGTGGAAGACGGGCAGATCGTGAAGGCTGCCCTGCCGAAGATCACTTGTCAGTGCATCCGTGTTCCGGTTTTAAACGGACATACGGCGGCAGTCTTTGTTAAGTTCGAGAAGAAGCCGACAAAGGAACAGCTGATCGAGAAGCTGGTGAATTATAAAGGATATCCGCAGGAGGCCGGCTTACCAAGCGCCCCGAAGCAGTTTATCCAATATCTTGAGGAAGGTAACCGTCCGCAGGTGACCCTGGACGTTGATTATGAGAACGGGATGGGTGTCTCCATCGGACGTCTCAGAGAAGACAGCATCTATGACTTCAAGTTTGTGGGATTATCTCACAATACAGTCCGCGGCGCGGCCGGAGGCGCGGTCCTCTGCGCTGAGGCGCTGACCGATAAGGGTTACATCAAAGTAAAGTAAATCTATCGCCCCGGCAATTTGCCGGGGCAGATACGCATATCTTCTCTTCTTTACAAATCTGATATAATCTTATTCTGTAGAAATAGTTCATATTCTTACTTTTCTTTCTAATACACAGGTGGTAAAATATAAAGAAGATCAAGAACGTGAGGTAACAGATATGGATAAAGAGATTCTAAATTATACTCAGAACCGGGAGCTATCGTGGCTGAGATTCAACAAGAGGGTATTGGAGGAGGCACAGGATACATCGGTGCCTCTTCTGGAGCGTATGAAATTCGTTGCGATCTTCAGCAGCAATCTGGATGAGTTTTTTATGATCCGTGTGGGCAGCCTGTTCGATATGGCGCATACGGATGCGAACAGGCAGGACAGCCGTTCCGGTATGACGCCCAAGGAGCAGCTCGATAAGATATTCGAGGCGGTTGCGCCGCTTTATAAGGAGCGGGATAAGGCTTATGCGGATATTAAGAAGCAGTTGAGCCCTTATGGTATATGCGGATTGAACTTCAAGGAATTGGAGCAGAATGAGAAGAAGTATGTGAAGAAGTATTTTAAGGACCAGATCTTGCCGGTTCTGTCTCCTCAGATCGTGGATGCCAATCATCCGTTTCCTCATCTTCTGAATAAGGAGGTCTATGTTACGGCAAGCCTTAAGTTCAAGGAGAAGTCGAACTCTAAGAGTATGATGGGGCTTGTTCCGATCCCGCAGTTTGTATCGGACGTTCTGTATCTTCCAGGACATGATATCCGTTATATTCGGATGGAGAAGGTGATCATGGAGCATCTGGATCTTGTCTTCTCCAAGTACGAGGTGTCGGACGCCAACTATATCTGTGTGACGAGAAACGCCGATATTGCGCCGGATGATGAGGCATTGGAGGTCAGCGATGATTTCCGTTACCTTATGAAGGAGACTTTACATAAGAGGCGGAGAATGGCGGTGGTACGGCTTGAGATCGCGGAGAAGCTGAAACCGGATATGGAAGCGTATTTCTGTGAGAAATTCAACATTGAGCCGCATCAGATCTTCCGAACGAAGATACCGATGAAGCTGGCGTTTATATTTGCTATCAGTGATAAGCTGCCGGAATCCATGAAGCGTTCGCTCACTTATCATCCTTTTACACCCCAGAATTCAGCTCATGTACAGGACGGCGGCATGATGCGCCAGGTAAAGAAGAAGGATATTCTGCTGTTCTATCCTTATGAGAGTATGAATCCGTTCCTTAAGATGATCAAGGAAGCTTCTGTGGATCCCAATGTTATGACCATCAAGATCACGATCTACCGTCTTGCGAAGAAGGCAAGGCTGGTTGAATACTTGTGTGCGGCTGCGGAGAACGGGAAGGATGTGACCGTGCTGATCGAGCTTCGGGCCAGGTTCGACGAGCAGAATAATATCGACTGGTCCGAACGGATGGAGGAGGCCGGATGCCGTGTGATCTACGGATTTGAGTCTTATAAGGTGCACTCTAAGATCTGTCTGATCACTTACCGCAGCCGGAATGAGATCCAGTATATCACGCAGATCGGAAGCGGCAATTATAACGAGAAGACGGCGGCCATGTACACGGACCTGTCATTGATGACCGCGAATCCGTCGATCGGGAAGGACGCGGTGGAGTTCTTCAAGAATATGTCCATCGGGAATCTGGACGGCACCTACGAGCACTTGATCGTAGCTCCGACCAGCTTAAAGCAGAAGGTCCTGTATCTGATCGATGAGGAGATCAGGAAAGGAAGCGGCGGCAGAGTCATTATGAAGATGAATTCGCTGACGGATGTGGATTATATCAGCAAGATCTGCGAGGCCTCCAGGGTCGGAGTGCGGGTGGACCTGATCGTTCGGGGGATCTGCTGTATCCTTCCGGGTGTTCCAGGCTGTACGGAGAATGTCCGGGTGATGAGTATCGTAGGGAGGTATCTGGAGCATGCTAGGATATTTAGCTTCGGCACGGGTGCGTCCCAGAAGATCTATATCGGCTCGGCTGATATGATGACGAGGAATACAGAGAAGCGGGTGGAGGTTGCCTGCCCGATCTTAGACGACAATATCCGGCGGCAGATCAACCATTACCTGAAGGTGATGTTAAGCGACAATGTGAAGGCAAGGGTGCTTCAAAGCGACGGGTCGTATGTGAGGAAGAAGGCCGCGGATTCTCAGGTAGATTCCCAGGCGGCGTTCATGGAGGAAGCGATCCATGCCAAGAGAGAGGAGCCGGACAAGGATAGGACGATCAGCGAGTGGATCAAAGGATTCCTGGAGAATATCAGGAAATGATGACTGTGTGCAGGCAGAGATTTCGCCGGCACAGACAATACAGAACAGGTGGGAGAGATTGACAGTTATATGGGGAAGTCACTTTATATTGCGGAAAAACCCAGTGTAGCGCAGGAATTTGCAAAAGCGCTGAAGATAAGGGCGAGAAGAGGAGACGGATACCTGGAGTCGGATGAGGCGGTGGTTACCTGGTGCGTCGGGCATCTGGTAACTATGAGTTATCCGGAGGTGTACGATCCGGGGCTTAAGAAGTGGAGCCTTGAGACTCTGCCTTTTATACCGGAGGAATTCAAGTATGAGGTGATTCCGGCGGTTGCCAAACAGTTTCAGATCGTTGCGGGACTTCTGAACAGGAAGGACGTGGATCGGATCTATGTCTGTACCGATTCTGGACGGGAGGGAGAGTATATCTACCGTCTGGTAGAACAGCAGGCCAATGTGAAGGGAAAGGAGCGCCGAAGAGTCTGGATCGATTCCCAGACGGAGGAAGAGATCTTACGCGGTATCCGGGAGGCGAAGGATCTGAAGGAATATGATAATCTGTCGGCGTCCGCTTATCTTCGGGCAAAGGAAGATTATCTGATGGGAATTAATTTCTCGCGGCTTCTGACCTTGAAATACGGCAACAGCATTTCAAATTATCTGAAGACCAGGTATTCTGCCATATCGGTGGGAAGAGTCATGACCTGCGTGCTGGGCATGGTGGTCCGCCGGGAGAGGGAGATCCGTGAATTCGTAGAGACTCCGTTTTACCGTGTGATAAGCATAAACGGAGAACCGGGGCAGACCTTCGAGGGTGAGTGGAAGGCCGTGAAGGGTTCAAGGTGGTTTGAATCATTCGACCTCTATAAGGAGAACGGTTTCAAGGAGAGGGAGAAGGCAGAAGAGCTGACCTCATATCTCAGTGATGATCCGCCGCTTACTTGTCAGATCGTTTCTATAGAGAAGAAGAAGGAAAAGAAGAATCCGCCGCTGCTTTTCAACCTTGCGGAACTGCAGAATGAGTGCTCGAAGAGGTTCAAGATCAGTCCTGATGAGACGCTCCGCGTGGTGCAGGAGTTGTATGAGAAGAAGCTGGTAACTTACCCGAGAACCGATGCCAGGGTCTTGTCGGCGGCGGTGGCGAAGGAAATCCATAAGAATCTCAACGGCCTGATGAAGTATGAGCCGGCGGTACCGTATCTTAAGGAGATCGTTGGATTTGGAAGCCATAAGGGCTTAGAGAAGACCAGATATGTCAATGACAAGCAGATCACCGACCATTATGCAATTATACCGACGGGACAGGGAGCGAATGCGCTGAATTCGATGCCGCGTCTGTCCGCTCAGGTGTACGATGTGATCGTAAGAAGGTTCTTAAGTATCTTCTACCCTCCGGCAGTCTATCAGAAGACCGCGATCGTGACGAAGATGAAGGAGGAGTCCTTTTTCGCGAATTTCAAGGTGCTTGCAGAGGAAGGATATCTGAAGGTTGCAGGAGTGCCGGGGCAGAAGAAGGATAAAGACGCGGCAAGAGAAGAGAAGCAGCCGGAAAATGCTGCGAAGGACGGCGGTGCGGAGCAGAATACGGACGCCGCATTTTTCCAGAAGATACAGGCCCTTAAAAAGGGAATGATTCTTCCGGTTCAGGCGTTGGAGATCAGGGAAGGCAAGACTTCTCCGCCGAAGCGTTACAATTCCGGTTCCATGATCCTTGCAATGGAGAATGCGGGACAGTTGATCGAGGATGAGGATCTGAGATCGCAGATCAAAGGAAGCGGTATTGGGACCAGCGCCACCAGAGGCGAGATCTTAAAGAAATTATTTAACATCAAATACCTTGCCCTGAATCAGAAGACACAGACCGTGACGCCGACGCTGCTCGGGGAAATGATCTTCGACGTGGTTGAGAACTCGATTAAGTCTCTGTTAAATCCCGAGCTTACGGCAAGCTGGGAGAAGGGGCTTACCTACGTGGCGGACGGGGAGATTACGGCGGAGGAATATATGGAAAAGCTGGACCGTTTCATCGTAAGCCGCACCCAGGGCGTGAAAGGGCTCAGGAACGAGGGGGCGTTAAAGGCGTGTTACGACAAAGCGGCAGAATATTATCCGAAAGGGAAATGAGGTACGTCATGTTTTGACTTTGGGGAGGAAAAGTGGTATTCTGTTTTAAATTGGATTAGGAAGGA
>OFGA01001247.1_pt1 | contig 18063 bp, 12 predicted proteins | sample 1521471 | NCBI WGS metagenome assembly OFGA01 (sample SAMEA3504086, study PRJEB24116) | mouse gut metagenome | biome: mouse gut; feature: mouse-associated habitat; material: faeces | place: Denmark | collected 2011
GTTAAAATTAATAAACAAATATATATTTGAAGAAGATGAATTTGAAGCATTTAAAGAAAGAATAGATAATAGCAATTAGTAAAAAGACAATTAAGATTAATATGCTGACCTCCCATAACAGTGTAAATAATAAACACTGTTATAGGACAATATCATTAAACTAAAAACAAATGGTCATTGAGGAGTACACGAAAATGTAACCCTCTTTTTTTATTCTATTTTTCCTATGCCTGAAATATTACCTGCTTAGAAACCGATTTTCCAGCTTATATGATAAATAATAATGATTATGTTAAATTGGTGACATTGGATTTATAGTAGATTCCATTTATATTAATAATTCTATTTAAATTTTGATAATAACTTTAACATTGTCTCTGTTGCTTCATAAAATTCCTTTTGTTCTAGAGGACTTAAATTTGTTTCAATCTGTAAATCAAGTACTCTCCCATCAAAATGACTTGTTTTTAAAAATTCTTTAGCATTATCCGTTAGATTTATTAAAATCTTTCGACGATCATTTAGATCTATTACTCTATCAACAAATTGGACACTATAAAGTTTATCTATTAACTGTGTTGCCTGTTGTTTTGATAATTTTAATCTTTTTGCTATATCAGACATAGATAATGGTCCATATTGATACAGTGTTGTTAAACAAAAATATGATTCATAACTTATTTTTGAATATTTTTGTGTTTGTTTTAAAGGTTTTTCAATTTTATAATGCCAATATGGTAATAATCGTATTAAATTATCAACAATTTTTTTATGTTTCATATCTCTTCTCCTTACTCTTGACATTTTATTATCTTTAGAATATAGTAAATTATTATTTACTATCTATGTTTATTTACTATTATAGTAAATATATTTTATTATAAAATCAAGTTAATAGAAAGGATTTAACATAATGATATTAAAAAATAAATTTCCCACCTTTTATTTAATTTTATTTAATGCTTTTCGATTTATTATAAATATTGGTTTTGTATATATTTTTCAACTACTTTTTGGAGTTGAAAATATCTTACCTGGTGTTGCAATTGGAGTAGGATTTACTATGCTGTCAACCAATGATTTTAACTTACGCCCATGGACAATGTTTTTTATAACTGTATTTCTTTATACACTTAGTGGATTGGTTGGCCAATCTGCTTTAATACCTATTATTCCAGCTTTTATCATTAATTTTTTATTTGTTATTCTAATTGTTCTTTTAATTAATGAACCACAGATACTAAAATCAAATATTTCTTTTTTACTTTGTTTTGTATTTGCACAGTCTACTCCAGTTCCTTGGCAACATTTTAATATACGACTTCTTTCATTACTTAGTGGTTCATTATTTGTTGGAATATGCATAATAATTAATTGGTATCGTAAAGGATATGGAAAAAACGGTAGAAATTTAAAGGAACAGATTTTATTGTGTCAAAAAAATAAAAGTTATATGTTTCGAATGGCATTTGGAATATCAATCGCTATGATGATTGGGATGATTCTAGAATTAAAAAAACCATTATGGATCAGTATTGTTGTCATGTCTTTAACCCAATTAGAATTTGATGAAACTATTGAACGCATAAAACACCGTTTTATTGGCACCATGATTGGGGTAACCTTGTTCTTTATATTTTTTCAATTAATTATTCCATCTCAATATGCAATAATTGTTGTTATGCTTCTTGGTTACATTGGCTTCTTTTTTCCAGATTATAAATATAAGCAGATCATTAATGCAATTAGTGCTCTTAATGCTTCATTAGTTCTTTTAGATACAAAAACTGCAATAGCAAGTCGAATTACCTGTTTGATTAGTGGAATTATAATTGTTTTATCTATATATTATATAACTAAAATTATTCGATATATCATTATCACTTTAAAACAATATAAATTAAAACAGAGATTTTATTAAAAATAATCTCTGTTTTAATATTCCCTAATTTATAAACTCATTTATACCTTTAATAATTCCTATTACTATTTTATCCTGATAACCGCCATCTGATAACAACCTATCCTCTTCTGGATTAGAGATAAATCCCATTTCAACTATTGTTACTGGTACTTGACACCAGTTTATTCCACTCATGTTATCACTTATCATAACCCCACGACCTTTAGCACCAGTAGTCTGGCATATATTATCTAAAACACATTTAGACAACAATTGCGAAACATCAGTTATCTGACTACAAAAACGATTAGTATTAAACGGTGCTATTGTTAAAATTCCTCTAGTACTAAAAACATCATCACTATTACAATGTAAACGAATAAATGCATCAGCTTTATTTTCGTTTGCAATTTTAGCTCTTTCACTATTCGACATATCAACATCCTGACTTGTTTGTACTATAATTACCTGATATCCACACTTTTCTAATCTTCCTTTTAATTTCAATACCACCTCTAAATTTATTTGTGATTCTAAGTTCCCTGTAACAATCCCAGTTGCTCCGCTTGTAACTTTGACTTTTATTTCCATAGCTTCTAGACCAATTGATTCAAGAGCATTATTGCCATAACGCTGATGTCCAGCATTCATTACAATTAAACGATTATTAGCTACTACTTGCAATTCATCAACTGGTTCTTAAATAATTGGTTTAACTTTTTCACCTTGTTTTTCTACTATCTCATTTTGTTGCTGTTTAATTACTTTTTTTAATAATAACTGTTTCGAATTGTTTTTCTTGTTTACAATCAGTAATAAAATTAGGAAAACTATGAGTAATTTTTTCACATTACCACCTGTTTCCCTAACTATTATATCATCAATCATTAATAATTGTCTTTAATTCATTATTGATTATTTCTTTTAATGTTTTACAACTCTTATCAAATTTTCGTTGGTCAACATTATTTAAGTATAATGGCATAATTTTCGAAATTCCATGCCGATTAATAATTGCTGGAACTCCAATATATAATCCTTCTTGTTTAAATTCCCCTTGTTGATACGCAGATACCGTTAATACAGCATTTTCATCACCAAAAATAGCACTTATCATACGATTCAATGATAGCCCAATTCCATAATAAGTAGCATTTTTTCGTTTAATAATTTCATACGCTGCTTGCTGGACCTCTTTATAAATCTTATGCATTTCATTCATATCAATATTCATTTCTACAATATATTCCATCATACTTTTACATCCAATATAAGCGTTCATCCATGGTACAAACGATGAATCACCATGTTCTCCTAAAATATAAGCATGGATGTTTGTCGAAGAAACATTCAAATATTCACCTAATAAGAACTTAAGTCTTGCAGTATCTAAAATCGTACCTGTTCCAATAACACGATTAGTTGGTAATTTCGATACTCTTTGAACAACATAACTCATTAAGTCAACAGGATTACTTGCAACAATAATAATTCCATCAAAACCAGTTGCCATTATTGATTGAGTTATAGATTTCATGATTTTAGCATTAATAGTTACTAATTCCAATCTAGTCTGCCCAGGTTTTTGTGCTGCACCAGCAGTTATTACTACTATATCCGCATCCTTGCACTCATCATAGTTCCCAGCCTTAACCTTTAAACTACTTTTGCTATAGGGCAAGCCATGGCTCATATCCATTGCTTCTCCCAAAGCCTTTTCTTCATCTAAATCAACTAGTACTAATTCATCAATTCCACCAGTATTTAACATTGAATAGGCCATTGACATACCTACCAATCCAGTACCTATCAATACTACTTTCCTTAAATCATCTTCTTTTTTCATGTTTGTTCCTCCTTATATTTTAATAATAGTATTTATTATTAATTTTGTCATTTGATATGCATCTAAATTTATTATTTCCAATAATAATAAATTAATGCAAAAAAAGCAGTCAAAATGACTACTACAACATTATTAATGACACTATATATCCTATAACTAAAGAGACCATATAAGAGACTAAAAGAATTTTAAAAGTATCTTTTTTATTTTCATTATATTTTATTAACGCTAAAGTTCCTATCCCTGCACTTGTCGTTAAACCTGTAAGTAGAGCTCCAAATGTTAAACCACCATCTACATACAATTGAGTAAGAATAACAGAACCTGCACAATTAGGAATAAATCCAATAAATCCAGCAATAATTGGTTGTAGCAACCAATTCGTTTCTAATAAATTACTTAACCTTGTCTCACCAATACTATTAATAATTATCGTAAAAACTATATTAGTTAACAGTATAAATAGAAAAATATTTATCGTATGCCTCAATGCTGGTAAAATAATACCGTTTTGACATCCACAATCACAAGGTTCAACTTGCAAATATTCATAATTAGCATAGCTTTTATGATTGAAATAATCTACAATAAACCCAACCATTGTTCCAATAATGATTTTAATAATAATCAAAAGTGCTAACATCCGCCATAAATCAGGATGAATAGCCATAATAGCAAGAGCTTCGTCACTAGTAGCAATAAAAATAGCTAATAGAGTTCCCATTGTTAAATAACGCATTGAATATAGCTTAGCAGCAATAACTGAAAAGCCACATTGTGGAATGCTCCCAAGCAAAGAACCAATAAAAGGTCCAACTTTTCCAAATTTCATTACTTTATTAATAATATCCTGATTTGATAAATATTCAACTAATAAATAAGCTAAAAATAATACTGGTAAAGCCATAAGGGATTCTTCAACTGGTTCAAGCAAAATCTCCATACTATTCCCTCCCATCATTTAGATTAGTTAACTGTAATTTATATATAATACCATAATATATAATATTTTCAATCTTTTTACAATTATACAATAAATAATAAAAAAGATAATCTAACTTAAACTCTTTATAAAAAGCTTTAAAAATTACATACCTAAATCTGACTAAATAAAACATATTATTCCAACTTATGTTATAATAATGTTAGTTGTGAGGGCGCTTACATAATAATGGGATAAAAAAATTTTATTTGAAAGGATGTAGATATTATACAATTATAATATTATATTTTAATATACTTGTTAACTTTAATAAGTTAATACTTCTTTTTGTATTATTTTATAGTTATGTAGTGCTCATACGGCTAAAAACTATAATAAAAAGGAGAAAAATATTATGAAAAAAATTATTGCATGTATGCTTTCAATGATGCTGTTTTTAGGTTCTTATACTAGCGTTAGTGCTGCTCAATTACCACAATTTGAAAAGGCTACACTACTACCAGATACTAGAACTTCTACTAAAATTGATCAAACACAATTTATAACTCTTCATCCTGACGATACTTTTTTAGATGGAATATCTGCATCTATAATCGAACATAGTATAACAGCTCACCGTGAGAACGATGGTAGTGTTACACTTACTATTGATGAAATAATGCATACTGTTAGAGGATATTATGAACATCTAGCTACTGATGCTAGTGGAGAAAACTTTATTCCAAATAAAAATAAAGCAATTCATACATATTCTGGAGGAATTTCTACTATGTATCTTAGTTCTGATAGTGTTTCATCAGATGGTTATGTATATTTAAAATTTGCAATCACACCAGTTGGTGGAAATGCAGTAATTTGTGGAAAAGAGTATAAGATACCAGTAGATTACAACAAATACAGTACTGAAAAACGTGGTGGTTACCTTCCTTTAAATAGTTATGGACTATATGCTCCATGCTTCAGTGCTCAAGTTGCTTTTTTTAGTGCTGATGTAAAAAAACTTACAGATAACAGTGTTGAAGTTATTATCGATATAGAAAGCTCAAATACAAAATTATGGTTTAGACATTTAGCTACAAGTAAAGATGGTGACATTTTTATTCCTCAAAAAGATTCATTATATTATATTTCTTCTAAACCAATATCAAATCAAACATATAAATTAATTTTACCAGAAAATAGTGTTTCTTCTAATGGTTATGTTTATTTAGAAGCAGTCTTTGATTTACCAATTGGAATGACACATGTTGGTACAGTAAAATTAGCAATTAACAATTAAAAGATGAAAAGATGAAATTTGAAACTTAATTCATAATTTCATCTTTTTATTTCTAACTACAAATAATAATACTTATTGAAAGTTTAGGCAACTAATTTAAATAATAAAAAAGATGATTTTTAAGAACTAACTTAATTCAATCATCACATTTTATTCACTAATTATCTAGTTTACTTAAAACTAAACCTATTCCTAAGCAAAGTACCGCAAAACCAAGAAATCCACCAGAAGTAGAAAGTAAGACTTTTAAAACTGTTACCCATTCTTCTAACATAGATACCCCAGACTCTGCTGCTGAATTAGCTAATCCAATAAAACCATCAACAGTTAGAAATATGGTTATGATTAAAAATAAACCTGAAAAAACATAAAATAATATTGCTGATTTTTTCTTCAATTTAAACACTCCTTTTATTTTTTGAAACTTACATATTAATAAAATAAAAGAGGAATTATTCCATATAGGTCAAATTCCTCTTTTTAATTAGATAAAACCTACAATTTTTTAAAATATATAATATTTTAAATATTAATTAGATTTTTTTCTTTTCTTTGCCCCTAATAATGCGATAGAAGCTAATGCTAAACCTGCAAGTGATGAAATCATACTAGTTGAATCACCTGTACTTACACTTGGAGCTTTATCTCCAGGTTTTACAGGCGCTGTAGGAATAACTGCTAGGTTATCAATACCTGCTTGTAATTTTTCTACAGCTGCTTCAATAGTTGCTTCATCAGCATTTTCATCTACTAATACTGATTGTGCATTAGATAATGCTTCTACAAATTTACCCCAAGATTCTTGAGTATAGTTTGCTACATTTAATGTTTGAGATAATGTTTGAGCTTTATTGATTAAATCTTGTAATAAATCTTTACTTGGTTTTAATCTTAAGTTCAAGTATGCTCTCATTAATGCTTCATATGCTGCATCTACTTCTTCTTGTGTTGCATCTGCATTTTCTAATACTGTTAATGCTTCTGCCATTGGAGCTGTTAATCCTTCTACTGTTGTAGCTATATATTTGCTTGTATCTAAACCATTTACCATATCATATAGATTTTGTAATAATGATTTATCTGCTCTTACAACTAATTGTCCAATTCCTTGTGTTAAGTTATTTAATGCTTCTACAACTTCTTCTTCTAGTGCATTTTCATTATTCATCACATCTTTTGCTGCATCCAATGCTTCTTGGAAGTTTGCCCATGAATCAGTTGTATAGTTACCTTCTTCATATTTTTCAGCTTCTGCAATTAATTCACCTAACGCAGTCTTGTCTCCTTTTAAGAATTCAAGCATGTGAATTGCAGTTGATAAACGTGTAAATGAAGCATCAATTGTTAATTGATCTGCTGTTTCATCTGCTAAAATTGTTTCAGCTTCTGCTAATGCTGCTTCAAATTCTGCTACTACTGCAGGAACAACATTTTCTAAAGCACCTTGTTCTTTTAATACATTAGCAGTTTCTACTGCAATTTGTAATGCTGCTTTACTTGTTTCTACAACTTCAGAATCTTTTGCAAGTCCATAGAAATTCAATTCTGCAATAGATGCATATGCATTAGGTCTATCACCTAATGATTCGATAGCAATAAATCTTACATATCTAGCTTCTACTTTATCGAATTTAATTTCTTTTGCAACACCAGGTTCATCTAATGAATTACCATCGTTTGCTAAATATCCTTCAACTACTGGTGTAAATACTTTATTTTCACCTTCGTCATTACTTACTTCAATACGATAATGTGTAATGTGTCCATTTCTACTACTTTGACGTGCTAACATATCAACTTGTTCTAAGTTATATACAGCACCCAAATCAATAGTTACATATTGAGGTAATTTATAGCTACTACTATAATTTGAATGCCAAATTGTATTTTTGTCACCATCAATTACATTACTTGCATCTTCTTGTTCAGCTGCTGACATACTTGATTCATCATAACGACTCATTCCTGATTGAGGAATTAAGTTTGCGCTTGATGGTTGATCATTATTAGATCCTTTAAATTCAAGATCTTTCATTGCATTAACAATATCAATTGTTGCTTTATCAATATCAGCTTGTGTAGTTGATTCTGCATCAATTAATTCTTTAGCAGCATCTACTGCTAATTTAACTTGTGCATAACTTTCAGCTGTATATAGATTTTCATGTAATGCTGTAAATTTAGCAATTTGTTCTTCTAATACAGATACATTTACACCAGCTACAACTTCCAATTCTTGAGTTGCTACAAACTCACCATCTTCAGATGTAGCAGTTAAAGTTACTGTTCCTTCAGAAATACCTTGAATTGCAAAGATATAAGTTGATTCTGTTGGAATCTTGATTACTTTTGCAATACTTTCATCACTACTTGTGATGTTATAGAATGGATTGCTAGCGTTATTTGGAGTAACAGTGGCAGAAACTTCTGCTAAACCTCCCACATAAACGTTTTTAGCACTTGATTCATCAAATTCAATACCTGTTACATTAACTGCTGTGTCAGTGATGAATTCGATTTCTCTTAAAGATAACATACGATTTGATTCACTACCAGTTTGAGTTCCTGTAGCAGTTCCATTACTTGTCATAGGAGTAATTACTACACGATCAATACTAGCAGCTTCTGCTGGTACTGTAAATTCAAATACATCTTGTGCAGAGCTAAATGTACCTAAATTATATTCAGTTTCACCACTATAACCTACTGCTTTAATACTTGTAACACGACCATTACTGCTTGTACGATTATATACTTTTACTGTTTTTAATGGTTCTGCATTATTGAATTCAAAATTCATATCTGTAGGAAGCTTAACTTCTTCTGCAATATCAGTTTCTGCTCCTAAATACCATTTAAATTCAGCAAGAGTTCCACTTGTATCACCATCAAATAAAATATCTTTCCAATTTGATTGTTGCCATAATTCGTCACCAGTCATGTTTTCTTTAACATCATTGCTGAATGAAATATTAGCAAAATCAGATACTCCTAAAACATTTTGAGTTTCTGGTGCTGTTGGAACTTGAGTAATATCAATTAAAGCATCTGCTTTTGATAAATCTTGTCCAACTACAATTGCTCTTGTTGCTTTAGTATCCCAAGTAAAGTCAGCATTAGCTTTAATTGTTACTTTAGCAAGACTACCTGTACCATTTAATAAATCTTGTTTTCCAACATTTGTAAAGCATACATAGTTATCAACTGATCCATCAGAATGGAATCTAGTTTTTGAGAAGTTTCTCATAAATACTGTTGATAATGAAGCTGATCCAAAGTTTGTAACTTCAAATAAATCACTATCAACTGGCATTTCAACACTAAATGCATTTACATTCTTTAATCCAATACCATAGTAATCTAATGTTACTATATCTCCAGCTTTAATATCAGTTTTTGATGGAACGATTTCAATCTTACCATCTACACCTTGAGCTGCATTAGTAATTTGTTCACCTAATAAACTAGCTACAAAGGCAATATCATATGCATCAATAATATCATTATTATCAATGTTTCCTAATGTTGAATAATCCCAATCACTATCAACTGGTTTCAATCCAACATAGTTTTCATAGAATGTTAAATCATTATCATCAACTGTACCAGAGTTGTTTACATCTCCAACAACCCAAGCATCTGTACCATCCACTTTATATGGTGTAATTTCTGAAGCTGAGAAGAATCCACCTTTAGAAGATAACACACTCAATTTTAAGTAACGAGCTTTTAATCCAGTTAATGGCATTTCTTTAATATCATCAACTTCCATGCTAGTGCTATATGTCCATGCATCATTAGCATTTCCATCCCATACTTTTGTATAGTTTACACCATCTAAACTTGCATAAACATCCATACGAGTAACTGTACCATTACCCTTGTTATCCATACGAGGTTGGTAAGTTAATTTATCAAGTTGATAAGCTGCTCCTAAATCTAATGTTAACATTTGATCTGGAGTTACTGCATTAGTTGAATGGAACATTGTATTAACATCATGATCAAATGCCCCAGCTAATTTACCCCATGAATCTCCATAAGCCCAAGTTGCAGTTACATTAGGAACATTACGATATGGATTATCATCAGTTTTAATTGTGATTAAATTTGACCAATTTGAATAATGACCATTAGCAGCCACAGTACGTACACGATATGTATGATCTGTTAAATAATCTAATCCAACTTGTGTATAATCTGTAGAAGTGATATTTCTATATACAACACCATCTACTTCAATATCATAACTAGCTGCTTCGTCTACTGCATTCCATGCAACATTAATTTCAGAATCAGTTTTTGATACTTCAGTTAATCCACTTGGAACAGTTAAATCTGCATCTAATACATCTTCACCTAAATCTTGTTCATTTTTAAATCCATTAACATTTACTGTAAAATCGTAAGCAGTAATATCTACTTTTTCTGCAGATTTTACATATAATTTAGGAGTTGTTGTATCTTCAATACCTTCATAGTCAGAACCTTCTGTTGCATAATCTTTTACGATTACTGAAGGATTTTCATTATAGAAGTATACATTACCTGTTGCAGCATCATATTCTTCTTGAGTTGAAACTTGTCTAAATGTTACATCTTCACCTGCAACATTACCAGTTACACCTGTAGGAGCTTGAGATACATTTACAACAAATTCTGTAGATCTTTCTTTTACCATTCCTACATAACTTCCAGTAGCCTTGTTAGCTTTTAAAGTTGCAGTTTCACCTTCTACATTAGAAGTTAATAAAGTATTAACAGATCCACCACCTAAAGTTTTTCCATCATCTTCATATACTTCAAATTCTGATGAACCATGTGGATAGAATTCTACAATACGTTGTGATCTATCTAGACCTTTAGTATTAGTTTCTGAAACTTCTTCAGGATTGTTGTTTTCTGCATACATTGGGATAATAGCCCCATTTTTAACAAATACAGGAAGTTTCCATAATGGTGCATCAAAGTTATTTAATACTTGTCCACCTCTATATTGTTGTCCAGTAAAATAGTCAACCCAAATATCACTTGTTGAAGGTAAATAGATATCATTTCTAATATCATTTCCATTAGCATCAGAATTTGTATTCTGATAAATTGGAGCAACTAAGAAATTATCTCCCCACATATATTGATATTGCGTATTAGTACCTAAAGTATATGGATTAGCTTCTTCTAAGAACATTGCTCTCATCATTGGTAATCCACCTTTAGCTGTAGCCTCATGTGAAATAGTATTAGTATAAGGCATTAATTGTGCTTTTAATTTTAAATATGTTCTATTGATAGATGTAGCATCTTCACCAAGAGCCCATGGTGATTTTTGGTTAGATCCCCAACCATCCATATCTAACATATAAGTAGTGAATGCTTTCCATTGGAAGTCACGAGCTTGAACCACTTGATTCTTTCCACCAAAAATTCCATCCATGTCACTACCGATATTTGGTTGTCCAGATAAAGCAGTTCCAATATAAGTTGGAATATGGAATCTTATATATTCCCATTGTCCTCCTGATTGGTCACCACTCCAGATACCACCATAGCGTTGTGTACCTGCCCAACCATTTAAAGTAACAATATTTGGTTTTAAATTTGATTTTGATGCAATTGCATCATAAGCAACGCTGATACCATTTAAAGCCATTGAGTATCCAGCACCAACCCAAGCAACGTCAGTTTTTACTGAATGAACTCCAGCTTCTACTTCTTTATAAATATCTCGTTCACCCTTTTGAGGATTACTTGGGTCTGCAGGCCATAAATTTGATTGTGTCCATAAACCTGTTTGAACCCCTTTAGAAATTGCATAATCTGAGAAATTCTTTAAATTTTCAATATCTCCAGCTTGGCTATCTGTTTGACCATATCCACAACCATAACCATCATTTGGTAAGAACCATCCAAGTGGCATATCATTATCTTCATGATCTTCGATAATTTGTTGAGCTGTTGTATTTTCATCACCTAATAATGTTTCTTTTACTCCACCATTATCAGATTGTGATTCTTTATACCATTTATCTCCTAATTTAACTGCTCCACTTGTTCCTTCAGATACTTCTAACCAATAGTCACGGTTGTAACAGTTTAAATGTCCTAAATATGAAGCATATTCAGGCAATTCTGCAGGATTTCCTGTTAATTCATAGTAGTCACCTAAAATATCAACTGGTTGATCATCAACGAAATAATATGCATCAAATCGTTTTTCATTATGAGTAGTAGTTATTACATTACCATCTTTAGATCCAAAGTCATACTCACCAGGTTTCCAAGTGTTTCTTACAACACCATATCCATTAGTAGACCAATAGAAAGGATTAGGACTAGTTACTGATTTATCTACCCATGTATTAGTAGTAGCAATCTTAATAGATTTACCTTTATGTGAGAAACGTCCGTTTTGTGTTCCACCACCATAGAAATATTCATTTTCATCAGTTTTTAATGTTTGAACAGTACTTCCTGATTTATATTTTAATGGCGCTACTTCTTCCCATACTACTGTTCCATCAGCTTTCATTAATTTTACTAATGTTTGAGCCTTATTAATTTCAATTTTAATTTTTTCAGTTGAAATTGTAATAGTAGTATCTGTTTCCTCTAATGTTGGTGTAACATTATACTCTGTTTCATACTGTTCATCAGTTTTATTTGTAATAGTTGCAGTATGATCACTACTATTTGGAGCAGGATAATCTCTAAATGGCTCTCCTTCAGGTGCCATATACATTCTAAAAGCATTTTCTTCTAAGAATGTAAAACGAATTTTTTCACCAGTTTGAATTGTTAAATCTACCTTATTCCCATCTACTGTAGCAGCTGTAACCGCACCTAAAACGCTATAGCCTGCAGCATCTGTGGCATAAGAAGATATCTCATCAGATAGTGCATTTTTCGCCGATAATCCGACCATTGTTGTACTAACTGTAGAAAGTGTCATCAATGTTGCTAATGATAGTACACTTATTTTATGAAATCTTTTTTTATTCATTTTGTTTCCCCTTTCTAAAAAAATATAAACTTTAATGCAAAATTATTTCTTTATTCACTCCTTTCTTTTTAGTTCCAACTATAGTTGAAATCTATGATTACGCTTTCAACCGTTGTTAATAATATAATGACTTAATTAAACAAACTTAAGTCATTAGTAACGATAATCATCGGCCTTTATTTTTATAGGCTCTCTAATCATCCATAGATATAATATTACAAAAATAAAAAATAGTATTTAGAGTAGTTAAAAAAAAATTTGCACTTTTTCACAATAAGCAAAAGTCCAAAAAATCACTTTCAAATTTTCAGCAAAAATATAATTCTTTGTCAATTGGGCATTTACTCTTTACTCCAATAATATTCTAATAACAATTAAATTACTTATTATACTAAATAAAAGTGTTAAACAAATTAATAACACTTGTCTAACACTTATTATCTAAATCATTGTCACTTTTTAGTTATAATTTTTTAGGATCAAGCCTTGCACTCAAAACAGCAACTACTAATCTTGAAGTAATTTCATCAATCTCATCTTGAGTTGCTAAATTACTCTCATTAATATTTTTAGCTTCTTCTAAAATTTCATTAATACCAATAACTGTATTAGGTTTATACTTATCAATATTATTTACAATATTTTCAGCAAAATTAATAACTGATAATAATGCACTTTTATTTACCTTTAAAACTAAATCATTAACAACAGATAGTAATTCATTATAAGTACGATCAACTTCCTCTTGACTTACATTTGGCTCATTAAATATAATAACAGCTTCTTGCAATTTTGTTTGTAAAGCATTCCAGCTTACTTCTGTATATTTATTAGAATCTAAACTATTAACTTCACTAATTAATTTTTCTAAATCTGATTTATTTACCTTTTGCATTCCTAACAATGCACTGTTTAGATTCCTTGTAGCATCTTGAATTAACTGGATATCTTTACTTTGGATATCAATTAAATTTTTAGCTATCGCTACTGCACTTCTTAAAGTTATAATACTATCTTCTGGATAATCACTTAAATCACCATTTAATAGCTCATTAGCATTAACCAATAAAGTATTTAATTCTTTTCTTGCTGCTAATAATAATAAATTATCTTTTTGTTCTTCTAATTCTGTTAATAATTGATTTACATCATTTGCACTAATATTAGTAAATTCTGTTTCTAATAATCTTTCTGTTTCCTCTATTACTAATTTTAATTCTAAGAATTCTTCTGATGTATAATCATTTTCTAAGTTTTTACATTCTTCTAGTTTTGTTTGTAATTCATTTAACAAATCTTGTGATGCTCTTTCAATTAAACCATTAATTGCATTCTCTAAATCTGCAATGGCTTGATTCACTTCTACTTGACTAGCATCTTGATTTTCCAAAACTGATTCTGCATTTGCAAGTGCTGTTTCTAAGATTGCATATGTATCCTTAGTATAGATATCTTCTATAGCACTAGCTTGAGAAACTAACGCTTCCAATTTACTTGTATCGACATCAAATACAGTTATTGTACAAACATCTTGCTTTCCATTAGAAGTAGTTACTGTAATTGTTGTTTCTCCAACACCTTTTGCTGTTACTAAACCATTTTCCACAATTGCAACAGTTTCATTATTTGATATCCAGCTAAGTGTCTTATCATCAGTTGTATCAATTGGATTGATTTGTGCTACTAAAGTTTCTGATTTTCCAACCTTTAGTATTAATTGATGTTTATCCAAAATTACTGATTCAATTGGAACTGCTTTTTTCGTCACAGTAACTTGACAAGTTGCGGTTTTACCATTACTTGTTATTACTGTAATTGTTGCTTCTCCAACACCTTTTGCCATCACTAAACCATTTTCTACAACTGCAACAGCTTCATTATTTGATGTCCATCTAAGTGTCTTATCATCAGTTGTATTAACTGGATTAATTGTTGCTACTAACTCTTCTGTCTGTTCTTCTTCAATCAATAATTCAGTTTTATTCAATGTTACATTCTCAATTGGAATATTTTCAACCGCTGGAATAACTGTAATTTTACATTCTGCTTTCTTTCCATTAACAGTTTCTACAGTAATTGTTGCAATACCTTTTTTTACTGTTCTAACTTCACCATTTTGATCTACTGTTGCTACACTTGGATTACTTGATTTCCATGTTAATTCTTTTGAATCAGTAGTATCATTAGGATTAATTGTTGCTCTTAATAGCTGAGATTTCCCCTCTTCAAGAGTAATTGCTGTAAGATTTAAAGCAACTGATGTAATTTCACTAATTACTGTAACAGTACATGTACTACTTATTCCACTGCTTGTTTTTACTGTAATTATTGCTTCTCCTGGATTTCTTGCTGTTATTAACCCAGTTGAACTGACTGTTGCAATTTCATTATCACTAGATATCCAAGTTAAACTTTTATCCTCAGTAGTATCACTAGGGCTAATTGATGCTCTCAAACCACTTGTTGTTTGTTTTTTCATCACTAACTCTTTTTTATTCAAAGAAATTGCTGTAATAGGAACATGTCTATTTGTAATTGTAACTTTACTTGTATCAGTCAATCCATTAGTATTTCTTACAGTTATTGTAGCTTCACCTTCTGCCAAGGCTGTTACAACACCATTTTCATCAACTGCTGCTACACTTGGATTACTTGAAACCCATGTTAATTGAGAATTATTCGCAATTGTATATGGTGTTAGAATTACAACATATTTTCTTGAATCATTAACATTTAAAGTCAATTCTTTTTTATCTAAATTCAAACCTGTATTAATCAAACTAAATGCATAACCATTTCTTCTCATATATAAATGAGCTTCAGAATCTTCTATTACTGATGCTACAACTTTTGGAGAGTTTGAAAAAATACGACTACCAATTCCATTAGAACTAATAGTATCTGGAAAAATAACACTTCTTAAATTTAAACAATCTGCAAATGCAGTATCTTGAATAGAACTTACACCATTTGGAATGACAACAGTATCTAACTTATCACAATATCTAAATAAACTTGTAGAAATTTCTCCTAATTTCTTAGGAAGCTTTACAGTCTCTAAGTTACTACAATAACTAAATGTTGAATTACCTATTTGAGTTACTGAATCTGGAATATCTATATTTTTTAAACTCACACATCCACTAAATACATTATCTCCCAAAGATACAATTGTATCTGGAATTTCTATGTTCTCTAAAGATGCACAGCCACTAAATGTAGCATTTCCAATTCTAGTAACCTGACTTGGGATATTAATATTTTTTAAGGAACTGCAGCCACTAAATGATGCATATCCTAAACCTGTGACACTTTCTGGTAAAAATATACTTTTTAAACTGATACAATCTTGAAAAACACTTTGTCCAATACTTATTAAAGTATCTGGCAATTGTACTTCTTCTAAACTTAAACATCCCTGAAATGCACCTGAACCTAAAACAGTTACTCCTTCAGGTAAAGTAATACTTTTCAATCCAGTACAATGAACAAATGCATTTCCTCCAATAGATGTTAATGTACTAGGAAAATCAATACTTTCTAAAGACTTACAATTTCCAAATACCATTCCACCTATTGTTTTAATTCCCTCAGGTATTTCTACGCTTTTTAAGTTTATACAATCAAAAAATGCACCATAAGAAATAGATTTAATTCCGTTAGGAATCACTAAACTTTCAAGACTATTACAACCTGCAAAAGCATATTGACCTAATGAAACAACTGAATCTGGAATATTCATTGTTTGTAACTGGCTACATTGTGAAAAAGCATAGTTTTCAATACTAATTACAGTATCAGGAACTTCTAATGTTTCTATACTTTTACATTCAGCAAATGCTCCATAACCAATTTTTTTAACTGTTTTCCCACCAATTTCTTTTGGAATAACCAAATTCTTTTCACTTCCAGAATAGTTTAATATAATAGCTGATTCATCATCAATTAACTCATAAGAATAATCCCCACTAATTTTTGCATATACTTTGTTTTTCTCAGCATTACCAAAAATAATCGCTGGTAGTGAAATAACTAAAACTAGAAGTATTTTTAATAGTTTTTCATATATCCTCCTTTTCTTTATTTTATAATATTTATCTAATATAACATAAATAACACTTAAATTTTTATGAATGTTAATTAGAAATAAATATAACTACTTTTAGTATATTTTTTTTTAACTTAATTGTAAACACTTTCAATAATTATTATAAATAATTTATTAAAAAAAACAAAGCAAGCATCTAATTATTAAAATAGACAACTTGCTTATATAATTTATTTTATTTCTTTCTCTTTAAATGTATATCCTTGCTTATTATAAAATTCTTTTATTTTCGTAATAGAGTATTTATCATTTTCAATAAAACTTATTTGTTGTTCATCTGCTTCCTTAACTGCTACCATATCAACTTTATTATAATCCCACTTCTCTTCAAAATCAAAACTAGTATCTGTAACTTCTAAAGAAACTTCAATTCCTTCTATCTGTTCATCGATAGATTGACGATTAATTAACTCTGCCAAAATCTCATTATTTGTTACAGTTTTCTCTAATCCACTGTATTTTGTTTTAAAAATTCCATATGTAGCTACACCACTTTCACTGTTATACTCTATTTCAATAGTTGATTTAAGTGTTTGATTATCCATTGAACTACTTAATGTACCAATTAACTTTTTATCAGCTTTTACATCTTTAGGTCCACACCCAATAAGCAGAATTGTGACAAATAAAAAAATAAAAATCTTTTTTTTCAATTCTTTTTCCTATATCATTTATATGATACTTTTCCTTTCCTATTAATATTTTTCTAATAAATAATATAACATATTTATTTCAAATAAAACACTTATTGTTATTTATTGAAAATAAATCATTATAATGTGCAATTATCTCTAAAATAAATTGTATTTATTCATGGTATTATCTATAATATTCAAATTACTCAACACACACTCTTATTAATTTTTAAAAAAATCTTAAAAAGTAAAAATTAAACATCAAAAATTACTGCACAGCCTGAAAAGATGGCTCAGCGGTTAAGAGCACCGACTACTCTTCCAGAGGTCCTGAGTTCAATTCCCAGCA
>OFGA01001250.1_pt1 | contig 18030 bp, 11 predicted proteins | sample 1521471 | NCBI WGS metagenome assembly OFGA01 (sample SAMEA3504086, study PRJEB24116) | mouse gut metagenome | biome: mouse gut; feature: mouse-associated habitat; material: faeces | place: Denmark | collected 2011
GGCTGCCGTGCCTTCGTCGATGCCAAGCGCTGTCAGCCAGTTTGTCAGAAAGGTATGGCGTTCGTAGATCCTGTCTGCAACGGCCTGTCCCTGTTTGGTTAAGGTGATAAACCCTGCGTCGCTGACCGTGATATAGCCGTTTTCGCGCAGATGTTTCATGGCTACGCTGACGCTGGGTTTTTTGAAATTCATTTCTGCCGCGATATCCACGGAACGTACGACCGGGAGCCGTTTACTTAAAATAAGGATAGTTTCCAGATAATCTTCCGCCGATTTATTGAGAGCCATGGTGTTCCTCCTGTGTTCAGATAAAGTTATTGTAACATATGTCCGGGAAAAAGGGAACACTGTCAGTTAAGATCGGTCGGCCAGAGCAGGAATAAATTTTTGTGTTCATTTTTGGGCGGTTGTGGTATAATAATCTTTACTGATTTAGCTACCGTTAAATTCCCGCCATATCTTTTGGGGCACATTCCATTCGGGCAGGATTCGGAAAACTGAAAACAGCCGTCTGTAAGTCTGCCAAAACCGCAGCCAGAGGGCAGAGGATGTGGCAGGGGCATTGTGGATGGGATTTGGGGGATCTTAAGTATTCCATACATGATACAGTCATTCACGGTCAGAGCGTCTGTGGAAACTCTAATATGGAGGCGGGATATGAAAAATATTTATAAAACAGATAACGGGATTCTTTCACAGAAGGAAGCATTCGAGCCGGATGTCTGGGTGAACCTGATTTCGCCGAATATGGATGAATTGACGGAAGCGGCAGAATATTACGATATCGATATTGCGGATCTTCGGGCTGCGCTTGACGAAGAGGAAAGTTCCCGTGTACAGATAGAAGACGGTTATACGCTGATTCTTGTGGATATTCCATTAGAAGAAATCCGGAATGATCAGCGCGCATACACGACGATCCCGCTTGGCATTCTGTTGGTGCAGGATGCAATACTTACGGTATGCGGCGAGGACACAGTGATTTTAAATTATTTTTACAATAACCGTATGCGCGGATTTTCCACAAAGAAGAAAATGCGTTTTGTTTACCAGATTTTGCTGCGCACGACGAATTTATATCAGGCGCTGCTGCGTGTCATTGATAAAAAAAGAAGTGAAATTGAAAAAAGGGTCGGATCCGAAACGACAGAGGATAAGGATCTGATCAACCTGCATGAACTGGAAACAAACCTCGTTTATTTTGCCACTTCGTTAAGCGCGAATAAAGTAGTGCTTGACCGCTTGACGCGCTACGAACGGATTAAACAGTATCCGGAGGATAAGGAACTTCTGGACGACGTTATCGTGGAGAACCGCCAGGCGATTGAAATGACGAATATTTACCGTGATATTATCCACGGCGCGCGGGAACTGGTGTCTACGATTATCAATAACCGACTGAATAATGTAATGAAATTTCTGACTTCCATTACGCTTGTGATGGCGATTCCTACTATTATATCTGGTATATACGGGATGAATGTAAGCGGAAAATGGATGCCGTTGTCAGAAACGCCGCATGGATTTGCAATTATCTGTGTTTTGACGGCCGCAATATGTATGCTTGCGCTTGTGGTATTAAAAAAACGGAAAATGTTATGAATAGGAAAGGATGGGCAGCGCCGATGCATGAAAATATGCATCGGCGTTGTTTTTTCTATTTATTTCCAGTCAGATTCATATAATTTGGTCACATTTATGTAATAAAATCGTAACATATTCAGAGAGGAGAACAAAACACATGAAACAAAGAAGCTGGAAACTTGCAGGCCTGTGTATTACAGCCGCATTAATTGTAACAGTAAATACAACGACGGCAGTTGCCCGTGAATCTAAGGATCAGGTGGTTGAAAAGGAACAGGTTATAAAAAAGGATAAAGAAAAAAAGAAAAAATCTCACACCGTACATATCGGAGTGGCGGCAACGGCGATGGAAGCCGTAGAAGAGAAAGTGGAGGAACTTTCGGAGGCCATTTTGGCAGGAGAAGAGATTTCGGAGCCGGCAGAGGAAGAAAAAGAGCCGGAACTTGCGGTTGCCCAGGTATCTTCTTATCTTAATGTACGTAATCAGCCGGGACTGGAAGGCGAAGTGGTGGGCAAACTTTATCACGATTCCGTAGGTGAAATTATCGGCGAAGAAGAAGGCGGATGGTTAAAAATCACTTCCGGTACCGTGGAAGGTTTTATCAAAGCGGAATATGCTATCCGCGGAGAAGAAGGAGCCGCAAAAGCCGAAGAGGTAGGCTTACGGCAGGCCAAAGTGGAAGCCGATGCGCTGCGCCTGCGCACAGAAGCATCGACAGAGTCGGAAATTATTACGCTTTTGCCAAATGAAGAAGTCGTTCAGGTGGAAGAAGAGTTAGAAGGCTGGGTAAAAGTGGACGCCGGGGAAGAACAGGGCTACGTTTCTGCGGATTATGTGGATTTATATACGGTTCATCCGGTAGCGGAATCGCGCGAAGAAGAGGAAGCAAGGTTAAAACGCGAGGAAGAAGAACGACGCGCGGCGGAAGAAGCGGCAAGGGCGCAGGCACAGGCTGCGGCAAGGCAGTCCGCAGCGTCTTCCGGAGGAAAGCGGCAGGCTCATGGATCGGCTTCTGTGCCGGCGTCTAATGGGGGACAGGCGCAGGCATCCTCGGGATTAGGACAGCAGATTGCCAACTTTGCACTGCAGTTTGTGGGGAATCCGTATGTATACGGCGGCACCAGCCTGACAAACGGGGCGGACTGTTCCGGGTTTGTAATGAGCGTTTACCAGAATTTTGGCATCAGCCTGCCGCGTACGTCCGGAGAACAGGGGCAGTGCGGGACAAATGTAGGCGGTCTTGAGAATGCAAGGCCGGGCGATCTGGTATCTTATTCCGGGCATATCGGGATTTATATCGGAAACGGGCAGATTGTGCATGCAAGTTCCGCAAAAACCGGAATCAAGGTATCCGGCGCCGGGTATCGTCCGATTCTTTCGGTCAGAAGGATTGTATAAAAAACAAAACAAAAGGCCATACTGTATGATATGAAAAAGCCCTGCGGCAGACAGCAGGGCTTTTGGATTACACTGCAAAGGATGCGGGCAGGTGGTTAGGTATGGATGTTTTAGTCCGGGGACTGGAAACAAAATGGGTTTCGGAATTAAAGAAAATTTGCAGTAAAAATAATATTTTTATATGTGAAAAAGAAACCGAAGCGGCAGATTTGCGCCTTTTGGTGACGGATTATCCGATTGAGTGGGTAAAACAGGGAGCGTATGCCGGGATTCCGTTTGTTGTAGTATCAAAAGACGGTCGGGAAGAGAAAATTTTAGAAGCCTTTCAGGCCGGAGCGGAGGACTATATGGTTTTTCCGGTCAGCCCGGACGTGGCAGGCGTAAGGATTTTTAGGATTTTAGGTATAGGCAGGGCGGAGAAGGGCTGCGAAGAGCGATTGCGGGAAGGCGCGCATTTTACTCCAAACGAATATCGTATCCTTTCGTTTATGATGGGACAGCCTGGCAGGGTTTTTACGAGGGACGAATTATTGGCAGGGGCGTTTCCGGGTATGTATAAAGGGTATGACAGAAATGTGGACAATTATATTAAGGAGATCCGGAAAAAACTTTCCAAAAGAGGCGGCAAACTGGAAACGGTATATGGGGTGGGCTATCGGTTTATGCAGTAAAACAGCAGGCTGGGAGCCTGTTTTTGGCTGCAAAAAAAGGGAATAAAAAAATTTTCAAATTTTTTAAAAAATATGTTGACAAAATACAATTCCTCGTGTATTATATGTATTGTGCTTGAGAGATACAGCAAAGCACAGAAAACAAAAAATGCGATAGTGGCGTAGTTGGTAACGCGCGACCTTGCCAAGGTCGAGACCGCGGGTTCGAGCCCCGTCTATCGCTCTTAAGATGAGAACCGCAACCCCTTGGTTTTAAAGGGTTTGCGGATTTCTTTTTGTCCGGTACGTTCATCGTTGCCCTTATCAGTCTGCTTAATCAGATTTTTAAGGGAAAGAGATAGCCGCCGCTACTTCCGATAGTGACGGCTGACTAAGAGGTTATGGCAGAAGGGGTCGAGTCCCGCCCGCCTTCACTGACAGGCAGGAATAAGGTGTCCTGAAGATATGTTTTTTGAATTTTTGAAATTTTCTGGATTTTATAAAAAATATTCCGATTATAACAAATACTAATAGATAAAAATGCAAATTTGCATTGACAAAACAGAAGTTATCAGATACAATAAACACATCAAATAGCAATACAAAATCTAACAAAGGAGGTACAGACCACCGGCAAAGTAAAGTAATACCCCAAACAGCAATGCAAAACAGTAACAAAGGAGGTACGGACCGCCAGCAAAGTGAGAGTATGCCCCCAAATAGCAATACAAAATCTAAGCAAAGGAGGTACGGGCCACCAGTAGAGTAAAGTAATATCTCAAAATCCTTGTCAGCAAGGCAGCTGTTTTCAGAGAACAGATTCGGGGAATAAGAAATTGTTCTACGGATTTGGTAATGAAAAATAAAAGATGGAGGTACAATCCAATGGACAGCATAGTTTAAAAGCGGCATCAATTCAAACCGATTTGATGCCGCTTTTTATTGCGGTTTTTGGAAAAGAACGATACGGCGGCAGTCACCAAATCAAGGTTTTTGCATATATTGTACGTAAGAAGCAATACGAGGAATCGTTATGTCCAAACAAAATATCAGGTATCTGCAGAATGATTCGACGGATGAAGGAAACCTGCAGATAAATGTGGAAACGCCATCCGGCAGGCTGCCGATTGAAAATGCAAAGATTGCTATTTCTTTCACGGGCGAACCGGACAGGCAAATTGAACAGGCTGTCACCAACTCTTCCGGACAGACGGCGCAGATAGGGCTGCGGACGCCTCCGTTAGAGTACAGTATGGAACCGTCTGAGCAGCAGCCGTATGCAGAATATACGATCCAGGTGACGGCAGAAGGCTTTATTCCCGTAAATGTGTCCGGCATACAGGTGCTGCCTGGAGAAACGGCAGTCCAGCGGGTGCGCTTAGTGCCTCAGGAATCGGATATTAATCCGGTGGATAATATTGTTATTCCGGCAAATACTTTGTTCGGGAATTTCCCACCCAAAATTCCGGAGGATGAGATAAAACCGTTAGAAGAAAGCGGGGAAATCGTATTAAGCCGGGTTGTTGTGCCGGAATATATCGTTGTCCATGACGGCGCGCCTTCGGACAGTACGGCAAGGGATTATTATGTGACTTACAAGGATTATGTTAAAAATGTGGCTTCCAGTGAAATCTATGCGACCTGGCCGGATGCGACGCTTCGGGCGAATATCCTGGCAATTATGTCATTTACGCTGAACCGGGTATATACGGAGTGGTACCGGAATAAAGGCTACGATTTTACGATTACTTCGTCTACCGCTTTTGACCATAAATGGATCTACGGCAGGAATATTTTCCAGAACATTTCCAGGATTGTAGACGATATATTCCAGAACTATTTATCCAGGCCGAATGTCAAGCAGCCGATTCTGACGCAGTACTGCGATGGCCAGCGGGTAAGCTGCCCGAACTGGATGAGCCAGTGGGGCTCAAAAGATCTGGGGGATCAGGGGTACAGTTTTATTGAGATTTTACGGTACTATTACGGAAGCGATATGTATGTCAATGAGGCGGATGAAATTGCAGGGATTCCGTCTTCGTGGCCGAGGGAAGATCTAACGATCGGCTCAAGGGGCGAAAAGGTGAGGCAGATGCAGTCGCAGCTGGTGCGGATAGCAAGAGCGTATCCGGCAATTCCGGTAATCGCCGCAGACGGCATTTACGGGCCAAGGACGGCGGAAGCCGTTGAAATATTCCAGTCTATTTTCGGGCTGCCGGTGACCGGAGTGGTGGATTACGCTACCTGGTATAAAATATCCGAAATTTATGTAGGCGTCACACGTATTGCGGAACTGTTTTAAACGGAGCCGGCCTTTCGCGGCAATTATAAAAAAACAGCTGCAAAGTCCTTATACCAAAAGGCTTTACAGCTGTTTTTTGATGCCTGGCATAAGCTTTGGCTCTATCTTGTTTCTCCGCCTTTTGGCAAAATGCGGAATTGGTAACAGTTCAGCCTTCCGGCTTCGCTGTTACAGAATCCGGCCTATTTAAAGTGTGCCTGCGGCAAAGGGATCGGATTCCCGAAAATCAAAGCATTGGGCTTGATTTTATTGCGATTCTGTTTTAAAATAAACTCTATATGGAGTTGTTTAGAAGGAGGCAGTTGTATGGAGAAAAGTATTTTAGTCGTCGATGACGACGCGATGAATTTAAAAAGGACCAAGCTGATTTTGCAGAAGTATTATGACGTGATATTTGCCGAGTCGGGAGAAGAAGCCCTGGAACTGTTAAAAAGCGAAAAAATAGATATGGTTCTTCTTGATATTGCAATGCCCAAAATGAACGGAATTGAAACCTTTGAGCACATGAAGGAGGCGGAGATTGGCATTCCCGTCATTTTTCTGACAGCATCCGGGGATGAAGATGACGTGCTGAGCGCGCTTTGTTTAGGGGCGGTGAATTATCTGAAAAAACCATACGTACCGCAGGAATTACTGAAACGGGTTGCAAAGGGGCTTGAGAAGAAATGAAAACGGAAGAGCAGACAAGCATTCATCTGCTTTTAGCCAGCATTGTCACGGTGTTTGGCATAATGCTTATTTTAACTACAATTACTATGTCGTGGGAACCGTGGATGATACCGATTATTGTAATCGGAAGTTCTATTGTTTGGTTCCTTCATATTGGAAGAGCCGGTTCCAATGTGCTGTATGAGAATTTGTGTATCGGGCTGTTGATGATTGGTTTTTTTTTTCTTTGGGGTGCATGGCGCCGTTCTTTTTGACGTGTCTGCCGTGGCCTGTTTGTTAGTTCTGATTTTTTCCATGTTTGACCGAAAGCGGCTGTTGTATCTGATGGCTGCTTTGTATCTTCTGGTGTTTTTGTATCATTTTCTGATTTTGCGCACGATTTCTTATGGGATGGGATTTCAGAATGCGGTACGCCTGGGCATCGGCGCGATGGTGGTGACAGGCGCGGCGCTGATTGCAAGGTACCGGATCGACAGGAGAAATGCGGCAAGAAAGAAGTACGACAACACGCTTGCGCAGTTAGAAACGGCAGGGCGGCAGAACGCTGAATTTATGTCGAATGTTTCCCATGAGATCCGGACGCCCATTAATATGGTGCTTGGTATCAGCGAGGTTGCGCTGGAAAAGGAGCTTTCCCCGGAACTGCGGGAGGATATTTTGTCCATCAAGATGGCGGGCAAGCGTCTGTCCAATCAGATCAATAACATTCTGGATTATACCGAGATTGTGGAGGGCACGCTGACTTCGGCAAAAGAATCGTATATGATTACGTCCCTGCTGAATGACGTGATTACAACCGTTTCCATGCAAAACAGCAGGCACCGGCTGGAAATCGTATTTGATATGAATCCGAAAATACCGGCGGTACTGATTGGAGATGTGGAAAAGATTTCCCATGTCCTTAAAATCCTTCTGGAAAATTCCCTTAAGTTTACGGAAGAGGGCGGTATCGGCATCTGTATTGAATATCGCAAGGAGACTTACGGAATCAATCTGATTATAGATATTTATGACACGGGAATCGGCATGACGGATTCCCAGATGACGCAGATGTGCGATGAGTTTTATCAGGCCGAGTCGGGAAGCAGCCGTTTTGCCGGGGGCCTCGGCCTTGGTCTTCCGATTGCCAGGGGCCTTTTGCATGCGATGGGCGGTTTTATTCATTTTGACAGTAAAAACCAGGAAGGCATGCAGGTCCATATTGTGATTCCGCAGGAGGTAGAAGACGATACGCCCAGCCTTTCAATTGCCAATGTGGAGCAGCTTTGTATCGCATGCTATTTCAGGACGGAAAAATACAGCTGTGACGAGGTCAGAGGTTACTATGACAAAATGATTTTACATATGGTGGAAGGACTTGGCATTGAAGGATACCAGGCCCACAATTTTGACGGGCTGCTCAAGCTGCTGAAAAACCATAATCTGACGCATATTTTTATTGCGCAGACCGAATATGAGGAGAATACCTCTTTTTATGAACAGGCGCCCGGGCATATTCAGGTGGTCGTGATTGCCGAAAAGGATTTTACGTTAGACAGCGGCAGCCGGCTGCTTGTAATCCGCAAGCCGTTTTTTGCACTTTCCGTCGTCAATCTTTTAAACGGGGAGGTCAGCGAAAACGGGTTTGAAGAAGCCCAGGCGGCAGGCCGCAGGCCGTTTTCATGTACCGGAGTGCGGGTTCTTGTGGTGGACGATGAAGAAATGAACCTTGTGGTGGCAAGAGGGGTTCTGGGCAGCTACGGGCTGCAGATGGATACCTGCCTGAGCGGAAGGGAGGCAGTGGAACGGTGTAAAACAAATTCGTATGATATTATTTTCCTGGATCATATGATGCCCGGCTTTGACGGCGTGGAAACGCTGCGCCATATCCGGGAAATCGAGAACGGGAAGTATCAGGATCTTCCGGTCATTGCCCTGACGGCAAATACGATCAGCGGCGCGCGGGAAATGTTCCGGAACGAAGGCTTTACGGAGTTTATTCCGAAACCGATTGAACGTACCGTGCTTGAACGGGTACTGCGCAAGACGCTTCCCGAAAACTGTATCCGGTATCGTTCCATTTCTGAGGATTCGGATTCCCATAAAACGGATTCGGATACGCCCAAAGAGCCGGCGCAGCATCAGAACGGGCCGGACGGCGATTCGGGTACGTTTCTTGAAAAGCTGGCGCGGGACGGGTTCAACGTGCAGCTGGGAATGGAATACTGCTCTGACGAGGAAGAGTTTTATCGGGAGATGCTGCAGATGTTTGCCGAGCAGTATCCCCAAAAGCGGGATGAAATTGTTTCCCTGTACGAGGCTTCGGCGTGGGACGATTATGCGATTAAGGTGCATGCCCTAAAGAGCACTTCTCTGACAATCGGCGCGGAGCGGCTTTCCGAATGTGCAAGGATGCTTGAAGCGGCGGGCAAGAAAGCGGATGCGGAATATATCGCCCAAAACCATGGCGAGCTGCTTGGCCTGTACGAAAAAGTTTGCAGCAGCATTGAAAAAATATAGTTTTTTGCTGCTTTTTGAGAGCGTGTATGTTTTGAAAGGAGGAAATACTGCGTGTTCAAAAAATGGCTGGAACTAATCTTTGACCATAAGATCAGTCTGCAGGAGCGTATGTTCCGGATTGTTACGGGCATATGTATGGTCGCGCTGATGTTTATTCTGCCCATGGGCAGGAATCTTGTAAATCTGCTGATTTTGGCGGTAAGCATTGTCGGCATTTGGCTCATAGTAAAGATAAGCATTCAAAGAAAATGCATCAATTGCGGGGCTACGCTGATTTCGGCGCTGCTTTTAGCGCTTTTTCCGGTAAGTTTTTTTTCGGTGGGAGGCTTTTACAGCGGGATGCCGGAATGGTTTGTGCTTTGTTTTATTTATATTAACATTACGCTGACGGGCAGGCGGAAAGCCGCGTTTTTTCTGATGTGCACGGCGGAGACGCTGCTTTGCTATTACATTGCCTATTATTTTCCGCAGTATGTTGCGCAGAATACGCAGGGGCACTCCTTTTTTGATTCGGCGGCTTCGGTTATTATGGTGGGAACGCTCACAAGCGTTTTGCTTTTGTTTCTGAACAGGATTTACGAAGAGGAATACGAGATTTCCCGGCAGCAGAAAAAGGAAATTGAAGAACTGAATAAGGCGGAAAATCATTTTTTTTCCAGTATGAGCCATGAAATCCGCACTCCGATCAATACTATTATCGGGTTAAATGAAATCATTCTGCGCGGGGACATTTCGGAGGACGTTGCCGAAAATGCAAGAAATATTCAGGGTGCCAGCAAGATGCTTTTGACTCTGATTAACGATATTCTGGATTTGTCCAAGATCAAATCGGGAAAGATGGATATTGTCAATGTTTCTTATGAGACAGGCGCGCTTTTTTCGGAAATTGTCAATATGATCTGGATCAAGGCGCAGCAAAAGGGGCTGGATTTCCGCCTGCATGTGGACGCTTCGATTCCGAGTATGCTCTGCGGCGATGAGGTGCGTATCAAACAGGTTTTGATCAATTTACTGAACAATGCCGTGAAATACACAAGCGAGGGGAGCGTTACGCTTTCCGTCCGGTGCGAACGCATCGCGCAGAACCGGGTGCGCGTCTGGTATTCCGTAGAGGATACCGGGATGGGCGTAAAAAAGGAGAATATCCCGTATATTTTTAATGCGTTTAAGCGGGTAGACGAGGAGAAGAACCGCCACATTGAAGGAACCGGGCTGGGGCTTAGCATTGTCCATAAGCTTGTGGAGTTAATGGGCGGGGAGATCAGCGTCAACAGTATCTATACGAAGGGTTCTATTTTCAGTGTCGTGCTGGATCAGGATATTATAGACGAGAATGAACTGGGGACGTTTACGCTGTCTTCCCATATCAAAAACGGCGACCGGGAACAGTACAGGCAAAGCTTTGACGCGCCGGAAGCGCATATCCTTGTCGTAGATGATAATGAAATGAACCTGATGGTGGTGCGCAAGCTGCTTGCCGAGACAAAGGTTCAGATCGATACCGTTGCAAGCGGCGCGGACTGCCTGAAAATGACGCTGCTCCAGCACTACGACGGCATTTTGATGGATCATCTGATGCCGGAAATGGATGGGATTGAATGCCTGCATGCGCTGCGCGCGCAGCCGGGAGGGCTGTGCCAGGATACGCCTGTGATTGCTCTGACCGCAAATGCGGGGAGCGACAACCAGCTTCTTTATCGAAAAGAGGGGTTCAGCGGGTATCTGGCCAAGCCGGTGAACAGCGCTTTGCTTGAGGCGGCGGTGCTGAGTATTCTGCCGAAAAATCTGGTGGAGCTGAGCGAGGAAACCGAACAGACGGAGATAGGGAAGGATGTTTTGATTTTTGAGCAGGCCAAGCAGCGCTCCCTGATTGTGACGACAGACAGCGTATGTGATTTGCCGGAGGCGTTGAAAAAGGAATTTGGTATTTCTACATGTCCGTATTATGTCTGCACGGAGGAAGGCAGGTTTTTGGATGATCTGGAACTTGGCGCGGACGAACTGCTTGAGCATATTTCCGCCGGGAAAACCGGATATTCCCAGGCGCCGGCCGTGGAGGATTATGAGCGGTTTTTTGCGGAAAGGCTGACGGAAGCGCAGAATATCATACATATTACAATGGCAAAATATGTCAGCGACGGATACCGGAATGCGCTGGAAGCGGCAAAATCGTTTGAGAATGTTACGGTGCTTGACTCGGGGCATCTGTCAAGCAGTATGGGCCTGGTGGTGCTGTACGCTGCTTCTATGGCGGAAAAACATGTTTCTAAATCAGAAATTGTTAAGACGGTAAAAAAAATAAGGCAGTATATTTCTTCTGCGTTTGTGATTCACAGCACGCATATGATGTGCCAGGCAGGAAGGATACCGAAACGGATTCAGGTTTTGTGCGATACGCTTTTGCTGCATCCGATTATTGTTTTGAGAAAAAGCAGGATGGCGGTTGGTTATATGGAGATGGGCGGTTTTGCGCGCGTTGCGAAACGCTATGTCAGGAAGATTTTTATCGAGCCGCGGAATGTGGACCGGAGGATTTTGTTTATTACGTATTCCGGGATGGATAAGGAGAAACTGCAGTATCTTCAGGATCTGGTGCGGCAGTATTGTCCGTTTGAACGGGTTTACCTGCAGAAAGCGTCCTCTGCAATTGCCTGTAACTGCGGTTCTGGTTCCTTTGGCCTGCTGTTTATGAGAAAAAATGATGCACTCATTACACTTTCGGAATCGTCAAAAGCAAATATGCCGGAGTAATAAACACTAAAACGCGGGACTGTTGCACAATTTTTATTTTGTACAGCAGTCCCGTGTTTCATCATTTCTAATATAAATCATCTGATTTTTATATAGGTCTGGCTTCTATTTGATTTTAATCTTTTTATTCAATCCCGCCTTTTTCAGAAGTTTTGTATAATCTTTTCGTTTCTTGGCAGGAACTTTGATTACGGCCTTTTTGCTGATCCCCTGAAAAGCATGTTTTCCGATTTTCTTTATTCCTTTGCTTTTGATTGTAATGGTTTTCATCGCTGTGCATCCGCGAAATGCCTTATTTCCAATCTCTTTTAATTTTGTGCTTTTGATCACAGTCTTCTTTAATTTTTTACAGCTTGCAAATGCATTCTTTCCGATTTGCTCCACATTTTTTCCGATCGTAACTTCCGCCGCTTTTTTCTTTGTAAATGCAGAACTTTGAATCGATGTGACGCGGTAACTCTTATTTCCAAAAACAACCGTATCCGGAATACGGATCACCTGTTCCGAATCTTTTTGAATTCCTGCCGCCTCTGCCGTAGAATCGCCTGTAATCCGGTACAGATAATTTCCACTTGCATATGTATTGCCTATTGTAATCTTCTGTTCCTGACCCGCCTGCTCCAGCATACGCAGCGTCTCTTCTGCATCGGTCAATATTTTTACGACACTTCCCGGAATCCTCTGTTTCTGTATATCCGTCAGGGCGTCATATGCCTTCCTGGCGGTTTCGATTTTCTTTTTACATTCTGCCGTATGGACAACTGCCCCAATCGCATGAATCTTTGCTTCTACCAAGGATGCTTCATACGTATCCAGTGCTTCTGCCGCATCTGCAAGTACCGTTCTTACCGCAATGGAAATATAGCTCTTTTGCTGTTTTGTCAACGCTTTATAAGCGGCCTTCGCAGTCAGAATTGCTTCTTTTTTTCCTTCATTCATTTCCGAAAAAGACGATATGAGATTAATCTGAGCTTTCACTGCACCTGCTTCCTGCGCATCCAGTATCACCTCCGCTTCCATCAGATGTTTCATATCTGCATTTAATACCAACGGTTTTTGTATTTCCGACAAAGCATCATAAGCAGCTCTTGCAGCTTTAATCATTTTTTTCTTTGCATCATCCAATGATTCTTCCGATACGGCGCCGATCGCCCTGATCTTTTCTGTCACTTCCTCTGCCGCCTGACGGTCAGCCGCACTTTGTGTCCCTTTCACTAAAAGAATTTCCTGTTCCGGAAATGTCACGCGTTTTGCCTCGCTTCCCGTTACTAATGCCGTAATGCTTACCGTATAACGACCGTTTGACGCAAGACCTATCGTCGCCGTCTCATCCTCCAACCCCATATGTTTCGTATATGTCGTTCCGTTTGCATCTGTTACCATCACGTTCACATCACCGATCGTTCCGTTTGCATATGCTTCCTGCAGCGCAGCTTTGCTGACAGTTACCGAATCTTTTTGTTCGCCCATCTCCGCTTTCGGTACACCTGCGCTCATTTCTTCCGTATACGTAAACGGATAAGAGATTTCTGCAATTCTGGTATTGGTATCTAACCCGCACGCTTCTATAAATTGCAGCGTCATACTCAAATGACCTGCCGGTCCCGGATGGATATTCCCGTCTCCAAGATAAAATTCGTTTCCTGCCATCAAATACGGATATTCTGCGGCTGCCTGATCCCATGTTGTAAACTGGTCAATAAACAAAATTCCATTCGCCTCCGCCACTTTCTTCATTCGTGCCACAGCGCCGTTTTCTCCTCGGAACTTCGCCGCATAACCGCTTCCGACAGGAGCCGCAGACGGCGTCCGGAAAATGATAATTGCGTTTTTGTTTACTTCTTTGATCTTATCCACGATTTTTTTCAGATTTTCTTCATATGCATCGTTGATCGTATCGTTCGTTCCCAACATAACGGATACAATATCCGGATGATATTTTTCCATACGCTCTTCTATATGCGCATATGTACCTCTTCCCGCTGCGTCTGTCGTAGTAGCCCCGGAAACCGCCGTATTCACTACGATATCATCTGCTCTTCCTAAATCTTCCTTCAAGTATTTTTCAAACAGCTGGGAGATACTGTCATATCCTTTTGTATGTGCTGCTCCATGTGTAATGGAGTCTCCCATAAACAGCCATGTCAGAGAGCCTTTTGTCTCATCCGCCAGCTTTCGTATCTTTTTAGGCAGTTCTCCTGAAATATTCGGCCGCTCTGCCGCCGCATGGTCTCGGATTCTTCCTTCTACCGGTGAAAGCTGCGCCGTAGTTTCTCCGTCTATACTCCAGACTGTCAGCTGATATGCTTCATCCTCCGGCAGATTCTCAATCACAAACGGATTCTCAAACACCGTTCCGCATATGACTGTGCCGCATATCGTCAGTGCATACTGCCATTTTGTACCCTGTACCTGCCTTGGAACGGTCACATTGAGATTACGGCCGGATACGACTGCTTCCGGTATTTCTTTCAAAAACAAGTCGGCGCTGCGTTCGGCACTCCAGGATTGCGTAATTGCAGGAAACCCGTCTGAAGAGCCGTATACTGTCTCTGCGAGCTGCTTTGCAATTTCCAGATGACCGTCTGCATTCAATAATTCTCCCGTTAACTTTTTCTCCTTAAAATTCTCCTGTTCAGTTCCTGCCAGATGATCCACACATGCCATATGTTCTCCGTTTTCTCCGACCGAAGCAATTTCATCGTATACTTCTTTTGCCGCACTGGCATACAGAGAAACGTCCTGCGCAAGCAGCTCATCATTTACCGCATGGGGCATCTGAAGCACGGCATACCCGCCGCCGGTATCTTTTTTCATATGAAGGGAAGTTTCCAGAATGGTAGAAACCGCCTGTTTAAATGCAGCAATTCCTTCTTCTCCTTTTTTGTAATCTTCCGGTCCGATCATATAACAGACTGCTTTTGGATCTGTTTTTTTGATATATTCCGGAAGTTTTGCTGCAAATGCAACCGCATCCAATCCTTCTTTTCCAATATTTATCATATATCGCTGCATGGTCAGGGGCTGATCCGAATTCTTTTCACTTTTTGTCCATCGGATATATTCTTCAAACTGCCTGACATAATTTCTTACACCTCCGATTTCACGAAACCTCCCCTGTGTTTCCACTCCGCCGCCAAACAGCCACGTATTGTCCTTCGCATCTGAAAACATGCCTGCTGCAAAACCGCTTCCCGCATGATTCACGGGACCTGCTTTCCCCATGATCGACAATTCTGAAATTTCCCCGGTCAGATTGGAGTACGCTTCGTTTTCAAAATAACTGCCTTCTCCAAGTCCTCCGATATAAATTGCATTTATCCCGCTGCGCCAATCCCGATAGCCGTCTACCGTCTTGCCAAAAAATGCCGTCATAAACTTTTTGGTATTTCTTCCTCCGTCTGCCGCAATTTCCTTTTCTGCCGCAGCGTCCATCTGACATTTGAGACTGTTTGCCGATACGCTGATGTGCAAGGTATGAAAAGCTCCGTCTGCCAGATTTGATAGGCCGGACGACGTCTGCCAATCCGTGCCTTCTCTCGCCGCTCCCGTCTCAAAAAAAACGGTTCCTGTTTTTGACACGATCACTGCAATCGTAGGCTGCACGTCAGAAGACGAAGAACTTTGATCCGACGTATCACAGATTTCCAGCAAATTAATATAATCTGTGGCTGCATCCGTAATTTTAAATTGAATACGAATGTCCAGCATGCCCGCATCTTTGACATTTTCCACGAATAATCCTGTATTTGAAACCTCAATCGGATTTCCTGTAAAAACCAAATCCTCTGCCCGCAGTCCATTTTCCATACTTACGGATATACGATCGTCTGTCTCCGCCGCTTTGACCGTTCCAAGAACGCTGCTGTTTTCGATCACAATAATAACTGCCAGAATGATACCAAACATCTTCTTCAGCAACTTCATTTCGCCCATTCTCCTTCCTGATTACTCAAATTTTCTAAGTTTTACTTTATTATTAATTATATACAAAAGAGCCTTCTGATTCAACGTAATTTTTGTGAAAACAGCAAATAAAATACCCCTTTCTCCGTATCTGCTACGGATGAAAGGGGTTGTGCTTTCCTTTAGTAACGCGCCGTAAACTGACCTTTTAATGTCATATATTTACCTGTTCCTGCTGCTTTTACATTTTTTATTTCATACGTATAAGTCCTTCCCAGCGTCAATCCCTCCGAAAGACGGACGTCACATTCATCGTCATCCCAATCCACATAAGAAGATCTGGACGCATACACCTTTCCGCCGGCATCCCGAATGATCACATAGCTTCCAACCTTATGAACAACGTCCTTATTAAACGCAAAGGAAACCTCCCATTCCATTCTTCCGTCATCATAATCTTCGTCATATGTTACCCTCTTGACACGAAGACTATTTTTTTGTGCACGCACTTTTACTTTAATCGCAACGGTTTTATAAGCAGACGCGCCGCGTTCCTTAATTCCGGATATGCGGATTGTGTAAGTCCGCCCGTATTTCATTCCGTCAATATAAAGCTCACATTCGTCGTCATCCGTATCTGTCAGATATCCTCTGTATTTCTTTCCTTTGTTGTCTTTTACGGAAATCACTTCTGCATCATATTTCCAAAGCACCTTTGATGCAAATTTCACATCCACTTCACCGTCAGCTTCGTCCACAGATACTTTTTTCACAGAAATATCAGAAGACGCTGATTTTTGTACAGGTATCTTTACTTTCAATGTCAATCTGCCAAAACTCGCCGCCTGCCTGTGTCTTATCCCGGTAATTTTTATCGTATACGTGCGTCCCTGTTTCAACCCTGCTATGGCAATTTCACAGCTGTCGTCGTCTATCTCCCATAAATAGCCCCGGTAAGATTTCCCTTTATTATCTTTAACCGAAGTAACTTTCGCTCTGGGTTCCCATGTCACGTCCGAAGAAAAATCAACATCCAGTTCATGCAATGTTTTGTTTCCCCTTCGGAGATTTTTGTTTTCACCTTCATAAGTTATCTTTTTTACATAAATCGTACGTTCGGATCCGGACGTCTTCGCATGGAATTTCAGTCCCTGCCCTGCCGATATCGTCTGCGGCAAAACTGCTAACAACAAACATATCATCAAAAGAGTCCGCCATAATTTGTGCATTCGTTTCATATAAATTCCCCTCCTGTCTCACTGTTTGATCCCATCATTGTTCCTACGGATCTTGCATTCAGCATCTCACTGTTCCATACAATATGTTCCCTTCTGGTTTCCCTTTTAATATACCAAGTTACTAGGGTAATGTCAAAATATTTTTCAAATTACTTGCAACAAATTTCGGAATCCTGCACACTACTATATATCAACTGTACAAAGCCAAGCGGGCGATTGACGATCATGCGCCCGTCTTGCCAGGGATCGCACAAACTATATTAGGAGAGATTATGAATCAAAATCTGCAGCAGATAAAACAAGCAAAATCCGGCGATACAGACGCCTTTGCAAACCTATACCGTATCTATTATACGGATTTATACCGTTTTGCGCTTTACACATTAAAAAACCCTGCTGACGCAGAAGACGCCGTCAGTGAAACAGTGATCGACGCTTTTGCCTCTATACGAAAATTGCGGCTGGAAGCGTCCTTTAAAGCCTGGATCTTTAAAATTCTGTCCGCAAAATGCAAACGACGTTTGAAAAACCGTTTTGAACTGCCTGAAGAATATCTGACAAATATTCCCGATACGGATCATCTAAACAATGTAGCAGAAAAGATCGATATACGCAGACAGTTTTTTCTTTTGAAAAACGAAGAGCGCCTGATCATCAGCATGCACATTTTTGCCGGATATACGACCAGAGAAATTGCAAAAATTCTTCATATGAACGCCAATACGGTCCGCTCCAAGGAAAGCAGGGCTTTAAAAAAGCTTTCCCTTAAGCTGTCCGAAACAGATTCTAAAAGGAAAGGTGAAGCCAATGACTGATCATGAATTATTAGAACAAATCAAACAATCTGCCCAGGATATCAAAGCCCCGGAATCTCTCACGCCGGAATCCGTTGCCGCAAAGCTTACGCCCCCTAAAACTCTCAAAAAACCGCGGCACGTTTCTTTCAGACGCACATATTCGGCCGCCGCCGTCCTTCTGCTGTTCTGCCTGCTTTCGGGTACCGCCTGGACCACGTCCCATACCGGCATAAAA
>OFGA01001251.1_pt1 | contig 18025 bp, 14 predicted proteins | sample 1521471 | NCBI WGS metagenome assembly OFGA01 (sample SAMEA3504086, study PRJEB24116) | mouse gut metagenome | biome: mouse gut; feature: mouse-associated habitat; material: faeces | place: Denmark | collected 2011
GGCGAGGTGGGGGCTAGTATTACCCCCCACCTCGTAACCAGTAACCAAACGCTAAAATCCTTAGGAAATATCAGGGTTTCCGTTGGTTACAATGTAATGTAACCAAAATGTAACCGTTACCTTTGTAATTTAACTTTGTAACCAAAAGGGGGTGATTCTATTGTATGGCAACTGATAGAGAGTTAGGCACTTCAAGAAGTTGGTTTGCTGTCTTTAACAATCCGCAAGACCATGGATATGATGGTAAACCTATAGAAGTTCTGGAGAGATTAAAAAATGAATGGATAGAAAATAACCCTACCAGAACCGGAGCGTGGGCATACTGTATCAGTGCAGAGGGTTTGAAGCACGTTCATATGGTGCTTGAAGATTTAAAGCCTATGCGTTTTACTACAATCAAGAATACATATGCGAAAGGTATGCATTTTGAACCAACAAAAGGAAGCAAAGAACAAGCTGAAGCCTATATCAATAAATCCGGCAAATATGAAGAGAAAGGAGAAACTGTCGTACAATTAATTAAGCATGGCGAAATTAAAGGTAATAAGGGTAATCGCCGGGATTTAGAGATAATAGAAGAATTGTTGGAACAAGGCAACACGCCACAACAGATAATGGGAATGTCAATTTCCTATCGCCGTTATGAAAAAATGATTAAGGATGCGTATTTTCGAAAACGTTATACTGAAACGCCACGCATACGGGACATAAAGGTAATCTGGCATGTTGGGGCTTCTGGAAGTGGTAAAAGCTATTCGCATTGTACTCTGACTGAACAATATGGAGACGATTCTCTTTATTTCGTGACAGATTATGAAAGTGGTGGATTTGATTTATATAACGGCGAACCTATATTGTTTATGGACGAATTTAAGGGGCAAATAAGATTCAGTACATTATTGAATATACTGGATAAGTACAAAGTACAGATTCATAGCAGATACGCCAATTGTATCGCTTTATGGAATGAAGTACATATCACGTCTGTATTGCCACCTGAAAAAGTATATTCAAATATGGTGACTACGTTGCAAGACTATGATACTTATGAACAATTAAAGAGACGGATAACAACTATAATTTATCATTATAAGGACAGAAAAGGACAGTTCGCCCAAATCGAACTGCCCATGTCTGAATACATTAACTATGAAGTCCTGAAAAGCAAAGTATCCTCTCAAACAGACGAATTCATAAAGTTGGATGCAAATACAAAGTCACCGTTTGATGAAGACGAACAAATTACTTTTGAATTTAAGTAAATTATATCATGTTTTTCGTTTATAAGCAAATGATTTATTTAGTTTTAAGAAAAAATTTACTCACCGTGAGTACGGAAGAAAGGATAAAATATGAGTTTACAACAAGGATATAGTTTTGATAGATATTCAGGTGCTTCAAGAGCATGGTTTGCTATCTTCTGCAATCCGCAAGACCATGGATATGATGGTGAACCTATAGAAATTTTGGAAAGATTAAAAAATGAATGGATAAAAAATCATCCTACCAGAATAGGAGCATGGGCATATTGTATCAGCGCAGAGGGTATGAAGCATGTTCATATGGTGCTTGTAGAATTAAAGCCTATTCGTTTTACTACAATTGAAAATACATTTGCGAAAGGTTTCCATTTTGAAGCAGTAAAAATAAGCAAAGAAAAAGCTAAAGCCTATATTAATAAATCCGGCATATATGTGGAGAAAGGAGAAATTGTCGTACATATGTTAAAGCATGGTGAAATTTCGTAACCGTTATACTGAAATATTTACTCACCGTGAGTACGGAAGAAAGGATAAAATTATGAATTTGAATTTACAGCAAGCATATGATTTATTCATTTTGAGCAGAGAAGAATATTGTCAGGATACAACTATCTCAAATTACAAAAATACACTCCGCTATTTCCTCTCATTCATGGAAGAGCATAGGGGAGTCCCGGTGAAAGAAATTGATATCGAGACAATTGACAAGACAGACTTGTCCGCTTACACGCTCTATCTCCGGGAAAAGCCTAAATTTAAGAATCATCCGTTTAACGCTGAACTGAAAAGCACTATTTCAAAACGCAGTATCAGAACTTATCAGGTGGATGTAAGGACATTTTTTAACTTTTTGTTCAATGAAGAGTATATTAAAGGAACTTACAAAAAAGTATAAGATAATCAAAGCGGAATCCAAAGTGATTGTTCCCTTGTCCGTGGATGATGTAGCTATTTTGGATGGTTTGTATAATCCGAAATGTGAAATGGGATTGCGTAATTTATGCCTGATTCATTTGATGTTGGATGCCGGACTGCGCCGAAGCGAAGTAATCAATTTAGAGTTAAGCCATGTAAATTTTGACCATAACTATATTATTGTGGTAAATGGCAAAGGCAGTAAGGACAGAACAGTCCCGCTTGCTCCACGGCTGAAAAAGATGCTCTATACATATGCCATAGCCTATAGACCCGCCTGTGACCATGAATATTTTTTGTGCAATGGCAATCTGGACAATACCCAATTGACAGAAAATGCCATTAAAATGCTTTTCTCCCGGATGATAAAGCATACGGAACTGAAACGGTTGTATCCCCATTTGCTGAGGCATACTTTTGCGACAGCTTATATCATGCAGGGCGGTGATTTGGAAAGCTTGCGTATCTATTTGGGGCATACCGATATTTCCATAACCCAGAAATATCTGCACCTTGCCACCCAATACGGCACTTTAAACTATGATGTTTACAAACTTGACAAAAAATTCTTTAGAAGATATTCGTAATTTCGTATTTTACAATATTAAAATGATACCTTTGTATGACCGTTTTTGCTGAAACAGCTAAAACAAAAATAGCGGGAAAGCCCATTTTCAAGACTTTCTCGCTATTTCCATTTAACGTGCGTTAGAGGATTCGAACCCCCGACCTTTTGGTCCGTAGCCAAACGCTCTATCCAGCTGAGCTAAACGCACACGCGCTGCAGTAACCCCTGCAACAGTATTAATCATACCCCCTTCCAGTGAAAATGTCAAGTCCCATTTTAAAATTTCTTTTAAAAAAAGTATGGTTTTTCCATTTTCTGTGCTATACTGTTAAGGTGGTTTTAAAGAAATACACAAGGAGGACGCATATGCTTGAATTACAGAATCTCTCCTTCCAGGTATCCGACGATACCGCCAGGCACAAAGAGATCATCAAGGATGTAAGCCTGACCTTCGGCGACCATGCCTTTATCGCCATCACCGGTCCCAACGGCGGCGGCAAATCTACCCTGGCCAAGTTGATCATGGGCATAGAACAGCCCACATCCGGCAGGATACTCTTTAACGGCAGGGACATTACCAAAATGAATATCACCCAGCGGGCGGATCTGGGGATCAGCTTTGCCTTCCAGCAGCCAGTGCGCTTCAAAGGCCTCAAAGTAAAAGACCTGATCACCCTTGCCGCCGGGAGTAAAGTAAAACTCTCCGGCGCCTGTGACTACCTGTCCAAAGTTGGCCTGTGTGCCAGGGACTATATAGGCCGGGATGTGGATGCCAGTCTCTCCGGGGGAGAACTGAAACGTATAGAGATCGCCACCATCATCGCCCGCAACACTCCCCTCTCCGTCTTCGACGAGCCGGAAGCAGGGATTGACCTGTGGAGCTTCAACAATCTGATCCAGGTTTTTGAGGAGATGCACCGTGAAAGCGACAACTCTCTGATCATCATCTCCCACCAGGAGCGTATTCTGAATATCGCGGATGAGATAGTCGTGTTGTCGGAAGGCAACGTACAGGCCAGAGGCCGCAGGGAAGACATCCTTCCCGACCTGCTCAAAGGCACCGAGAGCTGCAAGTTTTTTCAATGACACATCACAGGTACACCATAAAACACCAAATTCTAAAGGAAACGAGGTTAGCCAATGGACGAAATACAGAAAAACCTGTTAGAGCAGGTGGCAGGCCTGCATGAGATGCCTGCCGGAGCCTACAATATCCGCGCCAACGGCCGGAGCACAGACCGTGTGACCACCGCCCATATCGACATCGTGACCAAGGAAGACAAACAGGGCATTGATATAGTCATCAAGCCCGGGACGAAAAACGAGAGCGTTCACATTCCGGTGGTTTTAAGCCAGAGCGGCTTGACCGAAATGGTTTACAACGATTTCTATGTGGGAGATGACTGCGACGTGACCATTGTGGCCGGCTGCGGCATCCACAACAGCGGAGACAGTGACAGCCGCCACGACGGCATTCACACATTTTACATAGGAAAAAACTCCCATGTAAAATATGTGGAAAAACATTATGGAAGCGGCGACGGCCGGGGCAGCCGCATTATGAACCCGGAGACGGTGGTGGAAGTGGGAGAAAACAGCTTTATGGAGATGGAGACCGTCCAGATCAAAGGCGTTGACTCCACCAGACGCTCCACCAGGGCAAAGCTTGCCGACGGCGCCAGGCTTGTGGTGACGGAAAAGCTCATGACCCACGGCGCCCAGACCGCCGAGACTTCCTTCCACGTGGATCTGGACGGAAAGGACTCCAGCGCCAACATCATCTCCCGCTCTGTTGCCAGGGACGACTCCAGGCAGCTCTTCCTGTCCAAGATCAAGGGCAACAGCCGCTGTAAAGGTCACTCCGAGTGTGACGGCATCATTATGGACAGGGCGGTCATCAGCGCAGTGCCCGAGATCACAGCCGCAGACCTGGACGCAGAGCTGATCCACGAAGCCGCCATCGGCAAAATCGCCGGGGAACAGCTGGTCAAGCTCATGACCCTGGGACTCACCGAGGCAGAGGCAGAGGCGCAGATTGTAAACGGGTTCCTCAAATAGCGGGCCGCCCCCCAGGGCACGGCAGCCCTCCCTGAAGGCAGCATAATATTTGGATACTGTTTGAACACAGTTCCTGAGAATAAGGCAGATACCTCCTGGAAAAGATAGTTACAAGACAATTCCGGGAGGTATTTTCATGCATAAAGATACATTAAAAACCATTTCACGAAACACGCAGACCATGGACGGCTGCCAGGCCGCCGCCCATGTGGCTTACGCCTTCAGCGAGGCAGCAGCCATCTTCCCCATCACCCCCTCTTCTCCCATGGCGGAGCTCTGCCATGAGTGGGCCTGTGCAGGCCGGGAGAATCTCTTTGGCCAGTCCATGGTCATTTCTCAGATGCAGTCGGAGGCAGGAGCCGCCAGCGCCGTACACGGAGCGCTGCTGGCAGGCTCCCTGGCCTCCACCTTCACCGCTTCCCAGGGGCTTCTGCTCATGCTCCCTGCCCTGTACCGCATGGCAGGGGAGCTCCTGCCAGGTGTGATCCATGTGGCTGCCAGAACCATCGCCACCCACGCCCTGTCCATCTTCGGGGATCACTCTGACATCTACGCCTGCAGACAGACCGGCGCGGCCATATTCTCCCAGAGCAGCGTCCAGGAGGTTATGGACCTGGCGCCTGTGGCACACCTGGCAGCTTGGGAGGGACGGATCCCCTTTCTGAACTTTTTCGACGGCTTCCGCACCTCCCACGAGCTGCACAAAATCCAGGTCTGGGACTATGCCCAGCTGAAAGAAATGCTGGACATGGAAGCGGTATCCAGGTTCCGGGCCCGCTCCCTGGATCCCTCCCAGGGCAGGGCATACGGCTCCGCCCAGAATCCCGACATTTTCTTCCAGGCCAGAGAAGCCTCCAATCCCTACTACCTGGCCCTGCCGGAGATAGTGGAAAAGCAGCTGGACAAGATCAACCAAAGACTGGGAACCTCCTATGGCCTCTTTGACTATTACGGTTCTCCCTGCGCCCGGCATGTGATCATCGCCATGGGCAGTATCTGTGAAACCGTAAAAGAGTACATTGACAGCATGCCAGAAGAAAAATACGGCCTGATCAATGTACATCTGTACCGGCCTTTCAGCGGAAAACACCTGGTGGAGAAACTTCCCAAAAGCGTCAGGCAGATCACCGTGCTGGATCGCACCAAGGAACCCGGCGCCCCCGGGGAACCCCTGTACCTGGACGTGTCGGCGGCTCTGCTCCAGCAGGGAATTGCTCTCAGCTGCCAGTCCTGGGAGTTTTCTGAAAAAGATACGGCAAAAAATGACACTTGTGTCACTTTTTCCGCGCAATCCCAGGCCCACAGCGCCAAACCTCACACAGAGGGCGCCGGAACCCCTGTCAAAACCTCTGACACCTGCTCTGACAGTCCCTGTCCCAGGGCCGGCTCCCCTGTCAGGATACTCTCCGGGCGCTACGGACTCAGCTCCAAGGACACCACCCCGGACCAGGTGGCGGCAGTGTACCGAAACCGGACAAAGTCACCCTTTACCCTGGGCATTCAGGACGATGTCACCCACCTGTCCCTGGAACTGCCCGCCCTTTCCGTCACAGCCCCTGACGACATTGTCTCCTGCAAATTCTGGGGCCTGGGAGGGGACGGCACTGTCAGCGCCACCAAGAACGCCATCAAGATCATAGGCAATCACACGGACATGACCGCCCAGGGATACTTTGAATATGATTCCAAGAAATCCCGGGGCCTCACCATCTCCCATCTGCGCTTTGGCAAAAGCCCCATCCGCAGTGCCTACCTGATCCACAGCGCCGACTTTGTGGCCTGCCATAACCCTGTGTACCTGCACAAATATGACATGGTCCAGGAGATCCGGGAGGGCGGCGCCTTCCTGCTGAACTGCTATTATAAAGAGGAAGATCTGGAAAAATACCTGCCCCAGGGAGTGAAAGCCTGCCTGGCCCGGCGGCATATCCGCTTCTATGTAATAGACGCCATAAAGATAGGCAAAGAGATTGGGCTTAACAGCAAAATCAGCACCATTCTGCAGGCGGCATTTTTCGCCGTCTCCGGCCTGCTGCCCCCGGAGGACGCCAAACGCTGGATGAATGAGGCGGCGGAAAAAAGTTATGGAAAAAGCGGCGGCAGAATCCTGGAGATGAACCGCCAGGCCATCCAGCGTGGCTTTCAGGAGGTGGCACAGATCCCGGTGCCGGAAGCCTGGAGAGACTGCGCCGGTGAAAACACCTCCCTCCAGGCCGCCCTGGACAATGCCGTCCTGCCGGACCGCCCGGAAATGGTGGACTATGTCAGGAAGATTCAGCAGCCGGTGACGGATCAGCGGGGCAACGAGCTCCCCGTGTCCGCCTTCCTGCCCTACGCCGACGGCTATACCCCGCCGGGAAGCACCGCCCACGAAAGGCGGGGAGTGGCCACGGAAATCCCTGTGTGGAAACCGGAAAACTGCATCCAGTGCACCCGCTGCTCCTTTGTGTGCCCCCATGCGGTGATCCGCCCTGCCGCCCTGAACCAGGAAACCCTGGCCCAGGCTCCTTCGGACCTCCGGACCATTCCCATGGCCGGCATGGAGGGGTACGCCTTTGCCATCACCGTCTCCCAGGCAGACTGCACCGGCTGCGGCAGCTGCGTGGCCATCTGCCCTGGAAAGCAGGGAGAGAAAGCCCTGGAGATGGTGCCCATCCATGAGCACCGGGAAAGCCAGCATCTCTTCGACTACTGCAAACCCCTGCTGCCCTCCAGGGAGGCTGTGGAAAAATTCCGCCCCGACACCCTTAAGGGCAGCCAGTTCCAGCGCCCTCTCATGGAGTTTTCCGGCGCCTGTGCAGGCTGTGGGGAGACTGCCTATGTGAAGCTCCTCACCCAGCTCTTCGGCCCCCGAATGTATATTGCCAACGCCACAGGCTGCAGTTCTATCTGGGGCAACTCCGCTCCCTCCTGCGCCTATGCCCTGGACGGGGAAGGTCACGGCCCCGCCTGGTCCAACTCCCTCTTTGAGGACGGGGCAGAATTTGGCTATGGCATGTTGATGGCCCAGGAGGTGGCAGCCAGAGCCGGGAGGCGTTCCCTGGACACCATACAGTGGGTTATCGGTGGGGACGGATGGGCCTACGACATCGGTTTCGGAGGCCTGGACCATGTGCTGGCCAGCGGCAGAAACATCAATATCCTGGTGCTGGACACGGAGGTCTATTCCAACACCGGCGGCCAGGCCTCCAAAGCCACCCCCACGGGATCCACGGCAAAATTCGCCCTCCATGGCAAAAAGACCCGGAAAAAAGACCTGGCCTCCATGGCCATGACTTACGGCAGCGCATATGTGGCCCAGGTTGCCATGGGCGCGGACCTGAACCAGACCCTCCGCGCCTTCACCGAAGCCGCCGCCTACCCGGGCCCTTCCCTGGTCATCGCCTATGCCACCTGCATTTCCCACGGACTCAGGGCCGGGCTGGGCAGCACGCCCCACGAGGCCAGAAAAGCTGTGGATGCAGGCTACTACCACCTGTTTCGCTTCAATCCCTCTCTGGCAGAACAGGGCAAAAACCCCTTTGTGCTGGACAGCGGCGAACCCAGCCTGGACTACCAGGACTTCCTGGACGGAGAGATCCGGTATGATGCGCTGAAACGCTTCTCTCCGGAGGAGGCACAGGCACTCTTTCAGAAAGCTGCCTCCCAGGCAAAGGAACGGTACCGCTACCTGAAAAAGCTGGAAAGTCTGTATGCTCCAGAAGGATAAACCGGAATATATTTAGACCGGGCAAAAACGGCATGCCTCCCTCTGGGACATGCCGTTTTTATTTCACAGACTCTTCTTCTGAAACAGTGCCACCGCCGCCAGAACATTTCCCACCGCCAGAACTCCGCCCACTGCCAGGGCCGCCCCGTACTCCTCCAGACCGGACATTCCTGCCAGCAGCGCCGGGGACTCCAGCAGATATGTGGGCAGGTATTCCCGAAAGGCCGGAAACAGCCCCAGCACATACACCCCTGCAAACACCGCCCCCACCGACAGCAGCACCGCCGGAGTTCCCTGAAACAGAGCTGAGGCCGCAGGTATCACGGTCAGAAGCCACAGCCCCAGCATATACAGGCAGAAGGCCGCAAAAAACACATGGCTGACCTTCCCATTGTCCCAAAAATACTCGTTGTAGCCATAAGTGATCCAGAAGCTCACCAGGTATCCTCCCGTCCAGGTAAGGCTCAGCACCGCCGTCTTGGCGATGACAATCTTCCACCGCTCCAGTCCCTTTGTGACCATGTTGAACAGAGTCCCCTTCTGATACTCCCCTGTAAAAGAACTGCCCGAGAGCACCACCAGAATCAGCAGCGCCATGGGCATATTTTTAAAAAACTGTGCCCAGGAGGTCATGGCGTCCACCTCCACTCCCACCACCATCATACCGCTGTCGGCCAGCTGATCCGCCATCATCTCCATCATCCAGGGGGTGAGCTTTGCCATAGCAGGATTCATAATGCCGAAACAGGCGAAGCACACCGCACAGACCACAAATCTCCCTGTGCGGAACAGCTCCAGAAACTCTTTTTTTGTAAAAGCCGCCAGACCTCTCATTTTCCCACCACCTCCATAAACAGCTCCTCCAGAGTGGGTTCCAGGAATTCCATCCTCCGCACAGGCAGGGCGTTCTTCCACAAAAGCCCCATCAGCTCCTGCACCTGTCCCTCCTCCGCCTGGGGCACCAGAATTTTCCCCTTCTCCCCGGGCACAGCCTCCGGGTACAGTCCCAGAAACTTCTCTTCGTCCCCCTCTCTGAGGAATTCCACCTCCAGACTTCCCTTCCTGGTTCCCCGGACCTCCTCCAGGCTCCCCTCCAGAACCACCGAGCCCCCGTGAAGGAACCCAATCCGGTCACAGATGCGCTCCACATCAGAGAGAATATGGGTGGAAAACAGAACGGTGGTATGTTCCCTGACCGACTGCAGAATCTCCAGAATCTCCTTCCTCCCCACCGGGTCCAGGGCCGAGGTGGGCTCGTCGCAGATCAGCAGGCGGGGACTGTTCATCAGCGCCTGGGCGATGCCAAGCCTCTGTTTCATCCCCCGGGAAAATCCCCCTATTCTTCTATTTACGCCCTCCAGTCCCACCTGACACAGCAGTTCCCCGCTCCTCTTTCTAATCTCCTGCCTGCCCATCCCCGTGACCTGCCCGCACAGGTCAAGATACTCCGCCGGTGTCATAAAACTGTAGAATTCCGGCACATCGGGAAGGCAGCCTATATGCCTGCAGGTGTCGCCCCTGCCGTAGACCACCTTCTCCCCGTTTACCAGAATTTCTCCCTGGTCGGCTCTCAGCAGTCCCAATATCATCTTCATTGTTGTCGTCTTCCCCGCACCGTTCTGCCCGATAAACCCGAACACCGAGTGCTCCGGCACGGAGAAAGTCAGATTCTTCAGCACCTGGTTTTTCCCAAATGCTTTGGAAACATGACTGATCTGCAAAATATCCATCAGCTCTCCTCCCGCCCCAGCACGAAATAAAGAATGGGCCCCACAAACTGCAGCCCCACAAGAACCACCACAATCCACAGGGCGCGGCTTCCTCTCTTATAAGTTTTGTGGGTCAGAATATGCCACAGGGTATACCCCACCAGTGCCAGTTGAACCACAATCAGAGGAATCAAAAACGGTAAAATTTCTGTCAGCTTTTCAATTTCCACAGTATTCATATCAGCGCATCTCCTTCAGTCTCTTTTTCAATCTCTCAAACTTTTGATCCCCCTCCAGAACGGCAAACTCCGGGCCGTCAAAGGTCTTTCTCACATCTTCCAGCACCGCCTGCCTGCTGCGGGGCGCTCCGGGGCCGGTGCCCAGTTCCTCAATCCATCTGTCCACCCGGTCAAAATAGCCGTCCCCGTGCAGAAGGATCTCCTCCCCGGAAAGCAGTTCCGAAATGCAGGACACATACTTCTCCCCATGGGCCACAGCCTCCTCCTTATTCCCTTGCCGCAGAAAGCACAGCATGGCCTGGTACTCAAACACAGCGCCGCTGTTTGGGTTGAGCTTTTCCAGGTCATAAGCCCCGGCCAGTTGCTCCACCCGCCGGATTGTCTCCCGGCCCCCTTCCGGATCCTTCCCCTGGAGGGAAAGGTACACTGCGGCATCGGACACCAGGGCCAGAAGGCTGCCGTGCATGCAGGCCTGCAGATATCCCAGCGCGGCCTCCTCCCTGCCCAGCATCATGTAAGCCTGGGTGAGAAGCACACTGTCCCGAAACTGGTAAGGCCTGGCGGCCTCCCCCAGGGCCTCCACCACCTCCTGGGCCTTTCCCAGCTGCAGCAGGGCAAAGGCATACAGCCCCAGGACCTCACTGCAGATCGCCACATCCCTGCAGTTTTCCCGAATGTGGCCGCACAGCCTGCAGACTTCTGACAATACCCCTGCCTGCTCCTCCCTGCTCCCTGCCATTCCCACATGGTTCACCCACACTCCGCAGACCTGGGCCAGAAACGGATAGCAGGAGTAATAGCGCTTCACATAGTCCCTTGTCTTCTCCATCACTTCCCCAAAAGGCCGGGAGACAAAATCCGCCGCAAACTCCTGGTAAAGCTTCCTGCACTGCTCCCTGGAAAGCTGGGGCCGGTATCCTATGAGTTCATCCACCGTGACGTCAAACAGGGACGCCAGCCGGGGCAGCAGCAGAATATCCGGAATGCTCTGTGCCGTCTCCCACTTGGACACAGCCGCCTTGGTTACTCCCACAAAATCCGCCAGCTGCTCCTGGGTCAGCTTTCGCTTCCGGCGCAGACGGATAATATTTTCAGACAGGTTCATTCCATTCATTTCCGTGACCTCCTATGCCTATCATCATACCTGTTTGGGGCATTTATTGCAATGAAACCTCAGGATACCGGCCCATAAAAAAATCAACTGTCAGGAAACTCTGCCAAAAGTCCGCAAAACACTTTTTCAAACACACTCTGATATAGTATAATAAATACTTGTCAGAGAATACACTCCGGCAAATCCCAGACAGGAGGCTGCATCACATATGACAGAAGAAGATAGAATTTCAAACGCAATTCAGAACTTTCTTACTCTCTACACCGGCAGTCAGCGCAAAAATCCCAGGCTCTGGATGGACTATTTCACCTCCACAGCCTTCCTGGACGCTGCCCTGAATCCAGCTTTTACCGCCCGGCTGCTGGAGGAGATTACCCTGAGAATCCGGAAATATACCCCAAACAGGGAATTTGCCGCCTGGCTCTCCATCTCCTACCTGTTCACTGAGGAGCTTGTGGAAGATGCTTCCCATCCGGATGGGCGCAGACGGCAGACTCAGCTGTACCAGGGAGCAGAGTTTGAAGGCCTCCAGGACATTCTCCAGATTGCTGCCCTGAGTCCCCTGCCCAGACGCCCTGCCGGAAACGAGCTGGCCCTGCTTACCAGCTTTACTGAGTACAGGCAGCTTTGCTCCCTGGCGGACAAAGGGGTATGGGACGAGGAAGCCCTGGAACAGGCCCAGGCCATCCTGGACCGCTATGTCCTGACATATATAAAGGACAATTGTGTCAAAAGTGAGTGGAACCATGTGGAGCGCCACCCTGCAGGGCTGCGCCTGCTGGATCACTTTTTTGACAGGCAGGAGCAGATTCTTCCGGAAGAACTCTATGGCATTCTCTGGGAGTGCCTGAATCTGAAAGACGCCCAGACAGGAAAGGCCAAACTCCTCTATGGCAGACTGCGGGAACTTGTGCTGAAAAGAATCCCTTCCGTAGAGACCCAGATCCAGGAAGATTTCAGTCCCCTTTTCTGGGCCTACAGCCAGTACCGTTTTGCCTGCTTCGGCCTGGAGGAGCCAGACGACCAGATCACCGCCGCCACGGAGAGCTTTTTTGGGCGGGAAGACCTTCACAGGGCATTCCAGACCCGTACTTTTGTGGAGAACTACCTTCTGCGGCTGTGGCTGAGACCAGGCTGCAGCAGCTGCTTCCTTCACGCTGTCATGGCCTACTATGAAGAGCATCCCAAAGCTCCCCGGGCCGGACAGGTCCGGCGTCTGGCGGAGAAGCTGCTGAAAAACAGGCTGGTCCGGCAGCAGATCGACGAAGACCTGGAGGAACCCCTTCCGGATCGTCCCCGCCTGTCCTGCCGTCCTTTCCTCCGGCACTGGCTCAGCACCGGCTTTTACGCCGCCCAGGACCGGGACACAGGGCTATCGCTGACAGACTATATGGAAGAATCCTTTCCCTGCCTGCCCCAGTGGAACCTGCGTTTCCTGACCACAATGGACGGCAATTTCCGCCCCAGACGTGTGGCCGCCACCCTGGAGGATACCCCGGTGGAAATATTCTTCCATCTCCACTACCAGGAATTCCGCCTGGACCATAAACCCGTGTACCGTCCTTCCCTGGCCTGGCAGTCCCTTGCTGCTCTTCCGGAGGACTCTGACCTGTATTTCTTCCTGCTTCCCATTGCCTGGGCCCCCGGTGACTGTTTTGAGGACGTGAATAAGGAGACGGCCCGCCGCCTGAAGGCCACAGCCGCCCCCAGGGAAGACTCCTCCCGGATCGCCTCCTTCCTGGCAGACCGGGTGTGCCGTCTGCCGGCCCAGGAACAGACAGGGGAGGAAGGAGATACCCCGGCCGCTCTTCCCCTGGAACTTTTCGCGGAGAACAAAGAGCACCTGTACGGCTGCAGCTGGGACCCTGTGCAGGGGATTGTCACCCTGTTTGAGCAGACGGCATCGGGGCGGACACCGCTGCCAGGAGGCCCCGGGAAAATCTCTGATCCCGACGGCGCCCTGTCCCTGGCCCGGCAGCTTCTGGAGGAAGCCCTGTCCCCTTCCGGCTTTGGCCTTCCCCTTCTGACACAGCTGCCCTCTCTGGTGCAGGTACAGCCTGTCTGTGCCCCAAAAAAAACGCTGGAGAGCCAGGAAATCACCCAGGGAAAACTCAACGGCCTTCTGGAGGATTTCCGCCAGGCACGGCTGGAGCGCCTGGAATTTGCCTGGTCTTATGGGGCGCTGGTCTTTCTCAAAGACGGGGAAAAATATGCCTGTCTCTATTTTGACCACCCCCGGGAAACTTATTACTGCCTGCTCTCCATGCCCGATGTGTACAGCACCGTGGACTCCAGCCGCGTAAAATATCTGCCCTTCAGACTGGGACACCTGCCGGATTATACCCTGCACCAGGAGCCCGCCTCCATCCTCTGCCGCATGGAGATGGTCTTTCGGCAGCTGGGGCAGGGACAGCCGCCAAAGACCATGGTGGACAGAGAATTCTTATGGTCTTCCAGCGTAAGCCTCAACAGTACAGACCATAAGTACAGAATGGCCATGCAGAAACTGGGGGCATTTCCCGTCCAGGAGACCCAGAGCCGTCTACAGGCAAAGTTTGTCTTCTCCCGGTATCCGGATGAGATGGAAACCCAGACCACTGCCGGAGTATGCGCCAGGCTGAACCTCACAGGCAAGAACCGCAGTCAGGCCCTCTGGGTGCTCTCGGAATACATACAGAAAAAATATACCCTCCTGCGGCTGACCTGGATGCCCCTGTATCCGGGGGAGGCCTGGTATCCCTTTCACATGGTGCTCCTCCAGGAAGAGGGCCGGTACATGATGGCGTATCTGCGGGAGGACATAAAGCGGGCAGAGTTCTATGTGGGAGATGTGGAGGCCTACGCAAATACAGAAGGCGCGGACTATCTCAAGGACGACTTCCTGGGCCACACTGTTCCCGCCTACCTGGTTCATCCAAACCCCTGCCGCATCCGAAACTGTCTGGATCTCATCCTGGACAACCTGGAAGATCTGCCCTCCATCACGGAACAGCCTGATCAGTTTGCCCTGGAACGCCCGGTAAATCCCCGTCCTTACGACCAGATCCGCCGGATCTTGATAAAAGATCACTGCCCGGAACCATAGCCAGACCTTCAAGGCACCACATTCAAGCGCACGCTGAAACAGGGCATGGTGGACTCTCTCCCCCATGCCCTGAAATCACTGAGTTTTCTTTCTGTACAGCTCCACACCCTTCTCCAGACGCTCCAGTCCGTCCATCAGCCTTTCCCTTGGACAGGCCGGGTTCATGCGGATAAAAGACTTACCGCAGACGCCGTACTCCTCCCCCTCTGTCAGGTAAAGACCTGTCTCCCTGCGGATAAATGCCGCCAGATCTCCCGCGTCTTCCGCCACTGCACTGCAATCCAGCCACAGAAGGTAAGTGGCCTGGGAAGGCACCACTCGCAGCATGGGCAGCTTCTGCTCTACAAAACGCCGCACACAGCGCTTATTTTCCGCCAGGTACTCCCGCACCTCCTCCAGCCATTCCTCTCCCTGGGTAAACGCCGCCACAGCAGCCCCCACGGCAAAGGCATTGGGTTCCGCCACCTCGTCGGTGTTCAGCCCCCGATACATCTTGTGCCGGAGCACAGGATGAGGAACCATCACCGCCGCAGTCTGGAGCCCCGCCAGATTGAATGTCTTGGTGGGAGCCATGCAGGTGACGCTGTTGTCCCTACACACCTGGGACACCGAGGCAAAAGGCACATACTCACATCCAGGATCCGTCAGATCACAGTGGATCTCATCCGACAGCACAATCACATGATGCCTGGCACAGAGCTCCCCAATGCGCCCAAGTGTCTCCCTGTCCCAGATCTTTCCCACAGGATTGTGGGGATTGCACAGAAGCATCAGCGTAGTCTGAGGATCCGCAAGCTTCCTCTCCAGGTCCTGAAAGTCAATGGAATAGACTCCCTTCTCATAGACCAGAGGACTCTCCAGCACATTTCTCCCGTTATTGCGGATGGAATTGAAGAATATATTGTATACCGGCGTCTGAATGAGCACATTTTCTCCCACAGAGGTCAGCTTCCGCACAGCGCTGGATATGGCGGGCACCACCCCCATGCAGAAAATCAGCCAGTCCCTCTCCATCTCCAGCCCATGGCGGCGGCCCCACCATCCCCTGTATGCCTCATACCATTCCTCCGGCACCACACTGTAGCCAAAAATACCATGATCCACCCGGGTCCTTAGAAACTCCCTGATCTCAGGGGCCGCCTCAAAATCCATGTCCGCCACCCACATAGGAAGCTCATTCTCCGCCACGTCCCACTTCAGGGAGCCTGTCCCCCTTCTCTCCGTGAGCCTGTCAAAATCGTATTTCATCTTCTCCTGCCCTTCCCGTCTCCCGAACGTCTACTGCTCCCAGGAAGCTCTGTCAGATTTCTTCAGGATCTCCCCTGCCTCAATCCTGGTCTGATCAATCTTCACCTTCCTGCCGTCCATAATCAGCTCCCCAATCCGGTCAGCCCGTATAATACCCCCTTTGGGATTGAACACACTGTCCACGGAGCCAATGATCTCCACATCTGCCTGGGAATACTCAAAAGCCAGGTTGGTATTCAGCAGGCGGCAGTTTTTCATCACAAGATTGTCAATATAGCACATACCCTGAATACTCTCAACCGTACAATTCACCAGGGTGATGTTTCTGGAATTCCATCCCAGGTATTCCCCTGAGATAAAAGAATCATACACGGTCACATTCTCCGCATTCCAGAAGGCATCTTTGGACAGCAGCCTGGAATTGCGGATCTCAATGTCGGAACCACCGTCAAAGCTGTAGTTTCCCACCAGCTCAAAGTTTTTCACTTTCAGACCGCTGCTGTTCATGGCAAAATAATCCCCCCTGGCCATGACCCGCTCCATCTCAATGTCCTGGCAATTCCAGAGAGTCTCCCCTGCATTGGGCATGTCCACATTGTGCAGCACAATGCCCCTGGAACGCCTGAAAGCCTTGGGCGCCTCAATGATGGTATCTGAAATGTGAATATTCTCCGTATACCAGATGCCCGCACGGGCCATCTCAAAAAAGGCAGAATCCTTTATCTCCACGTCCGAACAATACCACAAAGGATATTTCCACTTAAATAATGTATTGTCTATTTTCAGTCCCCGGCTCTCCTTCAGGGGAGACTCCCCGTCGGCAAAAGTACAGTAGGCAATATGGCAGTCCTCCGCCTGAAATAACGCCCTCTCCCCGGTCAAAAGCTGTTGATTGATCTCTCTCATGTTCTGCCTCCTTGTTCTCTTTTTCCTGTTTTACTCAGTTTTTGCGGAAAAAAATGCAACCCCGATAGCCCCGGGTCCCACATGGGTGCCGATAGTGCCGCCCACGCTGGCCGTTTCCAGCGCATCCACAGAGTGCTTCCAAAGAGCCTCATTGTCCGCAATATATTTCTGCAGCATGACATCGCTGAACCCTGTATAGCCCAGGACAAAAGGCATCTCAAAATCAATGCCGCCTGTCTGACGAATCTGCTCTGCAAGCAGGTTGTTCCCCTGTCTGGAGCCTCTGGCCTTTCCAAGGATTGCCACTTCTCCCCCCTGGATGGCAATCACAGGCTTGATGGATAAAAGACTTCCCGCCAAAGCCGCCGCCTTTGAGATACGTCCGCCCTTTTTGAGGTATTCCAAAGTATCCAGCAGCGCGATCAGACGAATTCTGGACTTATCCGTCTCCAGCCGCTCCAGGATTTCCTCATAGGACAATCCCTTCTCAATCAGCCTCAGAGCGTACTCCACCAGAGCCCTCTGGCCGATACTGGCATTTTCACTGTCCACCACCTTCACCGTATCCTCATACTCCTGGGCCGCCAGATTGGCGTTCTGCCAGGTGCCCGAAAGCTTTGAGGAAAGTGTAATCACGATGGCCCGGTCTCCCTGAGCCTTTACTTTCCTGTAAATTTCCTCAAAGGTAAAGGGAGGTACCTGGCTGGTAACAGGAAGCTCGTCCGATTCAATCAGCTTCTCATAAAACATTCTGTGAGTCAATGTCACACCGTCCTGGAACTCCTCTTCACCAAAGGTGATGTTGATGGGAAGTATGATCAATTCCTCCCGATTATTATCCGTAATATCCGATGCGGAATCCGTAATAATCCAGACCATAAGGCTCTCCTCTCCCAGTCTGGCATTTATTGCCAGGCCGTCTTTTCATTATAGTAGATTCTCTCCCAAAACGCAAGACTTTGCCCATGGAAGAGTTTACTCATAAAATCTCAGAAAATACAAAAAACTCAATCTTTATAGATTGAGCTTAAAATAAGCGACCCAGATCGGACTCGAACCGACGACCTCCGCCGTGACAGGGCGGCGCTCTAACCAACTGAGCCACTAGGCCACTTCACTTTGCCAAGCAAAGTTCTTTAAGGGTATTTCATATATATCCATACCCTCAAAACCGAACACTGAACTCTCTTACATCCTCTTCTGCTTCCTCTT
>OFGA01001258.1_pt1 | contig 17953 bp, 16 predicted proteins | sample 1521471 | NCBI WGS metagenome assembly OFGA01 (sample SAMEA3504086, study PRJEB24116) | mouse gut metagenome | biome: mouse gut; feature: mouse-associated habitat; material: faeces | place: Denmark | collected 2011
AAGCGATTTTCAATGGATTTTTGCATGTAACAGGTCAGCTTGCCTGAACTGTTACCGCAGAATAACTTTCTCTTGAAAAATTGTAGAATATTTGTTGAAGTTTGTCTCAAATAATGGTAGAATTAGTAGAGATATTCCATAAATAATTATGGCTGATGAATTAATAGTGAAGGGTGGTAAAGTCATGCAGACACAACAGCTTGATAGAACAGCAGTAAGTTTTAGTCCTGATGGTATGACAGCATATTTGCGATTACCGGAACCTTTTGATGGACTGAAGTATCGTCTGGAGGATGTTCAGGCGGCGCTGTCTGCCAGCGGAGTCAAAACCGGGATAGACCAGAAGATGATTCTCAAAATGATAAATGAGGGCGTATATGGCCGGGCTGTTCCGATTGCATCTGGAAAGCCTGCCAAGGATGGAAAAGACGGTTATTTTGAATATATGTTCCAAAGCCAGCTGGACGGCAAACCGGTAATTAATGAGGACGGCACAGTCAGTTATACAATCAAATTGTTTGAAATGGTAACAGAAGGCCAGCAGATTGCCCTGTATCATCCGGCGATTCAGGGGGAAGACGGCTACAACGTCAAAGAAGCGCCGGTACGTGCAAGGCCGGGAAGGGAGCTTCCTCCGCTGCGCGGCAGGGGATTTGAATGCAAGCCGGACGGCGTTACCTACATCGCTTCCATTACCGGCAAAATCGATATGATTAATGATAAAATCAATATACTGCCTGTATATGAGGTAGCCGGCGACGTGGATGCCAATATGGGCAATATTGAATTCCGCGGGGACGTGATTATTCATGGCAGCGTGGATGATGTGGAAATCAGGGCGACCGGCACGGTTACGATTGACGGCGTCGTGCAGGGGGCAAGCATTTTTGCAAACAAGGATATTGTGCTTGCCGGCGGCGTGCTTGGCAACGGCAAGAGCGTTATCGACGCAAAGGGCGCTATTTCGGCAAAATTTTTCGAGTTTGCAACTGTCCGCTGCAAAGGGGATATTACAGCCGATATATTCCTAAACAGCAGCGTTTACTGTGAAGGCCGTGCCTTTGTCATGAGCCGCAAGGGATGCATTGTAGGCGGCAGCGTGCATGCGGTCTGCGGCATCGAGGCAAACAGCGTAGGCAATAATGCGGAAATCCGCACGCATGTCCTGGTTGGCAACAGCGGCGAAATCCGCATGAAGATGGAAGAATTAAGCACCAGCATAAAGACAGCAGAAGCAAATATAGCAAAAGCAGAAACCGTTCTGCAGAAGTTTCAGGAATACGAAGAAAAAACCGGACAGTCCTGCAAAGATGACCCGAGACGTGTACAGCTTGTCCGGATCCGGGTACGTGATAAGGCAAGAAAAGCAGCCGATGAAGACGAACTAAAGAAGCTGCGCCTGATGGTCAGCAACGCAAAAGGCGCAAACATTAAAATACGCAGAAAAGTATATCCGGGCGTGCATATATCGATTGATACGTGTGACACATCCTGCAAGGACGTATTTGATAATATTATTTTTATCAAGCAGCAGGAAAAAGTCGTGATGAGAAAGCTCACAGACTGGGGCGAGTAAACAGCACCATGCAGAAACCATTAGAAACCATATAAAAGCCATGCAGAAGCCATATAAAAGCCATGCAGAAGCCATATGGAAATCATATGGAAACAAAACAGGGAAATACAGGATAAAACAGGAATCATACACAGCTGATACTGGAATCGAAATAAAAATAGAACGAACATATAAATCATAAAAACCAGGCATTACCCGAAAATGGGAAGTGCCTGGTTTTTTACTGCCGCAGCCAGCCGTTTTTCATATGCCTGAAAAACATTCCTTCCTGTCCGGCAGGCGGATGAAATTGTTTTTTCGAAAAAAGATGAAAAAACAAGACAACCGTTTCTTTACAAAGTTTCAGGATATGCTATAATAAATGCGTTTAAGAACAACAGACGGAGGGAATACAGATGATAGATTTTGAAGAAGAATTGAAAAAATTTCAGCCCAGCCTTGAGGTAGAGGAGGCAGAAGAAGCCATATACAGCCATAATCTGACCGATATGACCGATATCCTGCAGGAAATGATAAAAGAAGCAAGACGCAACCGATAATACAGGAAGGAGCTGACGATGCAGTGTTTTAATTGTGGCGCACAGCTGGGAGAAGGGCAGGCCTGCCCGGGCTGCGGCGTAAACGTAAAGATGTATAAAAAACTTCTGGCAATTTCCAATTATTTATATAATACCGGGCTGGAACGGGCAAAGGTGCGGGATTTGTCCGGGGCAGTCGATGCCCTGAAAAAAAGCCTGCAGTATAATAAAAACAATATCGAAGCAAGAAACCTGCTCGGGCTTGTTTATTATGAAACCGGAGAGACGGTGTCTGCCCTGAGCGAGTGGGTTATCAGCAAAAACCAGAGAGGACAGGACAATATTGCCGCGCAGTATCTGGATGATGTGCAGAGCCATCCGGCAATGTTAAATACCGTAAACCAGACGATAAAAAAATATAACCAGGCGCTTTTATACTGCCAGCAGGACAGCACAGACCTGGCTGTCATCCAGCTGAAAAAAATTCTCTCATCCAATCCAAAGCTTGTAAAAGCACACCAGCTGCTGGCGCTTTTGTATATCCGCGACCGGAAATATGACCTGGCCAGAAAATCACTGCGCACGGCCGGGCAGATTGACCGCAGCAATACCATTACGATGCGTTACCTTGCGGAAATCGATACGCTGACCGCTGCGGGAGAGGAAAAAGAAGTACGCAAAAAGAAAAAAGACAGCCGGGTGGAATTCAGCAGCGGCAATGAAACCATCATCCAGCCAGCCAATCTCAGGGATAATTCCGGCTGGATGATGATTGTAAACATTCTGGTCGGCCTGGTTATCGGCGTGACAGCGACCTATTTTCTGATAGTGCCAAGCATCCGCCAGAACCTGCAGAAAAGTGCAAACACAGCCGTTTCTGAGGCCAATGACGTGGTTGCGTCCAAAAACCAGGAAATCCAGAGCCTGCAGGAGGAAGTCGCAAAGCTGGAAAAAGGCATTGAGAAAGCACAGGGCGAGCAGACGGCTTCCCAGACAAAGGCAGACGGCTACCGCGAGCTTCTCGAAGCATATCAGACATACCAGCAGGGCGGGCTGGAAGATGCAAAGGCGGCGCTGGCAAAGATAGATGGCGCAAAGCTGGATGCCGCGTCCAAACAGCTGTATGATGCCATGCAGGGGGATATTAACACAAAGTATCTGGAAACGACGTATAACGAAGGCCATTCGGCCTATATGTCGCGCCAGTACCAGACCTCTGCCGAGCTATTGCAGAAAGTCGTGGATATAGATGACACTTACAGCAACGGGGATGCGATTTATTACCTGGCACAGTCTTACCGGATTATCGGGGAATACGAAAAGGCGGCGGAGCTTTACCAGAAGGTGATTGAGGATTACCCGTCGTCCTACAAGGCAAATAATGCAAAGAACAATTACCTGCCGGAAGTGCAGGCAAGGCTTGGAACCACGCAGCAGTAAGAAAAGCGGGAATCCGGATGTACAATCGAAAATGGAAACAATACAAAAGACACTGGCCGTAACCGGGCCGGTGTCTTTTTGCCTGTGTGAAGGGAAGGGGCTGAAGGGATGCTTTGCGGATGCCCGGCATAACAGAACCAGGTTTTATTATCTTATCAGGAGGTTTTTTATGGAATGCCATTATGAATTAAAAGCGGGATGCCTGACAATATCCATGCCAAAGGAGTTAGACCACCACAGTGCGGAGCAGCTGCGCATGGAAGCGGACCTGCTGATTGACTCGTACCGGGTGCGCAGCCTGGTGTTTGATTTTGCGGGAACGGAGTTTATGGACAGCTCCGGCATCGGGGTGCTGATTGGCAGGTGCCGCAATATGAATTACTGCGGGGGCAGCGTAAAGGCGCAGCATATGAATGAACGGATTCAGAAAATCTTCCGCATATCCGGCCTGCACAGCCTGATGGAAGCAGAGATGGAAGGGGAGAATGGAAACGGAGGCGGGAATCATGAATGAGAAAAACGAAATGAGCATCCGGTTTGATTCCTATTCGGTAAACGAAGGATTTGCACGGGTTGCGGTAGCGGCTTTTTTATCGGATTTAGACCCGACGCTGGACGAGCTTGCGGACGTCAAGACGGCAGTGTCAGAAGCTGTGACCAATTCCATTATCCATGGCTACGATAACCGGATTGGAAAAATTTATGTCAGCTGCATCAAGCAGAACCAGCAGATACAGATTGAAGTCGTCGACTATGGAAAAGGCATTGAGGATGTCGGCAAGGCAAAGGAGCCGTTTTATACGACCCGGCCGGAATTGGAGCGTTCCGGCATGGGCTTTGCATTTATGGAGGCATTTATGGATGATGTCGAGGTGGATTCCGCACCGGGACAGGGCACGACGGTACGCATGGTAAAGCAGCTGGGGACAGGGGAATAGCAGCCATGGAGGAAACAATGGTTCTGCTCCTTGAGGCGCAAAAGGGAAATCGGGATGCAAAAGAGGAGCTGGTCAGGCGCAATCTCGGGCTGGTTGGAAGCATTGTCAGGCGCTTTGAACACCGTGGGCATGACAGGGAGGAGCTGTTTCAGATTGGAAGCATTGGCTTAATCAAGGCCATTGATAAATTTGATGTTACATACGAGGTGGCGTTTTCGACTTACGCCGTGCCTTTAATCAGCGGTGAAATCCGGCGGTTTCTGCGTGACGACGGGCTGGTGCGCGTCAGCAGGACCCTGAAGGAAAACGGCTGGCGCATCCGCCGGGAAGCCGAGCGCATCAGCCAGGAAAAAGGGCGGGAAGCTACGGTAGGAGAGCTGGCACAGGCCTGCGGGCTTGGCCGTGAGGATGTCGTGATGGCGCTGGAAGCAAACCAGGAGGTAGAATCCATTTACCGAAGTGTCTGCCAGGCTGACGGCAGCGAGCTGTACCTGGCAGACCAGATAGCCGGCCAAGGGGGCGCGGGCGGGCAGGGAAATGCCCCGAAAACGCTGATGCAGGGCGGGCCGGCCGACCCGGAAAAGGAAAAGGTGCTGGATGATATTCTGATACGCCAGCTGTTAGACGGGCTGGAAGAACGGGAGCGCAGGCTGATTGAACTGCGTTATTTCCAGGAGCTGACACAGGTGCAGACGGCCGTGGAGCTTGGCATGAGCCAGGTGCAGGTCAGCAGGATGGAAAAGAAAGTGCTGATGAAGATGCGCAGGGAGGTTTTACGGTAAAAAAGTGATTCTGGAGTGAGCAAATCCCATTCGCGAAGCGAATTTAAGATGGATTTGCGAAGGTTACTGGTCACAGAGTGAACAGTAACAGCAGGGAATGTACCGGCATAAATAAAACAAAAAAATACTTTCCATATAAGAAAAGATGTGTTATACTACGCTCTAGAGCGTGTCTGGAAATGATTTTTCAGGCACGTTCCGGGCCAGATATCTGCCATACCGGGCATGAAAGCAATTACATGCACTGGAATATACAGGAACCGGCTTGCGGTTCCGTGAGAGCATACAGGTGAAAGGAGAATTCATTATGAAACACATTAAAACTTTAAATACCACAAAGCTGCAGAACACAGTAAAAAAAGGCGGCTGCGGCGAGTGCCAGACTTCCTGCCAGTCTGCATGTAAGACATCCTGCACAGTTGGCAACCAGACCTGTGAGCAGGCGAAGTAGCATACCGTAAATGTATTCATGCGTGCCTGCAAATCTGTTTCCGGGACAGGCTTTATCCGGAAATGCATTTGCAGGCATGCTCTGGGAATAGCATGGAAAGAAGAAAAGACCGTTCGCAAAGCGTGCGGTCATTTGTGCGTTTTGTACGCACCGTTTAAGGAGGATTGATTTATCGTTGAATCATCAGGTTCATTCGTATAAAAATAACGGTTATCAGATTGTTCTGGATGTAAACAGCGGGGCCGTGCATGTTGTGGATGATGCTGTGCGCGATGTGCTGGAATTGTATCAGGAATACTTTGAAAAAGCTGGCGGGACAAGCTTTCCAAAACAGTGCATGGATGAGGGCTGGATAAAGGAAAATCTGGTAACCCGCCTGCAGGGCGTCCATACAGAGCAGGAGATTCTGGAAGCGGCAGCAGAAATAGGGGAGCTGGTAAAGGCCGGGGAATTATTTACGCAGGATGCATGCCGGGAAGCGGCAGCTGCCTTTACAGGGAATAAGACGGTTGTGAAAGCGCTCTGCCTGCATATTGCACATGACTGCAACCTGGCCTGCCGCTACTGCTTTGCCGAAGAAGGGGAGTATCATGGCATGCGGGCGCTGATGAGCTATGACACAGGCAAGGCTGCCCTGGATTTTCTGATTGCCAGCTCCGGGAACCGCAAAAATCTGGAAGTGGATTTTTTTGGCGGGGAGCCGACATTAAACCTGCAGGTGGTAAAAGACCTGGTGGCATATGGAAGGGCGCAGGAAAAGCTTTACAAGAAAAAGTTCCGGTTTACGCTGACGACGAACGGCGTACTGTTAAACGATGATATTATGGAATTTGCGAACCGGGAAATGGATAATGTGGTATTAAGCATAGATGGAAGGAAAGAGGTCAATGACCGGATGCGCCCGTTTCCGAAAGGGGCCGGAAGCTATGACCTGATTATGCCGAAATTCCAAAGATTTGCGGACAGCAGGCATCAAAAACGCTATTATGTCCGGGGGACGTTTACGCACTACAACCTGGATTTTGCGAAGGATGTGCTGCATCTGGCAGACATGGGGTTTAAGCAGATTTCGATAGAGCCGGTTGTGGCAGACGCATCTGCGGATTATGCGATACGGGAAGAAGACCTGCCGCAGATTTTTGAACAGTATGACCTTCTTGCGAAAGAAATCATCCGCCGGGAGAAAGAAGGAAACGGTTTTCAGTTCTTTCATTTTATGATTGATTTAGAGGGCGGCCCGTGCCTGGCAAAGCGCCTGTCCGGCTGCGGCTCGGGGACGGAATACCTGGCCGTGACGCCGTGGGGGGATTTGTACCCGTGCCACCAGTTTGTCGGCAGCAGCGGCTTTTTGATGGGCAATGTATGGGAAGGCGTAAAAAATACGCAGGTCCGGGAACAGTTTTCCGGCTGCAATGTCTATGCAAAGGAAGCCTGCAGGGACTGCTTTGCCCGGTTTTACTGCAGCGGCGGATGTGCGGCGAATGCTTACAATTTCCATGGGAACATACTGGAAACGTATGATATCGGCTGCCGGATGCAGAGAAAACGCGTGGAATGCGCGATTATGATAAAAGCTGCACTTGCAGGGCAGTAGTTTATACAAGGAAAGGTAAAAAAGAATGAAAAAAGGAAAAGGCATTACAATACTTTGCATTGTCATGGCCTGTATACTCAGTCTGGGATATTATGCATCGATTATCCTGTCTTCTACGGGACGCGGGGAAAACCAGAATATTATCCTCGGGCTGGATCTGGCAGGCGGTGTGAGCATCACATACCAGATTGTGGACGAGGATGCGACGGCCGAAGAAATCAGCGATACGGTCTACAAGCTGCAGAGGCGTGTGGAAGATTACAGCACGGAAGCAACGGTTGTCAGGGAAGGCACAGACCGCATTACGGTTTCGATTCCGGGCGTTACCGACGCCAACGATATTCTGGAAGATCTGGGTACGCCGGGGTCGCTGGAATTTCAGGATCCGGATGGCAATGTCGTGCTGACCGGGGATGATGTAGAGACGGCAACGGCAAGGTATGTGACAAATAACGGCATGAACCAGGCCATTGTAGAGCTGCAGTTTACCGACGAGGCAGCGGAAATATTTTCAGACCTGACTGCAAATAATATTAACAAGCGCATCCCGATTGTGTATGACGGGGAGACCATCAGCAGTCCTGAGGTCAATGAGCAGATTAGCGGGGGCGTTGCTTCGATTGAAAATATCGGCACGTTTCAGGAAGCCGAAACACTGGCATCCCAGATACGTATCGGCTCGCTGTCTCTTGAGCTCGAAGAACTGACATCCCAGGTGGTGGGCGCATCGTTAGGCGAGGAAGCGATTTCTACGGCACTGACGGCAGCGGCAATCGGCCTGGCACTGATTATTGTATTTTTAATTGCATTTTACTGGGTTGCGGGCGTTGCAACTTCCCTCGGCCTTTTGATTTATGCGACAGCGGTGGTAGCGGTTATCTATCTGTTTGAAATCACGCTGACGCTTCCGGGTATTGCGGGCATTATTCTGGGCATCGGCATGGCTGTGGACGCCAATGTCGTTATCAATGCACGTATTAAGGAAGAACTGGCGCTCGGCAAGTCTACGGCGGCGGCAATCAAGACCGGCTACCAGAAAGCGCTTTCCGCGATTATTGACGGCAATATTACGACGCTGATTGCGGCAGCGGTGCTGGCAGTCAAAGGCTCCGGCACGGTCAAGGGCTTTGCATATACGCTTGCAATCGGCATTATTTTATCCATGATTACAGCGCTTGTCGTAACAAGGTATACGATGTACGCGATTCATGCGGCTGGTTTTCAGGATGTGAAATATTACGGGGCGGCAAAGGAACGCAAAGTGGTGGATTTTTTGTCCAAACGGCGTGTATTTTTCGTTATTTCCATTGCTGCCATAGCAGCCGGTTTTGTCGCGGAAGCGGTCAATTCCGCTGGCGGAAAGGGCGCGTTTAATTACAGCCTGGAATTTGCGGGCGGTACTTCTACGACCGTAGACCTTGGCAGGGATTATGAGCTGTCGGAGATTGATTCGGAAATTGTGCCGCTGATTAACGATGCGCTGAACACCTCAGAAGTACAGGTGCAGAAAATCGCAGATACGACGCAGGTTATTTTTAAGACACGCAGCCTGGAGCTTTCCGAGCGCGAAACGTTTGCGCAGCTGTTTGAGGAAAATTATTCCGTAGAATCCAGCGCGATTTCCTACCAGAATGTCAGCCAGACCATCAGTAAGGAAATGACCTCGGATGCCATCTGGGCCGTTGTGATTGCGGTTATCCTGATGCTTATTTATATCTGGTTCCGGTTTGATGATTTCCGGTTTGCATCCAGTGCGATTCTTGCGCTGCTGCACGATATTCTGGTTGTGCTGACGTGTTATGCACTGGTGCGTATTTCCGTCGGTTCTACGTTTATTGCGGTTATGCTGACGATACTCGGGTATTCGATTAATGATACGATTGTTACCTTTGACCGCATCCGTGAGAATATGAAATCCAGGCTGAAGGTGACGGAATCCGAGCTGAAGGAAATCGCAAACAGGAGTATTACGCAGACACTGTCACGTTCGATTAACACATCTGTGACGACATTTGTCATGGTGCTGCTTTTGTATATCCTTGGCGTGGCATCCATCCGGGAATTTGCACTGCCGCTTATGGTCGGTGTTATCAGCGGAACGTATTCGTCTGTCTGCATTGCAACCGAGCTCTGGTTTGAGATGAAAATCCACCAGAAACCGGCAAAGCAGGCGCAGAAGGAGCCGAAGCCGGGTGTGAAGAAGAAAAAGAAGTAACTGTGAACCGAAAACAGGAAAGGAGCTTTGACTATGTACACTTTGGAAGATATTCAGGCTGTTGACCCGGAAACCGCGGCTGCCATTACGGCGGAGCTGGACAGGCAGAACAGCCACATCGAACTGATTGCATCGGAAAACTGGGTCAGCCCGGCTGTGATGTCTGCCATGGGCAGCGTCATGACAAATAAATATGCCGAAGGATATCCGGGACACCGGTATTACGGCGGCTGCGGCTGTGTGGATGTCGTGGAAGAACTGGCCAGGGAGCGTGCAAAGCAGCTGTTTGGATGTGAATATGCCAATGTGCAGCCGCATTCCGGTGCCCAGGCAAATATGGCCGTGCAGTTTGCACTGCTTAAGCCGGGTGATACGGTGATGGGCATGAACCTTGACCACGGCGGCCATCTGACACACGGCAGCCCGGTTAATTTTTCTGGGACGTATTTTAACATTGTTCCATATGGCGTTGGCGCAGATGGCTTTATTGACTATGACCAGTTAATCGAAACGGCAAAGGAATGCAGGCCGAAAATGATTATTGCAGGGGCATCGGCTTATGCAAGAACCATTGATTTTAAAAAGTTCCGTGAAGCAGCAGACGCAGCAGGCGCGTACCTGATGGTGGATATGGCACATATTGCGGGGCTGGTAGCAGCAGGGCTGCATCCGTCGCCGATGCCTTATGCCGATGTCGTAACGACCACAACGCATAAAACGCTGCGCGGGCCGAGGGGCGGCATGATTTTATGCAGGGATGCGGAGCTTGCGAAAAAATTCAAATTTAATAAATCGGTATTTCCTGGCATTCAGGGCGGGCCGCTTATGCATGTGATTGCGGCAAAGGCTGTCTGCCTCAAAGAAGCGCTCGAGCCTTCGTTCCGGACTTACCAGCAGAATGTGATTGACAATGCCCAGGCACTGTGCGCAGGACTGATAAACCGGGGCATCCGCATTGTGTCCGGCGGCACGGACAACCACCTGATGCTGCTTGATTTGACCGGATTCGGGCTGACGGGGAAAGAAGTGGAAGCAAGGCTTGACCTGGCGCATATTACAGCCAACAAGAATACGATTCCAAATGACCCGCAGAAGCCGACGGTGACAAGCGGCATCCGTCTTGGAACGCCGGCAGTGACCTCGAGGGGCATGAATACGCAGGATATGGACCAGATTGCGCAGGCGATTGCCCTTTTGATAAAAGAAGGCGAAGCAGCTGCGGATAAAGCGCTTGCAATTACGCAGGCCCTGACAGCGAAATATCCGCTGAAATAAAACGGGCAGTTTTACAGGCCAATACTGCCGCAGGGAACACTGCATGCCGGCAGGACAGCCTGGACTGCATGGATTTGAACATGGCCCGGACAGCAGCCGGGCTGGAAAGGGTTTGGGGATAATTATGCTGGATATGAAATTTGTCAGGGAAAATCCTGAATTGGTAAAAGAAAATATCCGAAAGAAATTTCAGGAAAAAAAGCTTCCGTTAGTCGACGAGGTGATTGAGCTGGACGCAAAAGCGCGCAGTGCCAAAAAGGAAGCAGATGCATTAAGAGCCAGCCGCAACCAGCTGTCCAAACAGATTGGCGCGCTGATGAAGGAAGGAAAGAAGGAAGAAGCACAGTCTGTCAAGGAGCAGGCTGCTGCCGGTGCAAAGCGGCTGGAAGAACTGGAAGCACAGGAAAAGGAGCTGCAGGAAAAGGTTCTGAAAAATATGATGGCCATTCCAAATATCATCGACCCTTCCGTGCCGGTCGGGCCGGATGATTCCTGCAATGTGGAAATACAAAGATACGGGGAGCCGCTTGTGCCGGACTTTGAGGTGCCGTATCATACGGAAATTATGGACCGGTTTTGCGGGATTGACCTGGATGCAGCCGGAAAGGTGGCTGGAAACGGGTTTTATTACCTGATGGGCGATATTGCAAGGCTGCATTCGGCGGTGATTTCGTATGCCAGGGATTTTATGATTGACAGGGGCTTTACTTACTGCGTGCCGCCGTTTATGATTCGCAGCAGTGTCGTGACAGGTGTCATGAGCTTTGAAGAAATGGATGCGATGATGTATAAAATCGAGGGCGAAGACCTGTATTTAATCGGGACGTCCGAGCATTCCATGATTGGAAAATTCATTGATACCATTCATGACGAGGAAAGCCTGCCGTATACGATGACCAGCTACTCGCCGTGCTTCCGCAAGGAAAAAGGCGCGCACGGCATTGAGGAGCGCGGCGTGTACCGCATCCACCAGTTTGAAAAGCAGGAGATGATAGTTGTATGCAGGCCGGATGAATCCATGCTGTGGTATGACAGGCTCTGGCAGAATACGGTTGATTTGTTCCGCAGCCTGGATATTCCGGTGCGGACGCTGGAATGCTGTTCGGGCGACCTGGCAGACCTGAAGGTCAAATCGTGTGACGTGGAAGCATGGTCTCCGCGCCAGAAGAAATATTTTGAGGTCGGCAGCTGCTCCAATCTGGGAGACGCCCAGGCGAGACGGCTGAAAATCCGCGTAAAGGATAAAGAGAAGAACAAATATTTTGCGCACACATTGAATAATACCGTGGCAGCCCCGCCGCGGATGCTGATTGCATTTCTGGAAAATAACCTGAACGCAGACGGCAGCGTAAATGTGCCGCAGGCGCTGCGGGCCTATATGGGCGGTGCGGATAAGCTGGTTCCGGTAAAATAGGCAGCAGGGGAACCGGGTTTTGGAAAACGCCTTGCGGTGGGATTATTCACGCTGGCATCCGGTTCCTGCAAGGCTGTGGCATTCAGGGGAGTTCCTGGATATGTTTTTTAGAGCGTGTTTGATAAATAAATATTGCACAATCCTGCAGCGTGCGTCGAAAAAAACGCTGAAAAACTGTTTTTTGGATAGTTTTATGCAAAATTCATCCAGTGCATTTTTTAAACACGCTCTTGTGCGGCAGCCCTGTCTGGACGGTTCCTGGCTTGCCAGGTTACTGTTCACACAGGACTTTGCAGGGTCTGCCCTATGGGCATTCACTGCAAAAAAAAGTTGAAAAAAATGTAAAAAAAGAGTTGACAAAAGACAGGCTGTGCGTTATACTGACTAAGTCGGTTGCGGGAGTAAGAAAACAAGCGCAGCCAGTCAGAAATGGGATCTTAGCTCAGCTGGGAGAGCATCTGCCTTACAAGCAGAGGGTCATAGGTTCGAGCCCTATAGGTCCCATTCCAAAAGATATCAGCGCTTTTGCTGATGGTGTTATAACTGTATATGGCGAGATAGCTCAGCTGGCTAGAGCACACGGTTCATACCCGTGGTGTCGAGGGTTCAAGTCCCCCTCTCGCTACTTTGTGGAACACCCGGTAACAGTGGATTATCGGGTGTTTTTGCTTCTAAAATGCCGTAAAACATCCCCCTTCCTGAGAAAACTCCATTATCAAATGTGCCGCCGATTCGATAATCTCTTGAAATTTTTCAATATCTTTATCAGAATAAGCATATACATCCTCCCACTTATATTCAGGCAGCCAGCATGTAGCATGGCGAAAACACACTTTTTCATCCGGTGTTTCAATATATACTTTTACTTTTCCATCTGATTTCATTTCTGAATGAGTAATTTCAGTATCATCATTCAGTGTCATATATGGGTACATCATATTATTTTCCCTCCAGCTAAATTGAATTACTTTCTGATGCATTTATTATACACTATCACTATGGAAGATTTGCCTTGTGGACTTCCATGGATTTTTTTATGAAAGAAGGAACGTCTTTTGACGCCCCCTCTTTGCCGTTATTTATCACCGAAAGTCGGCTGCTGATAAAGCTTGCGCTCTACCTGCTTCCTCTTTTTTGCGATAACCTTCAGCGTTTCAACTGCGTTCTCTTTTTCAGCGATTTCCTGGATGTCATCCAGTATTGTCAGCTGGTCAAAAAGATTACAGTTAATTTCTTTTTCATTTGGCGGCATACCTGTCCCCCCCTTTCATTGATAATTTGTGTGATATGATTATACCACAAACGGGGAAAGAAATAACCCGTTTTATTTATATGAACCGCTTTTTATATTTCACAAGGAAGCATCCAGCAGTGAAAAGAATAAATGAGGGAACAGGATTTTAAAACAGACTGGTTTATATGAGATATTTCCATTTAAAAAGACAAAGGTGCAGCAGCTGATAAAATCCGGACAGCTTCCTCTTGTGAAAATAGGAAGTGATTATGTCATAACTTTTAAAATTTTAGAAAAATGGATTGCAGATAACATCGGCGGAGAAATCTTTTATGAAACCTGAAAGAAAACAGATATGGTATTGATATAATGCCAGGATGATGATAGAATGCTTTTATATTATCTGAATCAACAAGAAAGTGATTCCGAAGTGAGCAAATCCCATTCGCGAAGCGGATTTAAGATGGATTTGCGAAGGCTGCTGGTTACGGAGGGAACAGTAACAGCATAAGCTTATACATAGCATGGAAATTATACATAAAATATATGGAGGATGAATCATGAGTTCAGAATTTAAACCGATTAAGGAAGGAAAAGTACGCCTGGTATACGACAATGGAGACAGCCTGATTATTGCCGCGACAGACCGGATTTCTGCATTTGACAATATTCTGCAGAACCGCATTCCGGACAAAGGGGCTGTGCTGACAAAGATGTCCCGGTTCTGGTTTGGCTATACGGGCAGCATTGTTCCAAACCATATGCTTTCGACAGATGTGAAAGATATGCCGGAATTTTTCCAGACAGACGAGTTTGAAGGAAGGAGCATGAAATGCAAAAAACTGGACATGCTTCCAATTGAGTGCATTGTACGCGGCTACATTACCGGAAGCGGCTGGGAAAGCTACCAGAAAAACAAAACCGTGTGCGGGATTGCCCTGCCAGACGGGCTGCAGGAATCGGACAGGCTGCCGGAGCCGGTATATACACCGACGACAAAAGCAGATATCGGTGACCATGACGAGCATATTACGTTTGAAGACACCGTGGACATTCTGGAAAAGCATTATCCGGGAAAAGGAGCAGAATATGCTGCCAGAATCCGGGACTGCACAATTGCGCTGTATAAGCAGTGCGCTGCGTATGCATTGTCAAAAAATATTATTATTGCAGATACAAAATTTGAATTCGGGCTGGATGAAAACGGACAGGTCGTGCTCGGTGATGAAATGCTGACACCGGACAGCTCCAGGTTCTGGCCGCTGGAAGGGTACCAGCCGGGACAGGGACAGCCTTCCTTTGACAAGCAGTTTGTCCGGGACTGGCTGAAGCAGAATCCGGAAAATGGCGGGCTGCTGCCGGATGAGGTTGTGGAAAAGACAGCTGCCAAATACCGGGAAGCATACGAACTGTTAACAGGAAAAGCATTTGCTGCATCCTGACAATGGCTTAAAAGAGGGAAGATTTCAATGGGTGAAAACGATAGGAAGCAGGAATATCCGGCTATGGATAAACTGGGTGAAGAATGCGGCGTGATGGGCGTCTATGATTTTGATGGCGGTGATGTGGCATCGGCAATCTATTACGGGCTGTCTGCCCTGCAGCACCGGGGACAGGAAAGCTGCGGCATTGCTGTCAGCGATACAAAGGGGCAGCTTAGGAAAGTGGAATCCCATAAGGACATGGGACTGGTCAATGAGGTATTCAATCCGGAAAATCTCGGGAAGCTGAAAGGGGATATCGGGGTCGGCCATGTCCGCTATTCTACGGCAGGGGCTTCGACCAGGGAAAACTCACAGCCGCTTGTGCTCAATTATGTCAAGGGAACGCTTGGACTGGCACATAACGGCAACCTGATTAATGCGGCAGAGCTGCGCCGCGAGCTGGAATATACAGGAGCGATTTTCCAGACGACGATTGATTCCGAGGTCATTGCCTATCATATCGCAAGGGAGCGGCTGCGCTCAAAAACCGTAGAGGAAGCCGTAATGCATGCGGCAAAAAAAATCAAGGGAGCCTATGCGCTGGTCGTTATGAGCCCGCGCAAGCTGATAGGCGCCAGGGATCCGTTTGGATTTAAGCCGCTGTGCATTGGAAGGATGGGAAATGCCTATCTGCTGGCGTCAGAAACCTGTGCGCTGGAAACAATCGGGGCAGAGTATATCCGCGATGTCCTGCCGGGCGAAATTGTCACGATATCACCGGACGGCGGCATCCAGTCAGACCAGTCGCTCTGCCAGGAAAAAGAAAAGGCGGCAAGGTGCATTTTTGAATATATCTATTTTGCAAGGCCGGACAGCCGGATTGACGGCGTGAGTGTTTACAATTCCAGAATCAGTGCCGGGAAGTTTCTGGCTATCGATTCCCCGGCAGAAGCTGACCTTGTCACAGGCGTGCCGGAATCGGGCAATGCCGCTGCGCTGGGCTATTCGATGCAGTCCGGCATTCCGTATGGAATTGCATTTATGAAAAACAGCTATGTCGGCCGGACTTTTATCAAGCCGAAGCAGTCGTTCCGTTCGGACGGCGTGCGCATCAAGCTCAATGCGATTCAGGAAGCGGTAGAAGGAAAGCGCATTATTATGATAGACGATTCCATTGTCCGGGGAACGACATCCGGGCGGATTGTCTCTATGCTCAAAGAAGCAGGGGCGTCGCAGGTGCATGTGCGCATCAGCTCGCCGCCGTTTTTATGGCCCTGCTATTTCGGGACGGATATCCCGGAACGCGAGCAGCTGATTGCGTACAATAAGACGCTGGAAGAAATACGGGATATGATTGGGGCAGACAGCCTTGGCTACCTGAAAATAGAACGGCTGGAAGAAATGGGGGAAGGGGTTTCCATATGCAAGGGCTGTTTTACCGGTACTTATCCGATGGAGCCGCCAAAAGAGGATATCCGGGGCGATTATTATGACCGCATAAAATAGAACATGTAAGATGACAGACAGAAAAAAAGGGAGGAACCAGTGATGGCAGCAGAATCAGACAGGTACAGCAGCCCGTTATCCGAACGGTATGCCAGCAGGCAGATGCAGTATATTTTTTCACAGGATAAAAAATTCCGTACATGGAGAAAGCTGTGGATTGCCCTGGCAGAAACGGAAATGGAGCTGGGATTAAAGGGTGCGGACGGAAAGCCGGTAATTACACAGGAAATGATAGAAGAACTGAAAGCCCATGCGCAGGATATTAACTATGAGGATGCCATCCGGCGGGAAAAAGAGGTGCGCCATGACGTCATGAGCCATGTGTATGCATACGGCCTGCAGTGCCCGAAGGCGGCAGGCATTATCCACCTGGGTGCTACATCCTGTTATGTGGGAGACAATACGGACATTATCCTGATGACGGAAGCGCTGCATCTGGTGCGGGTAAAGCTTTTAAATGTCATTGAGAAGCTGGCCGGATTTGCAGATAAGTATAAAAACCTGCCGTCGCTGGCTTTTACCCATTTCCAGCCGGCACAGCCGACTACCGTTGGCAAGCGTGCGGCACTGTGGCTGCAGGAATTCCTGATGGATTTGGAAGATACGGATTACGTGATACTTACGATGAAGCTGCTTGGCTCCAAGGGAACGACAGGGACACAGGCAAGCTTTCAGGAATTATTCCAGAAAGACCAGGAAACCATTGATAAAATTGACCCGATGATTGCCCAAAAGATGGGATTTTCGCACTGCTGTCCGGTGTCCGGCCAGACGTATTCCAGAAAAACGGACACCAGGGTGGCCAACGTGCTGGCAGGCATTGCAGCCAGTGCGCATAAAATGTCCAATGACATCCGCCTGCTGCAGCACCTGAAGGAAATCGAGGAGCCGTTTGAAAAGAACCAGATTGGGTCTTCTGCAATGGCATATAAGCGCAACCCGATGCGCAGTGAGCGGATTGCGTCGCTTGCACGCTATGTCATGATAGATGCGTTAAATCCGGCGGTGACTTCTGCTGTCCAGTGGTTTGAACGCACGCTGGATGATTCTGCGAACAAGCGCTTATCCATACCGGAAGCATTCCTGGCCGTGGACGGCATTCTGGATTTGTGCCTGAATGTTGTGGACGGGCTGGTTGTGTATGACAAGGTCATTGAAAAGCACCTGATGGCAGAGCTGCCTTTTATGGCGACGGAAAATATTATGATGGATGCTGTGAAAAAAGGCGGAGACCGCCAGAAGCTGCACGAGCGCATCCGCCAGCTGTCCATGGAAGCAGGGGAAAACGTCAAAAAGCGCGGCATGGAAAATAACCTTTTAGAACTGATTGCCAAAGACCCGGCCTTCGGCCTGTCGCTGGAAGAACTGCAGGAAAGCATGGACCCGGCACGGTATGTCGGGCGTGCGCCGCTGCAGGTGGAGAAGTTCCTGAAAGAAAATGTAAATCCGGTACTGGAAAAGAACAGGGATGTGCTGGGAATGAAAGCAGAAATCAATGTGTAGGGAAATTCTGTCTGGAAGGGCCAGATAGCCCCGCGGGCTGGCGGACACAGGCAGGATGCAGCTGAAATGCCTGTGTCCGCCGG
>OFGA01001266.1_pt1 | contig 17880 bp, 12 predicted proteins | sample 1521471 | NCBI WGS metagenome assembly OFGA01 (sample SAMEA3504086, study PRJEB24116) | mouse gut metagenome | biome: mouse gut; feature: mouse-associated habitat; material: faeces | place: Denmark | collected 2011
CGGCCGTACCATCAATGCCAGAGAGCTTATGAAGATCCTGTATGATTTTCTTCCGTCCTGTGTGGAGCGTGCGTTATATTACGGAAGGCTTGACAAGGCGAAGGTGCAGAAGGTCATGGAGCTGTCCGAGGATCAGGAGGCCATCCGCAGTCAGCTTAAGCCTATGGGGTTAGCCGCGTTTGTCGCCAATGGTTCCATCCTTCCAAGAGAATCCGGCGTCTCCCAGCGCCCCATGAAAGGAGCCGTGCCGTTTATGTCTCCTAAGTCCATGGAAGTGACCATGGAGCTTCCTTATAAAGGGAAGATATGCGGAATGGGGATCCCTAAAGGGGTGACGCTGATCGTGGGCGGCGGTTACCACGGGAAGTCTACCCTGTTGAAAGCACTGGAGACGGGCGTTTATCCCCACATTGCCGGAGACGGGCGGGAATATGTGATTACAGACGATACGGCTGTCAAAATCCGTGCTGAGGATGGCAGGAGCATTCAGCAGACGGATATTTCGATGTTTATCAACGGCCTTCCAAACGGAAAGGACACAAAAGCCTTCCAGACCGAGGATGCCAGCGGCAGCCCGTCGCAGGCTGCCAATGTCATCGAAGCCATGGAAGCAGGGACACGGTTATTTTTAATTGACGAAGATACGAGCGCAACGAATTTTATGATTCGCGACGAGCTGATGGCCCGTGTTGTGCATCAGGATATGGAGCCGATTACCCCGTTTATTGACCGGGTGGAAGAATTATTTTCAGATTACGGTATTTCGACCATTCTGGTAGCCGGAAGCTGCGGCTCGTATTTTCGAAAGGCAGACCATGTTATCCAGATGATGCAGTATGAGCCGTCGGAAATTACGCAGCTGGCCAGGCAGGAAGCAGAGCGTTTTTTTGCCGCATCCCCGGACAGGCCGCAGATTCAACCGGCACAGAGGCCGGTGTTTCACAGGGTTTTTGCGCCAGACTGCAAGGCAGCCCGCAATGACCGGATGAAAATAAAGGGCATGGGCAGGGACGGCGTGGTGTTAGACCATGACCTGATTGAGCTGCGTTATGTCGAGCAGCTTGTGGACAGCGAACAGACGATGGCGCTTGGGTATCTGGTGAAATATGCAAGGCAGAAGCTGTTTGACGGGAAGAAGGATATGCGCCAGGTTGCAGGCATGCTGGAACAGCTGCTGGAAGAAAAGGGATTCCAGACAGTCTGCGGCGGAAGGTACCTGCCGTGCAGCATGGCTGTGCCGCGGGTGCAGGAGATTTATGCATGCCTGAACCGGTGCAGGGAGCTTGCTGTGGCGGGATTGAAATAGGCGTGAGAGATGGATTCCCGGACGCGGAATCGTTTGCAGAACTGGAGCAGGAAGCAGAGAGATGGATTCCCGGACGCGGAAGTTTGCAAAGCTGCAGCAGGAAGCATTGAAGCAGGGGCAGAGAGATGGATTCCCGGACGCTGGCGTGGGATGCCTGTCCTGTTTTGGATGTTCCGGTTCCAGAATATAAGAAACCCCGGACATTCTGCACGCACAGTGCTGGCACCGGACGGTCAGGCGGTTCATTCGCCTTCGGCTAAAGACCGCCTTCCGGGCTGGCGCCCGCCTTGCTGTGAAGCAGAATGCCCGGGGTTTCTAATATTCTTCCACAGTCACATCCAAAACAGGACAGGCATCCCACGCCAGCTGTTCCTGGGGACGATTCTTTGGCTTTTTAAAAGACAGTAATTTGAGAAGCGATAGGTGAATAAGAGCGGCTGTCACACGAAGCAAAACAAATACAGGATATAGTATAAAGGAACGATTCGAACGAACTATATCCTGTATCGGTTTTCTTAATGAGACAGCCCCTTTTGCATGTCAGGAGTTTCTGTACAGATAGAAATCGAATTATGAAATTTAAATTCTGCCAAAACCAGCCGGATGAGGGGAACTGTGCTGTTTTGCTGAGACTGTGGAAGAATGTTAGAAGCCCTTTGTATTCTGCTTCAAAAACAGGCGGGCGCCAGCCCGGAAGGCGGTCTTTAGCCGAAGGCGAACGAGACGCCTGACCGTCCGGTGCCAGTGCCCAAAATGCAGAATACTTAGGGCTTCTTACATTCTGGAACCGGAACAGCAAAACAGCACAGTTCCCCTCATCCGGCAGCGGGAGGCCAGAAAAAAATAAAAAATTTTGAAAAAAATAATGAACCATTTCATACCCAGCATGCTCTTATATACAGGTGCACCTGATAAAAGCCAATTTTCAGAAAATTGCAGCAGTACCTGTGAAGCTTCACAGGTACCAAAGGAGGGAGAAATCTTGGAGGCAGCAGAAGAAATTGAACTGGTCCGCCGCATGAAAAAGGGAGAACGGGCAGCCTTTGACAGACTATATGCGCAGTATTATGACAAATTGTACCGCACGGCGTGCATGATTACGGGCAGCCGCGCAGATGGGGAAGATGTGACCCAGGAAACCTTTATCAAAATGTATCTGCATTGTGCAGAGCTGAAAAAAGACGAACAGTTCCGCTACTGGCTTTACCGGATTTTAAACCGCACGGCCTGGCAGCTTGCAAAAAAGCAGTCCAGGGAAAAGCCGCAGGAGCAGATTCTGGAGCTGGCAGATAAATCCATGACAGCAGATTCTCCCGACAAAATAGTACTACAGGATGAGCGGGACAGGGCGATGATTGAGGCAGTCCGCAGTCTGGAGCAACGTCAGCGCACAGCTGTGATACTCTATTATTACAATGGGCTTGGCACAAAAGAAATTGCCAGGGTAATGGAGTGCATGGAAGGAACGGTCAAATCCAGGCTGTTTGCTGCCAGGAAAAATTTAAAATCGCTTTTAACCAGTGAAATGGAACAGGAGGACAGATATGGGTGGCTGTAAGTTGAATGAAGAACAATTAAGGGCAGCGCTTCATGCAGCTGCGGACTCCTGCGACCCGCCAGCCGGATTGAAACAGCAGATTGACGCGCAGCTGGCGTGGCAGGAAAAGAAGGAGGAACGGTTTATGAAAAAGATGAATATGAAAAAAGTGGCAGTAGCAGCAGTGATGGCATGTGCACTTACCGGAACGGTCTGCGTGGCAGCTGTAAAGATGTCCGCCTACAGTACGGGATATTCTTCAGCGGCGGATGAAATCGACGATTTTTCAGATCTTTCAAAGCTGGCAAAGAAAGCAGACGTAACCATTCATGCGAAAGAAGTGTTTGACAACGGATTTGCATTTGAATCAGCGAATGTGATTAACGGACAGGATTATGACGAAGATGGCAATGAGACTGGCAGCCATAAAGATGTGACAATCAGTTATAAAAATGGTGAAAAAAATGTCAATTATAACGTAAGGAAGGGTGAAAGAGCCTATACCGATGAAGAACTTGCACGCAGGCAGCCAGTGGAAGCAGATGGCATTACTTATTATTTTAATCAGGATAATTATCTGTTTTTACCGGGCGAGGACGATGCGACCGAAGAAGATAAGGCAGCAGAAGCAGCCGGAACACTTTACATTTCTCTCGGCTCCTCGGAGCGTGAGGAACAGGTTTCGACACATTTAACCTGGAATGCAGACGGACAGCAGCACAGCCTGTTTGGGTTTGACCTGGATATGAGTGCAGAGGAACTGGTGCAGATGGCACAGCAGATGAAATAAATTTATAATTTACAGACTGGCACGGCGCGTTTGCAGCGCGGGGCTGTCGCATGAAGCAAAGTATATACAGGATATGGCATAAAAGACGTTCAAACGAACAATATCTTGTATCATTTTTCTTTATGCGGCAGCCCCTGTTTACGATACAGGAAACTGGCTGCGGGAAAATAGAACAGCTTATCGACTTCTGTTTCCGGCTATGCTATAATGTATCAGGCAGAAGGTTTTCATTCGTGAAAACAATCTGCCGGTAAAATTTTGCAGGCTGGTAAAAGGATGAAAGAAACAGTAGATTTTCAGAAGAAACATATATGCGCAGGCATTCTGGCCCATGTGGACGCCGGAAAGACGACCTTGTCAGAGGGCATGCTTTATACAGGCGGCAGCATCCGCAGGATGGGGCGCGTAGATAATAAAGACGCATTTTTAGATACATATGAACTGGAACGGGCAAGGGGGATTACGATTTTTTCCAAACAGGCATCCCTGACATGGGAAGGGCTTGAAATTACGCTGTTAGATACGCCGGGGCATGTGGATTTTTCCGCAGAAATGGAACGCACGCTCCAGGTGCTGGACTATGCCATTTTAGTTATCAGCGGGGCGGACGGCGTACAGGGACATACCCAGACGCTCTGGCGGCTCTTAAAGCGGTATCATATTCCCGCTTTTCTTTTTGTAAATAAAATGGACCAGGACGGCACAGATAAGGATGCACTGCTTTCCCAGCTGCAGGAGCGCCTGGACAGCGGGTGCGTGGATTTTTCCGTGCAGGAAGGGGAAGCATTTTATGATGCGCTTGCGATGTGCTCGGAAGCTGCCATGGAGCAGTTTCTGGAACAGGAAAAAATCGAGTGTTCCCTGATACAGGACATGATATGGAACCGGGAAGTATTTCCATGCTTTTTTGGCTCGGCGCTGAAGCTGCAGGGGGTGGACAGTCTGCTGGATGCCCTGGCAGCTTATACAAAAAACAGGCCGTACCCGCAGGAGTTTGCGGCAAAGGTTTTTAAAATTACCAGGGATGAGCAGGGAAACCGGCTGACCCATATGAAAATAACCGGCGGTTTATTAAAGGTGCGTGATACCTTATCCGGAGCAGTGCTGCGGGAAGGGGAACCGGAAAAGTGGGAAGAAAAGGCGAACCAGATACGCATCTATTCCGGCATGAAATTTGAAGCAGTCAGGGAAGCTGCTGCAGGCACGGTATGCGCGGTAACCGGGCTTTCCCATACAAAACCCGGGGAAGGGCTCGGGGCAGAGCCGGATTCTGCCCTGCCGGTTTTAGAACCGGTGCTGACCTATCAGGTTATCCTGCCGGACGGGCAGGATGCTGCGGCCATGCTGCCGAAGCTGCGCCAGCTGGAAGAAGAAGAACCGCAGCTTCATATTATATGGGACGAGCAGCTGCAGGAAATCCAGGCACAGCTGATGGGAGAAATACAGCTGGAAATCCTGACAAGCCTTATCCGGGAACGTTTCGGGGTGCTGGTGGAATTTGGAGCCGGAAATATTGTATACAAAGAAACGATTGCTGATACGGCAGAAGGCGTCGGACATTTTGAGCCGCTGCGCCATTACGCGGAAGTACACCTTCTGCTGGAACCGGGAGAGCCGGGCAGCGGCATGCAGTTTGCGGCTTCCTGCAGCGAGGATGTCCTGGACCGTAACTGGCAGCGGCTGGTACTGACGCATCTGGAAGAACGGGAGCACAAGGGCGTGCTGACCGGTTCTGCCCTGACCGATATGAAAATCACGCTGGCAGCCGGGCGGGCACATTTAAAGCATACCGAAGGCGGGGATTTCCGCCAGGCGACGTACCGTGCCGTGCGCCAGGGACTGATGCAGGCACAGTCCGTGCTGCTTGAGCCATATTATGAATTCCGGCTGGAGCTGCCTTCTTCCATGGTCGGACGGGCCATGACCGATATTGAAAAGATGCACGGCCAGCCCGGGCTTCCGTCCATGGAAAACGGCATATCGGTGCTGACCGGAAGTGCCCCGGTCGTGACCATGCGGGGTTACCAGAAAGAGGTAACAGAATATACCAGAGGGCTTGGAACCCTGCAGTGTACGCTAAAGGGCTATGCGCCCTGCCATAATACCGAAGAAGTGCTGGCGCACAGAAGCTATGACCCGTTAAGCGACCTTGCAAACCCGTCTTCGTCGGTTTTCTGTGCACATGGGGCAGGATTTCTCGTGGAATGGTATGAAGTAAAGGATTACATGCATTTGGACAGCGTGCTTACGGAAAAAAAGCCAGACCATCTGCTGCTGCTCGAGGAAGCAGAAAAGCGCAAAAAACATGCTTCCGTGTGCAGCACGTCTATAGGTACCGAAGAAGTGGATAAAATCATATCTGCCACATCCGGCGCAAACAGGCGTGACAAATCCGGCCCGCGCAGAAATGGTGTCCGGCGCACGAAAAAGGTCTTTGGCACTGGCGGGGAAGACGCTAAGGAGCATGCGGGGGCACAGGCTTCACCCGAAAAGCATGCAGACAGGGGAAAGGCTGCCGCAGGCGCGCAGCGGCGGAAATATTTTCTGGTTGACGGCTACAATATTATTTTTGCATGGAAGGAACTGTCTGAGCTTGCAAAAGACAATATAGACGGTGCCAGGGGGCGGCTTTTGGATATTCTGTGCAATTACCAGGCAATGAAAAAGTGCTGCCTGATTGCTGTGTTTGATGCCTACCGTGTGGAAGGGCATCAGACCGAATACTATGATTACCATAACATCCATGTCGTGTTTACCAGGGAAGCCGAAACCGCAGACCAGTATATCGAACGGTTTGCACACGAAAACGGGAAAAAATATGACGTGACAGTTGCGACCTCGGACGGGCTGGAACAGATTATTATCCGGGGACAGGGCTGCCGCCTTGTGTCGGCCCGCGAGCTGGAAGAAGAAGTACAGGCAGAGCACAAAAAAATATATGCCGAATATCTCGGAAAACAGCCGCAGGAGCGCAATACGCCGTTTGAGCATGCCCTGCAGAAGGGGAAGCCATAAAAAACAGGAAGCAGGGATAAAAATGTCCCTGCTTCCTGTTTTTGTGAGAATTTATGGTTTATGGAGTGGTGAACGGTCATTGTTTATTTTGCAAGCAGCATCATAATTTCGTTGCTTCTTGTGATAAATTTTGTCATGGCTTCCGGTGCAAGCGGCTGGTTGCTTATCATGGCAAGGTCATACAGCTGTTCACAGAACATCGGCACATGCTCGGAGTCCTTGTGTTCAAAGATATATGCTACAAGCGGGTGGTTTGCATTCAGCGTCAGGGAAATATCCCCGCCGAACATGGAAGCATCCATGCCGCCCATGCCGCCCATGGCGTACATTTTCATCATTTCCTGCATGCGGCGTCCTTCTTCGGACAGTGTGATAATCGAAGCAACGCTTTCGTTTTTCAGTTTTACGGCCCTGACAGCAAGCTTGTCATTGTTCAGTGCCTTGCGGAACAGTTCGGTTAACGCATCTGTTTCGTCTTTTAAATCATCCTCGGACACATCTTCCTTTAACGTGTCGGTGACATCCGCATCAATGCGCATAAATTTGTACTTTTCATTGCGGCGCTCTAACTGCGTAATAAACGAAGAATCGATGTTGTGGTTTAAGATAACCGCATCCATGCCCTGTTCCTTGAACATATTGATATACTGGCTCTGCTGCTGTTCGTCGGTTACATAATATATCGTCTTGCGTGTATCTTCCGGTTCTTCGTCCGCTTCATCAGCAGTCGCAGAAGTGCCGTCCGGATTTTCCACTTCGATGGTGCTTTCATCGGAATCGTTCGCTTCCGCAGCTTCTGCATTTTCACCGGCTTCGTTCTTTTTGGCATCTTCATCCGGCTCGTCTTTTTTCAGGCATTCCGGCAGCGTCAGGTACTTGTGGTCTAAGTTCTTGAACAAAATGTAGTCATTCATTTTATCGCAGAATTTATCGTCCCTTAAGCAGCCGTATTTGATAAACGGGCTGATATCATCCCAGTATTTTTCGTAGCTTTCCTTATCGGTCTTGCACATGCCGGTCAGCTTGTCAGCGACTTTTTTCGTAATGTATTCGGAAATTTTCTTTACAAAGCCGTCGTTTTGCAGGGCGCTTCTGGACACATTGAGCGGAAGATCCGGGCAGTCAATGACGCCTTTTAACAGCATCAGGAATTCCGGAATGACTTCCTTAATATTGTCGGCAATAAATACCTGGTTATTGTACAGCTTAATCGTGCCTTCAATCGAATCGTATTCGGTATTGATTTTCGGGAAATACAAAATGCCCTTTAAGTTAAACGGATAATCCATATTTAAATGAATCCAGAATAACGGCTCCTTGTAATCGTGGAATACCTTGCGGTAAAATTCCCTGTATTCGTCATCCGTGCAGTCTTTCGGTGTCTTGGCCCAGAGAGGATTGGTATCATTTAAGGAAACCGGGCGTTTTGCAATTTTCAGTTTTTCTTTGCGCGGGGAAACCTCGACAATTTCTTTTTCCCCGTTTTCATTTTCTTTTTCTTCGGTTTTTGCTTCTTCGATAATCGTTTCGATAACCGTATCGTCGTCCCGCTTATCCTCTGCATCGATGGTTTCGTATTCCGGTTCTGCGTTTGCTTTGTTTAAGTAAATCGGAATCGGCATAAACGAGCAGTATTTTTCAATGACTTCCCGTGCACGGTATTCATTGGCAAATTCCAGGCAGTCTTCGTTTAAATGCAGTACGATGGATGTACCGACAGAATCCTTTGTGCCGCCTGTCATGTCAAATTCCGTGCCGCCGTCACAGGACCAGTGGACAGCCTGTGCGCCTTCTTTATAAGAAAGCGTATCAATGGTAACCTGGTCAGCAACCATAAACGCAGAATAAAAGCCAAGACCGAAATGTCCGATAATCTGGTCTTCGTTCGCCTTGTCCTTATATTTTTCCAGAAAATCCGAAGCCCCGGAAAAAGCAATCTGATTGATATATTCTTCGACTTCCTCAGCTGTCATGCCAAGGCCGTTGTCTGTAACGGTCAGTGTTTTATCATCCGGGTTTACGGTTACCTGAATCTGCGGCTTGTAATCTGCCGGAAGCTGGTATTCGCCCATCATGTCCAGCTTTTTTAATTTGGTAATGGCATCGCAGCCGTTTGAGATTAATTCCCGGTAAAAAATATCGTGGTCAGAATACAGCCATTTTTTGATAATAGGAAAAATGTTTTCACTGTTGATGGAAAGATTTCCGTGTTTGTTGTCCATGAAAAATGCACTCCTTTTTAAAATGATTGTTTGAATATATAGCTGGGGCATGCAAAAATGCCTGCACGTTTTTGTCTAAATGAAATAGTAATACTATGCAGGGGAAAAGTCAATAGAAAATCAGCACTCTTTTGAGACGAGTGCTAACAGTTTTGCGGAAAAGCTGATTTTTCAAGGGTTTCGGAAATTCTTAAAATTTTATAAACGGAGCAGGTTCTGTTGCGGCTGATGAAGCGCGGCTGATAATCAGCTCCTGACGCCGTCTCCTGGCGGGAGCTGACAGCTGCAGCTTGTCTGTTTCCATTTTTGATTCAGGGATTGAAAAGCGGGCGGTTTTGTGTCAAAATAAATTATTCGGATGAAATATTTAAGACAGCGTTTCTTACTTATATGAGGGAAGAACATTTATCAGGAAAGGACATGGTTGCCTATGAATAAAGATTTGCTGGCGGATGCAGCCCCGCCTGCCGCCGCATGCGGAAAAGTATACCTTGTCGGGGCCGGGCCGTCGGACGCCGGGCTTTTGACCTTAAAGGCACTTGCGGTTTTGAAGGAAGCGCAGGCGGTTATTTACGACGCACTGATTGGCCCGGACGTGCTGTGCATGATTCCGCCAAAAGCGCAGAAAATTGCCGCCGGCAAGCGGGCGGGCAGGCATTCGATGAAGCAGGACGAAATAAACCGCCTGCTTGTGGAAAAAGCGCTGGAAGGAAAGCAGACGGTACGGTTAAAAGGCGGCGACCCGTTTCTGTTCGGGCGTGGCTATGAAGAAATTGAGGCACTGCGCCACTGTCAGATTCCATACGAGGTTGTGCCGGGTGTTCCTTCGGTGACGGCTGCGGCTGCATATGCCGGAATCCCGCTGACGCACCGCGGCATGTCCGCATCGGTGCATCTTCTGGCCGGGCACCGGAAACAGAACGAACCGCTGGACATTGATTTTTTGGCACTGGCCCGTTCTGGCGGCACCTGTGCGTTTTTTATGGGCATGTCTGTCCTTCCGGAGATTGTGCAGGGGTGTATAAATGCCGGGATGGCACCGGATATGCCGGCTGCGGTCATTGAGCAGGGCACATCGGCCAGGCAGCGGGTCATTATTTCCACGCTGGAACAGCTGGAAGCGCAGGCAGCGCGCCAGAAGGCAGGCACTCCGGCCATCATTCTGATTGGAAAAACAGCAGCGCTTGGGATGCAGCCTGCATGGCGGGAACAGCTTCCGCTTTGCGGCAGCTGCATTCTGGTAACACGGCCGGCTGCCCGCAGCGGCGCGCTGGCCAAACGGCTGCGCATGCTTGGGGCACAGGTGCTGGAGGTTCCGGCTATCCGCACGCAGCTGCTGGAACAGGAATGCAGAAAGGAGCTTTTGGAAGCGCTGGCAGCCATTGGGGAATATCAGTATCTGGTCTTTACCTCACCGGCCGGCGTGGATTATTTTTTTGAACTGCTTTTGAAATGGAACAAGGACATCCGCTGCATCGGGAGCATCCGGCTGGCGGTCATCGGGAGTGCGACCGGGGATGCGCTGAAAAAACGCGGCCTGATGCCGGAGCTGATGCCGGAGCATTATAATGGAGAAGCGCTTGGAAAGCTTTTAAACAGCTCCTTAAAGGACGGGGAGAAGGTGCTTATCCTTCGTTCCGCAAAAGGCAGCCCGCAGCTGGTAACGGAAATCCTGAAAGGCCGGAAGGTGCAGGTAAAAGATATCGCGATTTATGATACGGTGCCTTCGGTTCTGCCAGATGCGCAGGCTGTGGCAGGAGAGGAAAAAAACAGCAGCCGCCAGGAAGGGCGGATGGAGTCTGTCCCGGATATCAGGGCACTGGCGCAAAACGGCTGTTTAGACATGGTGATGCTCACAAGCGCTTCGTCCGCAGACGGCTTTGTGCAGATGACCCGGGGGCTTGATTATTCCGGCATCCATGCAGTCTGTATTGGAAGGATGACAGCACAGAGGGCAGCTTTTTATGGCATGCAGGTGCATGTCTGCGAGCAGGAAACCATAGAAAGCATGGCGGATGCAGCGGTACAGCTGCAAAGGATCGGGAAAATATGCAGGAAACCTGATGGGTTCTGATATTATTTTTATTATATTTAAAAGCTGCTGGAGGTATGGCTGTGTTTGATTTATCTGAATTTCATGCAGTGAGAGTACTGGAACATAAAATAGATTATTTGTAAATAAAAAAAGAAGGACAGGAATCACATATGGAACTGACAAAAAGGCCAAGACGGCTGCGCAGCAGTGCGCTGCTTCGGAAAATGGTGCGTGAAACGCGCATGGACGCAGCTTCGCTTGTTTATCCGATATTTATTGTGGAAGGGGAAAATAAAAAAGAGGAAATCCGCACAATGCCGGGACAGTACCGCTACAGCATTGACCGGATGGGAGAAAAGCTGTCGCAGCTTATATCATCCGGTGTTTCCTCGGTGCTGTTTTTTGGAATTCCGGATAATAAAGACGAAACCGGAAGCGGGGCGTATGCGCCGGACGGCATTATCCAGCGGGCGCTGGCAGAAGCAAAAAAAGAATTTCCAGACATGTACCTGATTGCAGACCTGTGCATGTGTGAGTATACGTCACACGGACACTGCGGCATTTTATGCGGGGAAACCGTGGACAATGACAGGACGCTGGAATATCTTGCAAAGACGGCTGTTTCACAGGCCAGGGCCGGGGCAGACATGATAGCGCCTTCGGATATGATGGACGGGCGGGTATCGGCCATCCGGAAAGCGCTGGATAAAAACGGGTTTGCGGGCATGCCCATTATGGCTTATTCTGCCAAGTTTGCATCTTCTTTTTACGGCCCGTTCCGGGATGCTGCGGATTCGGCACCGGCTTTCGGTGACCGCAAATCCTACCAGATGGATTACCACAACCGCAGGGAAGCGCTGAAAGAAGCTCTCCTGGATGAGGAAGAAGGCGCGGACATTGTGATGGTAAAACCGGCAATGGCTTATGCAGACCTGATTCGCGAAGTGCGCGAGCTGGTAAAGGTTCCGGTAGCAGCCTACAGCGTAAGCGGGGAATATGCGATGATAAAGGCCGCAGCCGCAGCGGGATTTCTGGATGAGGAGCAGGCGGTTATGGAAACAGCGGCCTGTGCGTACCGTGCCGGGGCGGATATTTATATCAGCTATTATGCGAAAGAGCTGGCTGGTTATATGAAGGAGGGAAAACTGGGATAATGACATGCTGTGAACAGTTGTTTGAAGAAGCAAAGCAGTATATGCCGGGCGGCGTCAATTCGCCGGTACGGGCATTTGGCGCTGTTGGCGGGGCACCGCGGTTTATCGCGAAAGCAGACGGGGCGTTTTTGTGGGATGAGGACGGGCGGCGCTATCTGGATTATGTCGGTTCCTGGGGGCCGATGCTGCTCGGGCATAACCATCCGCAAATCCGCCAGAGTGTGCTGGAAGCCTGCGGGCGGGGCTTAAGCTATGGCGCGCCTGCAAAAATCGAGACAGAGCTGGCAAGGCTTATCTGTGAAATGGTGCCTTCGGCAGAAATGGTGCGCATGGTAAATTCCGGCACAGAAGCGGTTATGAGTGCCCTGCGCGTGGCAAGGGGTTATACCGGAAGGGATAAAATCATAAAGTTTGCCGGATGCTATCATGGACACAGCGACGCCCTGTTAGTAAAGGCAGGCTCCGGCAGCCTGACACATGGCGTCCCGGACAGTGCCGGCGTTGCGAAGGGCTGCACGCAGGACACGCTTCTGGCAGCTTATAACAGCCTGGACAGCGTAAAAGAACATTTTGAGCGGTGCGGAGAAGAAATAGCCGCGGTTATTGTGGAACCGGTGGCGGCCAATATGGGCGTGGTACCGCCTCTGCCCGGTTTTCTGGAAGGACTGCGCAGCCTTTGCAGCCAGTATGGCGCACTGCTGATTTTTGATGAGGTAATTACCGGATTCCGCCTTGGCATTGACGGCGCTCAGGGGTATTACCATGTAACGCCGGATCTTACCACTTTCGGAAAAATCATCGGCGGCGGAATGCCGGTGGGTGCCTATGGCGGAAAAAGGGAAATCATGGAGATGGTGGCTCCCTCCGGCGGTGTTTATCAGGCAGGCACTTTAAGCGGCAATCCCGTTGCCATGGCGGCAGGTATTGCACAGCTTACCATTTTAAAAAATCATCCGGAATATTATACTTCTCTGCATGAAAAAGCAGACAGTTTTTATGGAAAAATGCAGGAAATTCTTAAGGACAGAGGACTGCCTTACCGGGTGAACCATGTGGGCTCGCTGGGCTGCCTGTATTTTACAGAGCAGGAAGTGACGAATTACGAGAGTGCAAAAACCTCTGATACCAGGGCTTTTGCGGACTACTGTAATTATATGCTGGAGCATGGAATTTACCTGGCCCCTTCTCAGTTTGAAGCCATGTTTCTGTCACTGGCACATACGGAGGAACTGCTGAATGAAACCCTTCAGACGGTGGAGCAGTATTTTGCAGGGCTGTCCTGACTGTATGGTACCGGCCGGCCAGGCCTGGCAATTTGCGGATAACGCTTCCTGCCGCGGTTCTTTACCAGGCTTTAAAATCATGGGACAGCGGCGCACAGCAGGAATCTTCTTACTTTTTTCTTACAAAAAATTTAAAGAAAGTTAATTCTTTTCAGGGAAAAAGGGTGTATACTAGGGAAAGAACACAGGAAGAGTTACATGCTGATCATACACAGGCATGTATTGCAGAATTTACAAAAAGAGCGGAGAGATTACAGTGACCAGTGAAGAGAGAAGAAGGAGAGAAGCATACTTAGCCAGAAAACGCCGCAGAAAACGCCGCAGAACCATACAGCTTATCAAAAGAGGAGTGATCCTCTGTCTGGGAGTATTTCTGATTCTGTTTGGGATTACAAGAATTTTCCAAAAGGATGAAAATCCTGGTGAAGTGAAGGCACAGAAAGTAGAAGCAGAGGATAAGAAGGAAAAAGAAGAAAAAGGGTTTCAGCAGAAAGTCATTGCCCAGACGCCGGATTATCAGGTGGAACTTTTAACACCCAATCCCTATTCCAGGCCTCAGACAGCACTGGAGGAAATAAAGGGGATTGTGATTCATTATACTGCCAATCCGGGCACCACAGCCATTCAGAACCGCAGCTATTTTGAGAGTCTGAAAGACACTCAGAAAACCAAGGCCAGCAGCCATTTTGTGGTAGGGCTGGAAGGGGAAATTGTTCAGTGCATTCCCAGCACGGAGATTTCCTATGCCTCCAATGACCGCAACGGAGATACCTTATCTATCGAGTGCTGCCACAAAGATGAGACGGGACAGTTTACTCAGGAGACCTATGACTCGCTGGTAGAGCTGACTGCCTGGCTTTGCGGGAAATTCAATCTTCCCGTGGAGGATGTAATTCGTCATTATGACGTGACCGGAAAGGAATGCCCCATTTATTATGTAAAGAACGAAGATGCCTGGGAAGGTTTCAGGAAAGATGTACAGGACTATCTGGATACATATGGAACGGAACCGGAGGAATAGAAACTGATCTGAGCCTGTCTCTGAGAAATATCGGGACAGGCTCAGACTGGTTTTCCGTTGGAAGCAGGTATCTGCAGGGCCGGGAACAATTCGGTAACTCAGAGTTTCCGCCTATTGCCAAAAACAGGATAATACAGTACAATAAAGCCATAAGAATTTCCAGGAACAGGAGAGCCATATGGTAAAGGAACAATATGAAAGCCTGAAAACGGGAGGGAATCTGAGAAAAGATCTGATTGCCCTGAAACAGGAGCTGAAGCAGGAAGAGTCCAGACAGGAGCTTTTGGAAATCCTGAAGGGGGATTACACAGTTCTGCTGGATTTGCTGTGCCACGAGGACGCGAAAGTCCGGGGAAATGCGGCAGTGGTATTAGGAAGGCTGAAACAGAATGAGTTTGTCGCTCCTTTGTATGAGACATACGGGAAAGAACAAAAACTGTTTGTAAAGAGCAGTTATCTTTCCGCCCTTTCGGAGCTGGATATCAGTTCCTGCAGAGCCGGACTGGAAGAACGCCTGAACAGTCTGGAACATTATAAACCCAAAGAGGAAGAAGAAAAGCATATCCGGGAAGAACTGAAAGTCCTCAGAAATCTGCTGCATACGGGGCAGAGCCGTCAGAAACACAGATTTCGGGGATACGATGAGACATACGAACTGATTCTGACCACCGGAAAACAATATCAGAAAATAACGGCATCTCAGGTGCACGGCGGGAAAATAACCATTTTGAAAAGCGGCGTGCGGGTAATTACCAGCCATATCCGTCCCATTTTAAAAATTCCCACCTATGGAGAACTTTTGTTTCCTTTGAATATCGGGAAAGTGGAACCGGATCCCGGACAGGCAGCCAGAGCGCTGGCACAGTCTGATCTGATGGAGCTGTTAGACAGAGCCCATAAAGCGGAGGACAGCTATTATTTCCGGCTGGGTGTTCACAGCAGAATGCCTCTGGATAAACGAAGTGATTTTGCCGGGAAATGTGCCTTTGCCCTGGAGCGGGAAACAGGCCGCAGGCTTTATAATTCCACCTCTGATTACGAAGTGGAAATCCGGCTGACAGAGCGTAAAGACGGAACTTTCCTGCCGCTGGTGAAACTCTATACCTTTGGCGAAAATCGGTTTGCCTATCGGAAGCGGACCGTGGCCGCCTCCATCCGGCCGGAGCAGGCGGCATTGATTGCGCATCTTGCAGAGCCTTATCTGAGGGAGCGGGCTCAGATTTTAGATCCTTTCTGCGGAGTGGGAACCATGCTCATTGAGCGGGACAGGCTGTGTCCGGCAAGGGTGATGTATGGCATTGATATTTTTGGAGAAGCCATTGACGGAGCCAGGGAAAATACAGCTCTGGCCGGAAAAACCGTCAATTTTATCCAGCGGGATTTTTTTGCATTTCAGCATGACTATCTGTTCGATGAAATTATAACCAACATGCCGGACAGAGGCCGCAGGACCAGAGAAGAACATGATTTGTTTTACGGGGATTTTTTTGCAAAAGCAAAGGAGGTGCTGACGGAGCAGGGCAGGATCATTCTGTATTCCAATGAGAAGAATTATGTGAAAAAGCAGCTTCGTCTCAGAAAAGAATTTATTCTGCTGCAGGAATACAGTATGGATGAGAAAGGGATTTACAGTCTGTTTATTATTGGGAAAAGGAATTGTGACAGGTTATGAGTATGGATGGAAAACACACAGGCCCGGCAGGGCATTTGCAGCAGGAAGCAGGAGATATGGGCGTATATATGTCCGGGGTTGAAATTTTAAATAACATGGGGTGCGGAATCTGCGTTTGCTCCACAGAAGAAAAACTGCTGTTTGCCAATGAAAAGTTCTGCGGATTTTTCGGAGGCAGGCTGGACGGAAAAACCGTGAAGCTGCTGCTGGCTCAGGCCCTGGACAAAGAACAGCAGGAAAGCAGCGGTGAACTGTACATAGAGGAAGATGACCGCTGGTTTGATGTGCATCGGCGGGAAATCCGGTGGGTGGATCAGAAACTGGTGGATTTGTATACGGTATACGATATTACCGAGACAAAGCGGTATCAGCAGAAGATTGAAAAGCAGGCAAATAATGATTTCCTCACAGGACTGTACAACAGAATGCGCTGTGAAAAGGACCTGGAAGCCCAGATAAGCCTGACCAGGGAAAACGGTGGGGAAGGCGCCCTGATGTATATGGATCTGGACGATTTCAAACACATCAACGACGGTCTGGGACACCAGTACGGAGATGTGCTGCTGCGGGCAATTTCCCATAGCCTGCAGCGGATTTCCGGTATCGAAAGCACCTGTTACCGCATGGGCGGCGATGAATTTATTATTATTGTTACAGATAAAAAATTTTCCATGCTGGACAGGATTCTGGAAGATATCCGGGAGATTTTTGAGAAACCCTGGTTTTTGAAGGGAGCCGATTACTACTGTACCATGAGTATGGGAATCGCCCGGTTTCCGTCGGATGGAGATACGGTACAGGAGTTGATTAAGAAAGCGGATCTGGCGCTGCTTGAGGCAAAAAAAGCAGGAAAGAACCGCTATGAATTTTATAATGAAGAGGCGGACGGTGTTTCTTTCAAGCGTCTGGATCTGGAAAAGAATATGAGGAACGCCACCATGAATGCCTGCCATGAATTCGAGGTGTTTTACCAGCCCATTGTGGACGTGTCGAAGCCGGGCAATCCCTGTATGGGAGCGGAAGCGCTGATACGCTGGAACTGTGAAAAGCTGGGATTTATTTCTCCGGCGGAATTTATTCCTCTGGCAGAATATCTTGGGCTGATTAACCCCATTGGAGATCATGTGCTGCTGCAGGCCTGCCATCACTGTAAAAAGTGGAATGACGCCGGCCATCCGGAATATAAAGTCAATGTCAATCTGTCTGTGGTACAGCTTCTGAGAAACGATATGGTGGATCGGGTGCGGGAGGTACTGGAGGAAACAGGACTGAATCCCGCCAATCTCACACTGGAAGTAACGGAAAGCCTTGCGATTAATGATATGACCAGAATGAAAACCATTCTGAAGCAGATTAAGGAGCTTGGGGTGCGGGTGGCGCTGGACGATTTCGGCACAGGCTACAGTTCCCTGAACCATATACGGGAAATGCCCGTGGATGTGATAAAAATAGACCGCTGTTTTATCGAAGATCTTGGAAGAGATGAGTTTGCCGATGCTTTTGTGCGGATTGTCTGCGAGCTTGCCGCAGTGATTGGCATGAATGTGTGTGTGGAAGGAGTGGAATACCAGCGACAGTATGAAATTCTGAAAAACATGCAGATACAGATGATACAGGGATTTTACTTTGACAAGCCTATGCGTTCGGAAGAATTTGAAAAAAAATATGTATGAAACAGGAAAATACCCTTGACATTTTCGACGAAATTTGTTACTATATATGGGTCGTCGGAAATGCGGAAGTGCTGGAATTGGCAGACAGGCAAGACTAAGGATCTTGTGGGTGTATGCTCGTGTGGGTTCAAGTCCCATCTTCCGCATTGGTTAAAAGTATGGGAAACCTTGA
>OFGA01001267.1_pt1 | contig 17876 bp, 16 predicted proteins | sample 1521471 | NCBI WGS metagenome assembly OFGA01 (sample SAMEA3504086, study PRJEB24116) | mouse gut metagenome | biome: mouse gut; feature: mouse-associated habitat; material: faeces | place: Denmark | collected 2011
ACCGGGGAGAATTTCAGAAAAGCCAGAGCAAGGGAGAAAATGGAACAGCTTAAAAAGCTGCTGAACGGAAAGGAGAGCCTATGAAAGAAATCCCCATTTGGGAAAAGAGTAATTTGAGTTTAGAAGAAGCTGCTGCTTATTCTGGAATCGGTATCAACAAGCTGCGTGACCTTACCAGTGACAGAAACTGCCGGTTTGTTTTGTGGGTAGGTAATAAACGGTTAATCAAACGCCGGCTGTTCGACCAGTTTATTGAGCAAGAGTATTCGATTTGAAATTTAGTGATGTAAAAATCAGTCTTGATATGATACAATGGACGTGTCATATCAAGGCTCTTTCCATCACGGAAAGGAGTTTGACAATGTCCGAGAAGCGAAAAGACAATAAAGGAAGAATCCTGCGGACAGGAGAGAGCCAGAGAAAAGACTTGATTTATCAATATCGGTATACGGATATCCGTGGGAAACGACAGACCATTTATTCCTCTGATTTAAAGGACCTGCGGGAAAAGGAAAAGACAATCCAAAAACAGCTTGATGACGGGATTGATTATGCTGCCGGAAAGATTACCGTGCTTGCCCTTTTAGAGCGATACATCAGTTTGAAACAAGGTGTGCGCTATAACACCAAAGTAGGTTATAATTTTGTGCTGAATTTAGTCAAGAAAGAAGATTTTGGTTATCGCCAGATAAGGGATATCAAAGTATCAGACGCACAGCAATGGATTATGAAGCTGCACAATGACGGCAAAGGTTATAGCACAATCACAAGCGTCCGGGGCGTTGTCAAGCCAGCCTTTCAAATGGCGTACAACGAGGACATTATCCGTAGAAATCCCTTTGACTTCAAACTGGTAGACGTTGTACCCAATGATTCACAGAAGCGGATTGCCATGACTGCGGAACAACAGGAGCTTTGGATGGGCTTTATTCGGGAAGATAAAACCTACATGAAGTATTTTGATGAATTTGTCGTACTGTTGGGAACCGGTATGCGTGTCAGCGAGTTTTGCGGCTTAACAAAAAGTGATTTGGATTTTGAAAACCGAAGAATCCGGGTAGACCATCAGCTTGTCCGGGAGCGGGGCGGAAAATATTATGTGGAGAAAACCAAGACAGAATATGGCTGCCGCTATATCCCCATGACGGAGGAAGTTTACCAAAGTCTGCAAAACATACTTGCCCGCCGCAAGAAAGTGAAAACGGAAATTGTTGTGGACGGATATGGTAGTTTCCTTTTGCTGGATAAGGACGAAAAGCCGAAAGTAGCGTTGCATATCGAAAATGAAATGCGTTGGGCAATGAAGAAATACAAGAAGCTACACCCAGATAAACCATTGCCCCATATCACGCCCCATGTGTTCCGCCATACATTCTGTACCAATATGGCAAATGCGGGCATGGATATCAAGAACCTGCAATATGTAATGGGACATTCTGATGTAGGTGTTACACTGAATGTTTACACTCATGCCAGCTTTGACCGTGCAGCGGAGCAAATGGCGAGAATTATTGACTTTAAGGATACCGATATGCAGGGAAAACAAAGAAAATCAAGTTGAAAAATACACCAATCTACTACACCACTTACTACACCATTTGCCCATAAATTTGCGTAGATTTATATAGATTTGCGTGAAGTTCGGGCAAAATACAAAATTGAAGAAAAGTGCCAAGAAGCCCGATATATCAAGGTTTAAAGGCTTATGAAAGGATAAATCCAAGATGATAAAAATATTATTTATTTGCCACGGCACCACAGCAGAAATGCGGTGCATAAGTGGGTGAAACGGGGCAGAACGGGGCAAATCGCGGCAGTAGGAGCAGTGGGTTACTACGGTTTTACTACGATTGGAGACGTGAATGTAAAGAGTGTGGAAATGAGCATATTTTTATAAAACGGAAAAAACTGCTGTGAGAACGGAACGATTTTACAGCAGTTTTTTCATTGGATTATTTGAAGCTGAATCTATTCATTCCTGAACAAATCCACATAAAGAGAGGTTCGCTGATCTTTTGGTATTTTAAGAGTATCCATAGCTTTTTCAGCTGTCCATCCGGTGCTGTCCATCAGGTTTTTGATATCCAGAAGCCTTGTTTCCAGGCGTTCTTCCTGCCTTAGCATATCCATAGCTTCTGCTTCATTATATTCTGTCAGGCACATATCTTTCACCTCCGCCCTGTTGGCTGTAATAAATTTTTTGATTTCAAAGTTTTCCGGCATTTCATCAATGGCTCTGTCAATGGCCCTGCCGATTCCCGCCCGCTTATCATCTTCAGTGCTGCTGCCGTCTGCCTGGTTATTCCTGACCTGTGCCACAAACCATGCGTATTCCCCAAGTGGTTTGCACTTTGAAAGCATCTCCCTGTTATGCCCGAAGTTGATATTTATTATCCGGACCTTTACTTCGATGTCAGGATCTGCATCATGGAAAATTTTTTCCACTTCTGCCTGAATCCGGCTTTCGTCCGTCTTTTCATTCATTCCGCTGTATTTGTGCAGCACATTCTGGCGTATTTCCTCTTTGAATGCATCGCTTAAGGACAATGTGCATTCATCCTCTTTTTCGTCCGTGCCGTTGTAAAAGACAACCAGTTTTGGCAGCGGGAGCGGCAGGAGCTTTTTGCCGTACCGGTTGAGCCTTGCCGAATGGATGAATTTATCATACAGTTTTCCTGCATACATAAATTCGCGGATGGGCATGTTTGGGTTGTAGGAACTCTGCTGTTCGTACAATTCTAAGGTCCTGTAAAGGCTTACGATTTCCGAAACAAGGATGGAAAGGTCATTTTTCATGCCCATGTAGACCACGTCCTCAATTGTATTGATGGTAACAGCAGAGATGTCATCATAAGACGTGCCGTGGATGGCGTTGTAAAGCGACAGTGTCCAGCGATTGTTTTCCTCACGTCCGAATAAAAATCCAAACAGCCGGGATTTGTATTCGCGGTTTTCGGTGCCTTTTAGCTGGTTTTCCAGTTCACGGATGCGTTCTTCCAGTTCTTCATAAGTTTTCTTTTCTGCCATTGTATCCTCCCTGCTGTTTCATGGGTTTATTTTACCATGAAACGGGGCAGCCTGCAAGTTGGTGTTAGTATATAAATGTGGACAGGAAAAGTTGAACAATCTATACTAGCAAATGAAAGAGCAAAGGAGATGAAAGGCATGGCGAAAAATCAAAAATCTTACACTCCGGAATTTAAACAGCAGATCGTGGATCTGTATAATGCCGGAGGAACATCGTATCCACAACTGGAACGTGAATATGGCGTTAATCGGAGTACGATTAGCGGTTGGGTAAAGCAGCTTTCCCCTATCAAGGTATCAGATGAGGAAACGGTTACCCTCAAGGAGTATAAGGCTCTCCAAAAAGTCGGTGTCACAGAAGATGTTCCAGGCGATTTGAGCAAGAAAACGATAAGGCGTCCTGCTTCGGCGGAGCGTTTTTGTGTTGGGACATCTGATAATGTAATGAAAAATATAGTGGTAGAAGAGTGTAATATCTGTTATAATTGAAAAACGAAGCAGATAAAGAAGGAGATGTTTTTATTGAAAATATCAAGATTGATTATAAATAATTATAGGAATTTAAGAAATATAGATATTCATATAAATGATACAGTTGCTTTAATTGGAGAGAATAATAGTGGAAAAAGTAATCTTTTGAGAGCTGTGACACTTCCCTTTCTGACAGATGAAAGGTCTTTGGCTGGAAAAAATTTGGCTTGGACAGATATAAATGACGCTGCCAAGACAGGTTATTATCAATACATAATTGACAACCAGAATGATATAGTAAATGGGAATATTACTTGTGAAGAATTTATAAAAGCTATGCCCATTGTATCGGTTGAGGTGCATTTAAAGCCCGATAAAACAGAAAACTATTTTGTTAAGGATTTATGTTTTTCTATTGAGGAAGGAAAAATGGTATACGGCTTGAGATATGAGTACAGGCCATCAAAGACGGAAGAAATATTCAAACAGGTGAAAAATGTACTTACTGTTGGAACAATGAGCGAGCATTCTATTAATGAAGTAAAAATGAATCTGTTGCCAACAGAATATTATAGTTATTCTATTTTTGTTCCTGGAAAAGGTTCGGTATCTTATGATGTGATGAAACTCTATAGATACACAGCACTTGAAGCTGAAAGGGATGAATTTTCAAGAACAGGAGGACGGCTTGGTTCAAAATCACTTGTTAAACTTTTGCAGATGGGGCTAACAGATGATGACAAATTGAAAGTGGAAAAAGAATATAACCGTTTTTTTGAAGAACTTAAGGCTATTGGTAAAATGGATAGTATTATTAATTGGCAGGATGATTCGGAATTGGAAGAAGCAAAAGAGTTTTTTCACATATCAGTATCTTGCCTAATATGCCGCCGATGCAGACTATATTAACCAGTATTCGTTTGGGGTATTCAGATGCTGAACTGTCTTTACAGGGTTTAGGATATAGAAATTTAATACTGCTTTTTGTTTTAATCAATTCACTTGTAGAGAAACAAAATGATGTAGCACTGAATGTTCTGACAATTGAAGAACCAGAAGCACATTTATGTATAAATAATGTCAGGCTTATGGTAAGCTTTTTTAAAGTCTTTACTACAAAAAATCCATTAACGCAGATGTTTTACGCAACGCATAGTACAGAATTTATCAATAAGATGGATTTAAAGAATGTGGTGGTTGTACATAATGGACAGGCATTTTCTTTTATAGATGAATTGGATGATAAGGCGAGGGACTATCTGGCTAAAAATCCTAATTTGGATCTTTTTAAGTTGTTCTTTTCAAAGAAATGTATTTTGTTTGAGGGTATTTCGGAAGAAATGCTGATCCGTGCATATATTGATTCCAGAAATGAGTTAAGTGATGTAGAATTACTGTCGTTCCATAAAGGTTTTACTGAAATAATCAGTATATGGAAAAAAGTAAATAGTGGAACGGGTAATAAATTGGGAATCATAAGGGATTACGACAATGAAGAGTCTGCAAAGAAGAAACATGATAAATTAGATGATGGGAAGAGTATTTGTGTCAGAACAACATCAGAATATACGCTTGAACCAGAAATTGTAAAAACAGGGGATAATTACAATGTTCTCCTGAAAAAATATGGAGATGTATTCGGGTGGAAAGAAATGAATTCAGACCAGATGGAGAAGGCGTGGAGAGAGGCCAAGGCATCTGATATGCTTATAATTTGCAAGGATATCGCAAGTGGTGAGTTGCCTGGATTACAGATGCCGAAGCATATTCAGGAAATCTTTGATTTCATGAAAAGTTAGCTGTCACAAGCATGATGGAGGTAATGTGCTTATGAAGATAAGTGTGGCTGGTGCAGGAGCTGGAAAAACAACGGCAATGGCAGATATGATAATTAAGCTTCGGACTGAAATGGATGACCATATGAATATATTCTGTATTACTTTTACTAATAATGCTGTTGCCTGTATAGAGAAAAAATTGAAAAAATATTATGGCAGGCTTCCAGATAATATTGCAGTGAGTACAATACACTCTTTTTTATACCGTGAATTTATAAAACCGTATTATTTTTTGCTTTTTAACAAGCAATACGAAAGAATTTCAACAGCAGAACTTCCACAGAAGGTTACATATAAAGCAGCAAAGATTAGAAGATTGGAAGAAAGTAAAATTTTGCATCAGACTGTTATTCCAGAAAGAGCAAAATGGGTTTTGGTTAAAAAAACAGGTGACCGTAAGGTTACAGAAGAAAAAAGGAAGATCATTAGGTCTGTATTTAAAAATTATTGCGGAGCTGTTTGTATTGATGAGGCTCAGGATATTGATTCAGACATGATGGAAATTATAGAGGTGTTGGACAATGATAATATTCCGTTATTATTAGTGGGAGACCCAAAACAGGATTTGAAAGGGCATAAATGTTTAAGACAGCTTATGGAAAAATATGCTAATTTTGTTGACTATTTAAATATTTGCCATAGATGTCCACAGAAACATCTGGAGTTGTCTAATCAGACGGTTGCAGAACAGGAACAGCAGTATTCAGATAAAAAAGATGGATCAATAGCAGTATATTTTGAAAACGATACATCGTGTAATGAATTAATGCAGGAGCTTCCTGTATAATTCAAATATAGGGAATTCCAAGAAGGGTGGTTGATAAAAAGATACCTCAGAGTAAAATAAGATTACTGACTTGCAGGTTAGTGAAAATCTTATTGAACAGAGAGGTATCTAAAATGAATTGTAACACACAAAACGCAAAAATTGCATCCATAACTGAAAAAACTTTGATTGTTGGAATCGATGTAGGAAGTGAAACCCACTATGCCAGGGCATTCGACTGGCGCAACTATGAATATACCAGAAAGCCACTGGAATTCAGTAACACAGAGGCAGGGTTCCAGACATTCAAAGCATGGATGGAGGATATAGCGGCGAAACACGGTAAAACTGCTGTAATACCGGGCATGGAGCCGACAGGGCATTACTGGTTTGCCCTGGGGAAATTCCTGCAGGACAGCGGGATGAGGCCTGTGCATGTGAATCCCCACCACGTGAAAAAATCAAAAGAACTGGATGACAACAATCCCAACAAAAATGACCGTAAAGACCCAAAGACGATCGCTGCGCTTGTCAACGAGGGACGGTTCTCGTACCCTTACATACCAACCGGTATCTATGCAGAGATCAGGAGCCTGTCAAACCTGCGCTTCCAGACGCAGGAGGAGCTCACGAGGATCAAGAACCGCCTGGCCAGATGGTTCGCCATCTACTTTCCTGAATATAAAGACGTTTACGGGGATTTGAAGGCGGTGAGCGGGAGGATGGTGCTGAAGGAGGCACCGCTGCCGGAGGACATCAGAAAACTGGGAGTGGAAGGTGTGAACCGGATATGGAGGGACGCAAAGCTCAGAGGCGCCGGAATGAAGAGGGCAAGGACCCTGGTATCGGCAGCGGAGCACAGCGTAGGAAGTAAGGAAGCACCGGGAGCGGCAAGGATGGAACTGAAGAACCTGCTGAACGACATGGATGTATATACCTCAAGGCTGGAGGAGCTTCTCCTGAAAATAGAGGAAAAGCTGAAAGAAATCCCATATGTTGATAAACTGATAGGAATTAAGGGGATCGGCCTGGCAACAGTCAGCGGATTCATTGCGGAGGTGGGAGACATTGGACGTTTTGACAACCCAAAGCAGTTACAGAAGCTGGCGGGATATGCGATTGTGGCGAATGATTCCGGGAAGCATAACGGCGAAAGCCGGATCAGTTACAGGGGAAGGAAACGCCTGAGGTATGTGCTGTATGAAGCAGCGATATCCTTGATTGGGAAGAATGCGGAGTTCAGGGCAATACATGAGTATTACCGGACACGTAAAGAAAACCCATTAAAGAAGATGCAGTCTGTCGTAGCGGTAGCGTGTAAGGTTCTGAGGATATTCTACACGATACTGACAAAAGGTGTAGACTATGATGCCGGAAAACTGATGGGCGACATCAGGAGGCCACAGATCCAGGCAGCGTAATAAACGAACATAAACCACAAGCAGGCAATGCCCTGTCATAGTTGGGTTGAACTTTCAAAAATTTTGATTGAGGGTTGAATCCAGCTGTGACAGGAAAGCTGGAAAGTATGGGGAACGATCCGGGAAAACGTCCACCGAAAGGTGCCGGTGAGGGAAGCATATGAGACAGGTCAGTAAGACTTATAACAAAGAATGAGCCGGTAGTCGGCAGGAATATTATCCATAGGGCATGACCCTGTAAAGGAGCTGAGCTGACACCCTGGTTATGGACAGGCGGGACGAAGGAAGTCAGGACCCGGCAGAGATGCTGGTAATCCTGGCAGACACGGGAGATTCGCTGCTGTAGAAGGAGGGACATACACAATTCCATGTAGAGCGGAAACGGAAGACGTTCTGCTTCGTATACCCCAACACCTCTATTTTTGTACCAGATACAAAGAAATGTCCATCATCCTGGCTCATTCATCTGAGATATGTAACTAAAAATCCTTGAAAAATAAGGAAAAAAGACTTGAATAAACAGGGAGGGATGAAACAGGTGGAGATAAAGTATATCGAACAAGAAAAAACGTTTATGCTGTCTAATGGACGTATCAGCTATGCTTTTAGCGTGGAGAAAAACAGGTATCTTATGCACGGGTATTTTGGCAGGAACATTCAGAATTACCGTGGAATCAGCCGGCCGTATTTTTATGACAGAGGCTTTTGCTCAAATCCGATTCCCGAAGAAAGGACGTTTTCGCTGGATACGCTTCCGCAGGAATACCCGGACATGAACCAGGGGGATTTCCGCAGTCCGGCTTATGTGATACAGACAGAAGACGGAAGAAGGGTTACGAGATTTTATTACAAGAATTATAGAATCATCCGGGGCAAACCGATACTTCCCGGACTGCCGTCTGTATATACGGAAGACGATGAGGAAGCGCTTACCTTGTGTGTAGAACTGGAAGATAAAACCATGAATGCCGGGATTGCACTTTATTATACGATTTTCCGGGATTATGACGCTGTCTGCCGCCATGTGGAGGTCATCAACGCAGGAAAGCAGGAGCTGTACCTGGAACGGCTGATGAGTATGAGCATGGATTTTCCGGGAACAGGGTATGACGTGCTGACCATGACCGGAGGGCATATGAATGAGAAGAATTTAAACCGCAGGCCGGTCAGCAGTGACTCCGTTGTGGCAGAGAGCATCCGGGGATGCAGCAGCCCCCAGGCAACGCCGGGGATTGTACTGATGGAGAAGGAAGCAGGGGAACACAGCGGGGAAGTGTGGGGATTCCAGTTTGTATACAGCGGAGATTTCCAGGCGGTTGTCCAGGCAGGCCAGTTTAAGAGTACCAGGGTACAGATGGGTATGAATCCATTAACCTTTGGATGGAATTTAAAAAGCGGGGAACGGTTTGTGTGCCCGGAGACTGTGCTTGTTTACTCCGGGCAGGGATTGAACGGGATGTCCCATACCTATCACAGTTTGTACCGGAAACGGCTGTGCAGGGGCATTTACCGGGATAAGGAAAGGCCGGTGCTTCTAAATAGCTGGGAGGCTTTTGAGTTTCATGTGAATGAGGAGAAGTGCCGCACGCTTGCAGGGGAAGCCGCAAAGCTGGGGATTGAGCTGTTTGTGGTGGATGACGGGTGGTTTAAAAAACGCGTAGATGATAAAAGGGCGCTTGGGGACTGGACCTGGGACAGGGAGAAATTTCCGGGCGGAATCTCCCGTCTGGCAAAGGATATCCGCAGTATGGGGATGGATTTCGGCATCTGGTTTGAGCCGGAAATGGTTTCACCGGACAGTGACCTTTACAGAAGCCATCCGGACTGGATAATCCGAAGTCCGGATTATGAACCGGTTTTAAGCAGATACCAGTATGTGCTTGACCTGTCAAATCCTGAAGTCTGCGAATATGTCATCCATTCGGTGGCAGGGCTTTTGGAAGCGGCGGACATCAGCTATGTGAAGTGGGATATGAACCGCCATATGACAGACCTTGGTTCTTTCTATCTGGATGGAAAGCAGCAGAGGGAGCTGTCACACAGATATATGCTTGGGCTGTATTACATATTAGACACGCTGAACCGGAAATTCCCGGAGGTTCTTTTTGAAGGATGCTCCAGCGGCGGGGGAAGGTATGACGCGGGAATGCTGTACTATATGCCCCAGACCTGGGCAAGCGATAATTCAGATGCAATCTGCCGGATGAAGATTCAGTATGGAACCAGCCTGTTCTTTCCGCCTGTGACTATGGGAGCGCATGTTTCCGTATCACCCAATCTGCAGGTAGGAAGGGAAACACCCCTGGCCGCCAGATTTACGATTGCCATGTCCGGCAATCTGGGATATGAAATGGACTTTCGGATTTTGCCGGAGAAAGAAAAAGAGACCGTAAAAGAGCAGATTGCCTTTTATAAAGAGGTTCGAGAGGTGATTCAGAAGGGAAAGTTTTACCGGCTCATAAATCCACAGACAGGGAATGTGGCTGCATGGAATTTTGTGTCGGAGGATGAACAAACCGTCATTTATTGTTATGCGCAGATTCTTTCGGAGGCAGTGCAGGTGAATACGCCCGTAAAATTAAAAGGTTTGCGTGAGAACTGGAACTATCGGTTTTTGCAGGACGGCTCCTGTTATGGAGGAGATGAACTGATGTATGCCGGAATTACCGCAGAGCCGGTAAAGAAGGACTTCATCAGCCATGTATATATTTTTAAAAAAGAAGGAGAAAACAGGAAATGACGAAGAAAGAACGCTGCCAGGCTTGTATTCTTCGGGCAATAGAAATATAATGAAGCAGATTGCAGGAGTTGCAGAGATGAATGATATGGCGCTAAAAGAAGCAGATATGAGGACAAAACAAGGAAAGGAGCTTAAAAATGCAACGGATACTCTATGTTGAAGACGATTTAAGCCTGATTGATGGCTTGCAATATACTTTGGAGAGCAGCGGATATGCCGTAGACAATGCGAGAACTGTCAAAGAGGCATTGTCACTGTTTCAAAGCAGCCATTACGATTTGCTTCTTTTGGATGTTACGCTTCCAGACGGCACCGGCTTCGATGTTTGCAAAGATGTACGAAACAGTTCAACCGTTCCTATTATATTTTTGACAGCCTCGGATCAGGAAATCAGCATTGTCCGGGGTTTGGATATGGGGGCTGACGATTATATCACCAAGCCGTTCAAGCTCAATGAACTGCTTTCCAGAATTAAAGCACTTCTTCGGCGTTCTCTGCAATTTTCTAAAGCAGAGGCAATCTTAACGGCAAATGGTATTCGTGTAGATACCACCGAAAGGCTTGTCTGGAAAAACGGCGGGCCGATTGACCTGCCTTTGGCAGAATACAAACTTTTGTGCCTGTTCATGCAAAATCCTAATCATCTCATGCCGCGGGAAATGATTTTAGACCGCATGTGGGATGGCAACGGGAATTTTGTAGATGATAATACTTTATCTGTTTATATCCGGCGGTTACGAAACAAAATAGAAGATACACCAAATGCTCCTAAATATCTGCTGACCGAGCGGGGAATTGGGTATAAGTGGGTTGTTGAGTGAGGCGGATTTATGGGCAAATTAGGGAAAGAAACAAAGACGCTGTTAATCGCTATTACTGCTATCTGCCTCGTTTCCTTTCTTCTGGCAGGAGGAATTGCCACACTTATGGCAAATAATTTTCAGCAGGAATTATTGCTCCATGATTATGGCGTTGCAGGCCATTTGCTGAACAATGAAAACGAGCTGTCAATCTCCGCTTTTACTTCACAGCCAAACGAGAATGACATAAAGTGCGGCAGGGATGCATTAGCTTCTGTTGGATATGATGAAACGGTTTCCATGCGTTTTTTGCCTGCTGTCCAGACATACCGAAATCAGACGATGCTGTATGTATTTCTGCTGTTGGCTTTTCTGTTTGGGGCAATCTGCTTATCGCTGTTTCTCTATCTTCGCCGCCAGCACAAGGCTTTCAGCAGCGCAGAAAATACTATCCGCCAATTTCTTGATGGCAATACCCAGTCCCGCATCGAGTGTTCCCAGGCTGGTGACTGGTACAGCCTTTTTCATGCCATCAATGAAATGGCAGCCATTCTTTCTGCTAATGCTGAAAATCAGCGGCAGACAAAGGAATTTTTGCAGGACATTATTTCGGATGTATCACATCAGATTAAAACGCCGCTGTCCGCCCTGAAAATGTACCATGAGATTATAGAGAGCCATAAAGATGATGCAGCAACCGTGAGCAGTTTCACCCAAAAATCTGAAAGAGAGATTAAACGGATGGAAGATGTGATTTACACCTTGCTGAAACTGGCGCGGCTGGACGCGGGAATTATTCAGATGGAAAAGACCCCGGAAAATCTTTCTGTTCTCATGCAGGATGTTTTAGAACGCTTTGAAACCTGGGCAGAACGGGAGCATAAAACAATTACGCTTTCTGGTAAAGAAGATGTTGTTTTATCATGCGACGCTCTGTGGGTATCGGAAGCCATCGGCAATATTGTAAAAAATGCCCTGGAGCATACAGAAAACAGCGGTCATGTCGGAGTAAAATGGGGACAATCCCCTTTAATGACACAGATTGAAATTTCCGATGATGGAAAAGGAATACACCCGGAAGATTTGTATAACATTTTCAAACGGTTTTACCGCAGTCGTTTTTCTTCGGACGTTCATGGAATTGGCTTGGGCCTGCCGCTGGCTAAATCTATTGCAGAAGCTCACGGCGGAACTATTTCCGTAACCAGCACTTTAGGCGCAGGCACCACGTTTACAATGAATTTTTTCAACCTTACAGATGAGTAAGATGGATGTCACCTGGAAGTAAGTTACGGGGGGTATGATGTTGTCCGTAAGGAGGTTTTGAATATGAATATTCTTGAAGTACAAGACCTGTGCAAAACCTATGGCACAGGCGAAACAGAAGTTCACGCTTTGAACCATGCATCATTTTCCGTCCGCAAGGGCGAGTTTATCGCAATCATTGGCGAGTCGGGTTCCGGCAAAAGTACCTTGCTGAATGTAATCGGTGCGCTGGACAGTGCCGCTTCCGGCAGGGTGTGGATTGACGGACAGGATATTTTTTCTATGCCGGAGAAGAAACTGACTGTGTTCCGGCGGCAGCATATCGGATTTATTTTCCAGTCGTTTAATCTGATTCCGGAGCTGAACGTGGAGCAGAACATTATATTTCCGCTGCTGCTTGACTATAAAAAGCCAAATCAAAAGTTCGTCAACGAATTGCTGCAGGTGCTTGGGCTGAGCGAGCGCCGGAAACACCTTCCCGGCCAGCTCTCCGGCGGCCAGCAGCAGCGTGTGGCGATTGGCCGGGCATTAGCCACGCGCCCCGCCCTGATTATGGCGGATGAACCGACCGGAAACTTGGACAGCAAAAACAGTCAGGAAGTTTTGGCTTTACTGCAAACCATGTCGGACAGGTATCAACAGACTATTTTGATGATAACCCACAACAAAAATCACGCCAGCGCAGCAGACCGCGTGTTCCGTATGACCGATGGCGTGTTACAGGACTTGGGGGTGTCGCCGTGTTGAAAAGCTACCTTGGATTGGTGCCGCAATACGAAAAGGTACACCGTAAGAACAATCGAAGTTCTGTTCTCTGCATAGTCCTTTCGGTGTTGCTGGTAACTGCTATTTTCAGTATGGCAGACATGGCGCTGCGCACACAGAAAAATTATTTTATCAAGACGAATGGTGAATACCATATCAGTCTGACCGATATTGACGAACAGACGGCAGAACTCGTAAAAGCGCGGATAGATGCTGCCCTCTGCGGATGGGCCTATCAAGGAAGTACCGGCTCTATCGGCTGCAAAGCGGTCAGCTTCGCAGGTGCGAATGAGGATACCTTTTCCGTTTTGACAGAAATGGATATGGAAAGCGGTTCATATCCCACCCAGCCCGATGAAGCATTATTGAATAAATCGGCTTTGGAACAGCTGGGCCTTGTGGCTGGCGACACGGTGACCGTTACAGTGCCGGATGGTTCCAGCCGTGAATACCATATTACTGGCATCCTTGCCGATATGGGAAGTCTGCTTAAAGCTGATGTATATGGCATGGTATTGACCGAGGACGGTTTTCGCCAAATTGCTGATGAAAATGCTGAAGACGGAACTACTTTCCGCGTCCGGTTTAAAGATGGTGTAAACATTCAGGAGGCCATGAATGAAATAAAAGCGCAATATGGCCTTTCAGACAGTCAGGCAAGCGAAAATACGGCGCTCCTTGGATTGATGGGACAGAGTGAGAACAGCACAATGCAGTCCCTATACATCGTTGCGGGTTTTCTTGTCCTTTTGGTGCTGATTGCTGGTGCAGTAATGATTGCTGCCAGCTTTAACACAAATGTTCTGGAACGGGTTCAGTTCTATGGGCTTTTGCGGTGCCTGGGTGCATCCAAAGCACAGGTAAAGCGCTTCGTCATTTTTCAAGGGCTGCGCCAAAGTATGAAGGGGGTACCGATTGGGCTGGCTGCCGGACAGATTATTACATGGTGTGCCTGCCTTTTGCTGAAATTTATCAGTGGGGAACGCTTTTCAGAAATACCGCTTTTTCAGTTTAGTGTAAGCGGTCTGATTGCTGGTGCGGTGATTGGTTTTCTGATTGTGCTGCTGGCATCCCTGTCCCCGGCGAAAAAGGCTTCTAAAGTATCGCCGGTAACTGCAATCAGCGGCAGTACACAGCTTACGCAGAACAAGAGAGCCGCAAATACAAAACTGTTTCACATCGAAACCAGCATGGGAATTTTCCATGCACTATTCGGCAAAAAGAATGTATTCCTCATGACCTGCTCGTTTGCTATCAGCATAATGATGTTCCTGGCGTTTCAGGTAATGGCAGTCTTTCTCAATCAGGGGATGCCTGCGCTATCTCCATCGGCAGCGGATATATCTATTACAATGGGAAATACGCCTCTGGACAAGTCGCTGGTGGAACAGATTGGCAAAATGGAAGGTGTTGACGAGGTTTTTGGCCGTATGGAAATGACTGGCCTTGCTTTTTCCCCGGATATGGGAGAAGGAACCATCACGCTCATTTCTTACGATGATAACCAATTCGGGTGGGCGAAAGACGAATTGAATGAGGGCAGTATCACGCCTGCTATGGAAAATACAGATAGTGTTCTGGTCACTTATCAGGATGGCGTAAATTGGAACGTTGGAGATACCGTAGTTCTTCATACATCTTCCGGTGATAAGCAGGTAACGATTGCCGGAATACTGGCAACGGCTACGGCCAGTGCAGTCAACAGTGCAGGCAGTGGCGGATATATGATTTGCTCGGAACAGACATTTGCCGCTTTGGCTGGCGATTTGGGCTATAAGGCGATTGACGTTCAATTTTCCTCTGCTGGCGGGGATGATATTGTTTCCGCAATACGGAGCATGGTCCCATCCGACAGCACTGTTTCAGATAAGAGAATTACCAATTCCGAATCCCAAAGTTCCTGCTATACAGGAACGGTGTTTATTTATGGCTTCCTCATTATTATTGCGCTTATCACAGTGTTTAACATCTTTAACAGCATGAACGCCAGTGTAGCGTCCAGAACAAGACAGTACGGAATCATGCGTTCTATAGGAATGGGAACAAATCAGCTTTATAAGATGATTGCGGCAGAAGCTTTTACCTATGCAATACTTGGCTGTGTTGCCGGATGCGTCTTGGGACTGCCTCTGAACAAGCTGATGTTCCAGTTTTTGATTGCAGATAAATGGGGAACTGCATGGCAAATTCCTGTGAGTTCACTTCTTTTGATTGTGTTCCTCTGCCTTGCGTCTGCGGCGGCTGCGATTAGATGCCCCATCCGGCAGATTGGCAGAAGGGCAATCGTGGACATAATTAAGCTCCAGTAATAATTTTATCGAATAGCAAACGTCAAAGACTGGCCTTCCGTTTCTTTGGAGGGCCGGTCAGGATACAGGCAGCAATTTTATCTTTGTGGACATCCAGCCCGCAGGAAGTTTCCAGAAGGTCTTTCATGCAGGACATCTCCTCTGCAATAGAATTGCCAGGAGATTTGCCCGGGATAATGCGGACTTTGCTGCTCGTGCAATCCATAAAAGGTGCGGCAATATGCTGTGCTCAAGGGCAAATCATTTACGCTGACAAACGGGGTGCAAATGCTCGATACAGAAGCAGGCAGCCGAAAACAAGAGATAGACCGCCAGCGTCACATTATTCTAGTATAAATTCCGCATTTCCAAATCGAAATGGAAAAACTATAAAATAAATGTTATAATTTGAAAATTTCTGGAATGGATTAAAGCTGAAACAGAGAAAATGGCGGTTTTTTCGCTAATGTCGCCATATTGAGCGCAAATGTAAAGATGCGTTGATAGAAAAAATAGCTAAAATCATTTAGAATCACGATTAAGGAGGACAACGAAAATGAAAATTGGAAATAAACTCAACCAATTAAGAAAACTTTCAGGAATGACACAGGAACAATTAGCTGAGAAAATTGACGTGTCCAGACAGACAATTTCCAAATGGGAGTCAGACAGCACATCTCCCGATTTAGAAAGCATCGTTAAAATAAGCAGGATTTTTCATGTGTCATTAGATGTGTTATCCCCAATTAGTAGGAACAATACAGCTTTCTGGCGGGATTTCAGCTTTTCCTGCACGATGGCGAAGCTCTTTTTGTCCACCAGCGGCTCATGCGTCCCCTCCACCACAATCCAGTCCTCCGGCTTCTTATCCCGGATAGTGCCGATTTTAAAGCGGTACTCGGTCTTTTGGGAAGCGATTGCGCCGGTGTAGACGGGGTTCATCAGGATTTCCTTAATCACGGAGAAGTCCCAGACGTACCGCCCGTTTTCCGGGTCTTTCTTTTCCCATTTGGTGCGGATGTTCCGGTGTCCCCGCTTCCGGTTCCACCATGTGGGGCAGGGGTGCTTTTCTTCCTCCAGCCTGCGCCGGATGTAGTTGGGGCCGTGCCCGTCCAGCGCATACCCGAAAATCAGCCGGACAACCGGGGCGGTTTCCTCGTCTACCAGCAGGCGGTTCCTGTCCTCCGGGTCTTTTTTGTAGCCGAAGGGGGCAAGGCAGCCGGTGAACTGGCCTTTCTGGGCTTTCAGCACATAGGAAGAATGGACTTTCTTGGAAATATCCTTGCTGTACATCTCATTCAGGATATTTTTGAAGGGCGCAATGTCGTTGTTGTCCCGCATGGTGTCGATACCGTCATTCATGGCGATATAGCGCACGCCGTTCCTTGGGAAGAAGTCCTCGATAAGCTGCCCGGTCTGCAAGTAGTTCCGTCCTAACCTCGATAAATCCTTTGTAATGACAAGGTTTACCTGTTTCCGCTCAATGGCTTTCAACATCCGTTTCAGGTCGGGGCGTTCCATGTTCAGGCCGGTGAAGCCGTCGTCCTGATAGACTGCCGCAACCTCCCATCCCTGCTTTTCACAGAACTTTTCCAGCATATCCCGCTGGTTTGCGATGCTGGCACTCTCGCCCTGAAGGTCATCGTCTTTCGAGAGCCTGCAATAGATAGCTGCCCGGAATCCCCCGGCAAGCGCCGTGCCAATCACGTCATAATCTAATCCGTTCATCATAACCGTTTACCCACACAATCCAGACGGAACACGGTCACTATGAACCTCGTCTTTATTATATCTCATTTCTTGCGTTTTAGCAAGATATTCTTTATCTGTTTTTCTGGTGTGTTTCTGTGCGATAAGGCTCACGAAAACGTCCGTAGCGTCCAGTTCGCCGTCAAATACTGTGGTGACATGAATCTCTGTTTTATTTTTCGCCATAGGCAGTTGTCCTCCATACATGAAAACAGCCAGACAGGGAAGGTCGGCAACGAAGTCCGGCAACGGGCTTCAAAAAACCTTGGAACTAATCCTTGTCTGGCAGTTGGGTTATTTTATACTTTTTCTTTTATTTTTCTGTTGCTTTGGTTGTTAAAGGGGAGAAAAGCCCGCAGTTACGGGATTTTTCCCGGCAACCGGGTCGGCAACGGGATAGCAACGGAGTGTGCAACGGGCTGTCCCTGCCCGGATTTTTTCAGAATGGAAGCTCCATCTGTTCCGGCACCGGCGTAAATCCTTCCGGGATTTTTTCCGTCCCGTTGCCGCTGTCCGTTGCCGGTTCTGTCCGTGCGTTTTCCCGTTCCCATCCTTTCTGCCTGCCGTACCCGGCAAACATCCGGGGGTTGGAGAAATAATTCCAGCCGGTGATGCACTGGTTCATTATCTCGTTGATTTCCCGTATCTCCCATTGTTTCGGCTCGTCAAAGTCATGGTTCAGGGCTTCTTTGTAAAGCTGTTTGGAGCAGACGGTATCGCCGGGGTAGCTGTCAAGGAAAGCCTG
>OFGA01001268.1_pt1 | contig 17876 bp, 21 predicted proteins | sample 1521471 | NCBI WGS metagenome assembly OFGA01 (sample SAMEA3504086, study PRJEB24116) | mouse gut metagenome | biome: mouse gut; feature: mouse-associated habitat; material: faeces | place: Denmark | collected 2011
TAGGGCGTTTTAAAGCATATAAGTGAAAAAGTTCTCAATGAGTTCTCAAAGAAAGCAAAAGAGAAAAACTACACAATAAGCAATTAAAAGAAAGGAATAATTCTGTACATCGTGAAACAAAATATTTGGACATCTGCATAAGCAGTTATCAGTCATGAAAATATGATTGCTGACTGCTTATTTTAGAGCGTGTCTGAAAATTAAAAAATGCACAAAACATATGTTTTTACCCCGAATTCTATGATAGAATAAAGAAAAAAGGGGTGTTTGTAATGACGAGGCGTTATGAATTAACTGACCAGGAATGGGAGCAGATTGCGCCCCTCCTCCCGGCGGAAAAAAACAGCAGACCCGGACGGCCATCCAAGGATAACCGTTTAATGATAAATGCCATGGTCTGGATTGCCCGCAGCGGGGCCCCCTGGCGTGACCTCCCTGAGCGTTATGGCCCGTGGAAATCTGTATACAGCCGTTTCCGCAAGTGGATTGAGGCCGGGATACTGGATAATATCTTCCGTGTACTCAGTCTGGAGGCGGAACTGGATGAACTGTTTCTGGATGCAACCATCGTCAAAGCCCACCAGCACAGTGCTGGTGCCAAAAAAGGGGGCCTTCCAATGAAATCGGACACAGCCGCGGAGGTGCAAGCACCAAAATCCATGCAGTAGTGGATGCCTATGGGTATCCCGTATATATCATGCTGAGCGAAGGACAGCGAAATGACATTAATTATGCCATTCCGGTGCTAGATCCTATTGATATAGAAGGAAGCCAGATTGTGGCTGACCGGGGATACGACAGTATTAAGCTGCTGGATTATATTTATGGCCGGAACGGAGAGCCAACGATACCATCCAGAAATGGAGCCAAATTTGAACGCCGGTGTGACTGGTGGCTTTATAAAGAGCGTCATCTGGTTGAGAAATTTTTTCTCAAACTGAAAGCTTTCCGCCGGATTGCAACACGTTATGACAAACTGGCGTTTACTTATATGGGCTTTATTTGCCTTGCCTCAATCCTGATTTGGTTAAAATAACCAAATCCAAATAATTTTCAGACACGCTCTAGGCAAACACGCCGGTCATCCGGTTCAGGATAGACGGAAAATTCGTCATCAGAACCGGCACGTCACGGTCAAGCAGGGCATTGGCGATACAGCCGGCAAAAAAGGATTTCCCGGTTCCCACGTCACCAAAGAGCAGAAGACCGGTATTGTCCCGGTATGCCTCCTTCCAATGTTCTACATAGGCGTATGCCTTCTCCATGACGGGATTCTGGCCGTTATCATTGGCGAATGTCAAAGAGATCTACAGCCGCAACAAGAGTAATCGGAAGGACTGGTTGGTCCATTGTCTTTGCCCGTTATATGATGCTGTCGGTGGCAACTGACAATCCAATTGGCTGCATAACCTAATACAAAAAATGGGTACTGAATAATACGCTGATCATTACTATACTATTGATATAAAATCCAGTTTGTGCCTGATAGATTCTATATGTGCCATATGATATAATCATAGAAACTTAAACACGCTGAAAAGCTGAATGGTATTTTAACAGTTTCAACCATCTTTGCAATACACAGTATGATTTTATAGTGTAATTATATACAGTGTATTATCTCTCATCTAATAATATATAACTGGCCGTGATATAATTTTGTAAAAGAAATATATGTAGGAAAGATATTACGACCAATGAAAAACTATAATGGTGAAACGATTAGTGGTATACCTCAACTGAAAAAAGCAGAATATGGCACTGGAAAGACAGACCGATTCGGTTGGCCTGTAGTAAACTGGAACTATTTGTCAGCGCATGCAGATAATCATGGATTTGACACCAGAAATACAGAAAATAACGGTAAACATATCATCAAATATATTTTGCCTTACGGCAGCATAATAATCAGATATGGACGAGAAACAGGTTATTATTCAGCGCCTAAGGGAACCTCTTATGATAGATTATCATTGCCGTATATTCCGGAAAGTTTGGAATATAATGAATACAAGGTAGTAGCTGATAATCTATATATTATCTGTATCGTTGATAAAGGAAGTGTAGCCCCGGGATTTGACAGCGAAGGCGGCGCAATCCAATATCTGCATCCCTTTACGATCAAAGAGTCTGTCAAAAAAGGCATGTTGGAAAGGATATAATTATGGGAAAAACTTTACGCAAAGCACCGCTTTTGCAAAATGAGAATAATGACCTGTACTGTATAGATATATTGTATAAATCTCTGCAAGAATTCCATATTCCGGAATATCTCTGTTCTGTCGGAGAGTATGCGGAAGAAGCGATCTGCCTTGAAAAAAGCGGATCAGATTGGATCGTCTACGGAGGAGAACGGGGACAGAAACACGATCTTAGACCCTATGAAGATTGCAGAGACGCCTGTCTCGATGTCCTGTCCAGACTCTCCGAAACTACTGATGAGGAAAAAAGAATCCGCCAATTTTTTGATCATTTTATCGTTCCATCCACAGGAACAGAAGAATCAAAGCCTAGAGTTCATGCGGCTTTTCGGTAGTTCGAATCAATCAAGGATCCAATGTACTGACCGTATTATATTCAGCCAAACCTCCTTGCCTATCCGCCCATCTGCCGCGTTGGATTTTCTATCCGCAGCCATCGCTGCGCCGTTGAAGATCCGCCTTGCAGATGAGCGAATATTTTGCGGAGTTTTGCCAGATATAATACGGTCAGCACACTAACGGCAACCCCTTATTATCAATTCACTTTTCTAAATGACATGCTCCCATTCATATCCGTCTTCATTGCCGTAAATCCTTACTACATCCAGCACTTGATTATAATTATTATCGAACACGAGCACATACATCCCTTCCTTCTCCGTTTTATACCGTCTGCCGTCCACAATGAGTTCACTTTTCATACCGCAGTTTATGCTGTATTCCTTGCTGTCCGACCCGGCGGCACCTTTATAAGGACTGTCAAGCACCGTATCGCTCTCATACACCGCCGCATTTCCGCTATATATTCTTATGACCTCCCGATCTTCCCCGGAAATATTCCACGGCGTATAAATATCTGGAATACCGCCTTTGGATAAGGCCAATACGGTATAATTCTCATCAGACGCGGTGCTGCACCATTTCATAAGATCATCTTCGATCTTCCCAAGTCCGCGCCCCGCCTTGTTCGCTCTTTTCTTATCAACGATCTGCTGATTTATCAGTCTTTTTACTTTGCGTTCTCTTTTCTTCGCTGACAGATAATTCTCGTCCCATTCTTCATAGTCTTTATCGCCCCTATGGTCAGGAACAGAGTATTTTCCCTTAATATGATCCGCTACAAATCTTGTATATTTTTGCGCTCCATATACGTTAACATGACCGGCATTATAGAAATCAGCAGCAAAATCAATACCCATTTCCCGATAATGATCATTCGTATTCAGGAACTCATAACCATATGAGGAAACAATATCGCCTATCATATTATACTGCATTTCCGTCTCTCTTGTAATCGGAATAGGTCCTGCAACAAACAACGCGTTTTGAACATTCTCGTTAAGATATTCCAACATCTCTCTTAAGCTTGTTTCCTTTACCGGATCTAATTCCATCTTTTCTTTTGTCCGATATCCTTTCGGCTCCTGTATGATCGAATGACAAGGATCTTCTATGAATTCAAACCCTTTGAATTCACACACATAATCATTATCCTTATGCTCCCAATTGTCTTCCAGGCCAAGCCTTTCATAATTACCATGGTATTTTGCAATATCAAAATAAAAAGATGCAATATCCGTATCTTCATCTGCAAATGCATCATAATAATTCAATATTTCCGTAACAATCCGAAAACGGCCGCCAGATAAGGGAAGTGAATCCGTCATATTCCTGATCGCCCCTTCATCGCCGCTGACTGTACCGGCCCCTCCGACATATGACCGCACATCGATGACTGCCAGATCAGGCTCCTGCGTTTCCAGCATATATCTTGTGTATCCGCTGATCACCGGAGGAACCGCCGAATTAGTCGCCAGATTATATGAGGTCATTCCGTATTCCTTCCAGGCCAGATACGGTTCCCAGTATACGAAAGTCGAACTTCCCCCTACGCATACTACATCAATATTCTCTTCATTTCTGATCCCATTCACATGCGTCCTGTCGTAACCGCAATTTCTGAACAGATATGTCGCGTTGACGAATACCCATCCCAGAAGCGCTGTGAAGACCAATAGGTTCATTACTTTTTTAATTATATTTTTCATCTCTAAAAACCCCTGTAAATAAATTCAGCGGCATCATATCCCGGTCCATATTTTCCGTAAATGAGTACAATCAGAAATAAGCCGATCCATACAGACCATCTGAAATATACATTCTGCTCCGAGATCCACTCCCTGACGGGCACCTTCTTAACAAGCTTTATAATCCCAGCAATCACAACGGTCAGCACCGATATGCGCAGCACGCCGTAATCGATCACGGTAAGCCCCATTCCAAGAAAAGATTCGTTAAAAAAGATCCAGGGATTAAAAACAGAAAAACCGGCTTTGTAGACCTCTAACCCGCTCATGAAGCTAGATGCGGGGAACATCCCAAGTCCAAAAGCAAAAAGTAAAAATGTACGGACAGACCGAAACAGATTCCAGCTAAAACAATCTGTACGGCATTGCAGGAAAACTGCCGCTCTTTTTAATATTCCTTCCGATGCGTCTCCGAGAACAATCACAAACCACATCCATAATCCGACGCCGATGATATAATTCCATGACCCTCCGTGCCAGAACCCGATCAAAAACCATGAGACAAAAAGCCCGCACCATGTAGGTATTTTCTTACCGTATTTTTTGCCAAACCACTTCTTCGACTTTCCTCCCAGCCAGATCAGCGGCTTTGATTTCAGCACCGGATATAAGATATAGCTTTTCAGCCACAGCCCCAATGTTATATGCCATTTTCTCCAGAATTCCGACAGACTCCCTGATGCAAAAGGAAGGTCAAAATTCTCAGGCAAAGCAATTCCAAACAGCTCCGACACTCCGTATATGATATCCAGGCATCCTGAAAAATCTGTATAAAGCTGAAGGACAAATAACACCATCGCAGTCCATACATATAATCCGGGATATGCTGCCGGATCTCCATAGACGGTATTTACAATGACTGCCAGACGTTCAGACAACACTATTTTTTTGAATATCCCCCACAATATCCTCTGAACTCCAAAACACATTCTCTCGTAACTGAAATCATGGCTCTTCACAAGCTCTTTGCCCGTGTCAGAATATTTTACTATAGGACCGGAAGTTAACAGAGGGAAATAACTTCCAAACAGGAAAAACTTCAATGGATTCCTCTCAATTGCCGAACCCCAATATGTATCCAGAATATACCCAATCAAAGACAATGTAAAATACGATACTCCCAACGGAGCGATCAGATACACAAACTTAAAATCGGCAATACCGAACGGCAGATACCTCCGCAAAAATTCCATATCCTTCAATATGATCAATAATCCCGCTTCACTCAAAAGCGCGCACGCCAATATTAACTTCTTCATTCGCATATTCTGAGCAAATCTCTCAAACAAAAGCCCCGCAATATACGCGGCCAGGATAAGAAAAACCATAACCGCACAGGCACGTCTGGAAAAACTGTTTGCATACCATACAAATACAAGATTGGAAACGAGCAACGCCGTCCAGCGGTACTTCTTCGGACAGATCCAATATATTAATACAGCTATGAATGTAAATACAAAAAATTCAAATGAAAGTATATCCATAATAATCTAAAACCGCCCTCCAGTCACCGGAATGTTGATTCCCGTCACCCGGTCCGCCCCGTCAGACAGCAAATATTCAAATGCAGTTATCACTTCTTCCACATATAAATTCCTTTTGCACGGACTTGATTCTGCATTTTGCCGAACGATCAGCTCTGGTATGCCGGAAACAAATTTCGTATCCATCATATCAGGAGACACTGCATTGCTTGTGATCCCTTTGCCGGCATACTCTACGGCAATGCTTTTCATCAGGCCAAGCAGCGCATATTTGGAAACCGTATACGACAGTTGGTATCCCGCTGGATAACCTGTTACATTTGATGACAGCATAAATACCGCTTTGCCGTATTTCCGCCTGGACATATCTGTGATAAATTCTTTCAGGATTATCATAATGGATTCCGCCGATGATATATATTCTTTTCTTATCTCATCAATATCTTCTTTTGCAAATTTTTGAAGATGAAACCCGGGCGCCGCAAGATGTACGATATGATCAATAATCAGTTCTTTTTCTCTGATCTTGCAGATCATATCTTCTATACTATCCCGGCTCGAAAAATCAGCCTGGACCGGGATGATCCTGCCATCCAGCTCATGGTTCAATGACCGGATACCTTCTGCCGACTTGTTATAATGAGCTATAACATGCGTATAATTCATGCCGATTTTTCTGATCAATGCCATACCGGTCTCAGAAGAAGCGCCTGTGATCAATATACCTCTTTTGTCTCTCATTTTAAAAAACCTATCTTCATCTCTCCGCGAAGTACCTTCCTTTGTTCTTGGTTATATATTGTCGTTTTGAGCACCATTCGCTGTACGGATTCATTCAGTTCCTTTACTTCTCCGCATACCCGTAAGGTATCCCCCGGGAAGACAGGCTGCAGGAATTTCACTTCTGCAGACTGGATCAGACTCTTCTCGCCCGGGAGATACATTCCTGCAAGCGAAGACAAAAAAGAAGCAGTCAGCATACCGTACGCAACGGCTGCCGGATACCCCTGGTCCTTTGCAAAAGAATCATCCTGATGCAGCGGATTGGCATCTCCGGTTATCTGGTAAAACTTATCCATCTTATCCTGATCAACCGTAACTGTGAACTCTTCCTTCATCCCTGTGCTTAAGTCGCTGAATTGATAATGGTTCATTGAATCACACCCTTTTCAGAATGATATCTGCCATTTCACCGACATTTTTCATATTATTTACTTCTCCCATATTGAATTTGATATTGAATTTCTTCTCCACGGCAACAACCAGATTAATATGTTCCAGACTATCCCAGTCTTCGATATCATTTGCCGTTGTCTCATCCCTGATCTGTATGTCTTCATCGTCAAATACATCCCAAAATACTTCGTGCAGCCCTTCAAAAACTTCGTCTCTTGTCATCATCAATCCTCCACTTCTATTACATGGTTTTTATTCTTATATTCTCCGGTGATATCTAAGATCCACTCCGTATTTCCCTCAGTCTCCGATATCTTGTCAAATCCTTGAACAGCATAAAAATCCCTGACCATATTGTTTTTAGCCGTCGGATAATAATACCCGCGGATCCGCCTGATCCCTCGTTCTTTGCACCTTTTTACAAGGATATCTAACATCGCCGATTCCATATCCCTTTTAAGCACTCTGCAGCTCATGATCCACAGGTCTATCCGGCACTCCCCATCCGTTTCATGCCCGATCACAACGGAAACAACGCCGTTGTCTCCGAATTTATCGATCAATTTTCCGTATAATGTTATGTATGCGTCATCCGCAGCAAGCCGTTCGATCTCCGGCTGCGTATACCTTCTGGTCGTCAGGTTAAACTGATTGCTTTTATTCGTCAATTGAGCGATCCGCGCCATATAAACCGGTTCAAAATTTTTAATGATTCCTTTCATTTCCAGCGACAGCAGATACTCATTATAATCAGAAAAGCTTGCCTGAAGCTGCGCGCGCCTGGCGTTTTCCCGATACATCTCGTTCCTGTTCATATCATCTTTTGACAGCGCCGTCACCTCAAAAAATCCGCTGCGGTCAATAACCTGAATATAGTTCTGAACCGCTCCGATCTCAGGCGCGCATACACCCGGCAGTTGTTCCGATACAATGTGCCTTTCGGCAGGATTATCATCCACGAATACCAGACTCTCCGGCAGTAAGTTCAGCTCGTCTGCTATATCAGAAAAGTTCCGGTCCTTCGTATTCCAATTTGCCTTGATCTCAACAAAATCATCCGGTGAAAATTCACTGTCGGGATGTTTGATCCCAGAAATTGCATTTTCGTAGTCATTTTTTGAATTGATATTAAGGAGCACGCCGATCTGCTTATGCTCTTTTACATAGCGCTGAAATTCCGAATAAACCTGCCCTTCCGGCTCCTCCGGCCCTAATACGATATTATCAACACCGTCATCCCCGACAACGCCTCCCCACAGGGTATTATCCAGATCCAGCACGAAGCCTTTTTTATTCTTTCCGAATACAGACTTAATGATATTCGCCACATTAAATGCCAGATACGGAATAGCATTTACATTCAATGCATACTTATACATGTGATAATAGAATGGGTCAGACCATTCTCTCAGGCCATAATCCGCAGATATATAGTTGATATCACAGATATAGAAGTCGTCATGCCGTTCGGCATAATCATAAAACTCCATATTAAGCCGTGTCAGAAAATTTATCTTGCCGTGAATATCACTGGCGTCCTTGTTGCCTAACAGGCGGTAAAAAGGCATTTCAAAATTATTCTGTATAACCGGGCATCCATATGTATCACGAAGACTGTCCCAGACCGTATAGAATCTCTGCTTTTCCTGTTCTATCATCCGGGCGATACTGTCCGCATCGTCGCACATTGCCGGATATCTGGTTATATTCCTGTTCGATGTGCAGATATAGATAATGTCCGGCCTAAACGCTTCTAATTCCTGACACGGAAATACGGCGTCCTGATAATACTGATTATATTCGGATTCATAGAATGACGGCCGTATTCCCTGATTCAGCAAGAAAAGCTCCATAATAAGCTTAATATCATGGGTCGTAGAACCTCCTAATATCGCAATCCTTTTCTCTGTATATCCTGCCGCATCTTCTAACAAACGCTTTCTGATACGTCTTTTTCCGGCAAGGATATAACCTGCGTCAAACGGATATAATAATTCTTTCAGCATCCCCTCACCTCTTTCATCTCATAAATAGTGCATTATATATAGTTACTATACATATAGTAACTATATATAACTGATTCGTCAAGTAAATATTTATAGGATAATATTAGTATATATGAAAATGCGACTAAAAACGGCCAAAATCCACTCTGCAGAAGTGAGGTATTTTTATGGAAAAAGAACTTTTTACGATTAAAAATTATGGATATATTAAGATAGATATCAAAAAATACATGGATACAAAGAATATTACCAGAAACGCACTGGCACGGGCAGTGAATACACGCTTTGAAGTCATTGATAAATGGTATCACGGGCACGTCGAGAAAATAGACGCCGATGTTCTGGCCAGAATTTGTTTTACGCTGGGCTGCAGCCCCGGCGATATCATCAAATATGTTGAAAATTGTTAAGAATATATAGAACAGGGACGGTGACGGAAAATAATCTTTTCACACAATATACAGACATGATCCTTAATGTCCAACACTATATATTATATGTCAAGAATATTTTCCGGCTCCCCCCCTCTTATTGTATCAAACAGCTAATAACTCGGCTTCGTCGCCGCGACTCCCTCTGTAACTGTCTCAAACAGCTCGAACGGAATCCCGACTGCCATATCGTTTTCATCCCATTTGCACAGCATACGCGTACTCGGACACAACACGCTGACATTCATCTCTCCCGTAAGATAAGGCGAAACCGTAAGCTCCGAACACATCCCCTGCATTGCGCCCATATCAACCGCCGGCTTCTTTCCGGTACGGTACTCATAGCCCTGCACCAGCCTCATTGACTGAAGCGCATTGGTCATCACAATAATGACATCCGGCGTCTGCACACATGCTTTCAGCGGCACCACTGCAATCCCATAGGTTGACACCGGCTCCCGGTGCAGGCTCTTAATAGCCGAGCGCATCCTTCTTGCCACCGCCACGGAAGAATATAGTTTGTAAGAAAAATACTCCTGCCCGCTCTCGATCCTCTCCGTACTCTCTTCCAGCGCAAATGCAGTCGTAGCGCCGTCACAGCGGTGATGTTCAAGCCGGCACTTTATTCCGCTGCCCTTCGCCGCCGCATCCTTTACCATCACGCAATATGCGGTCGCCGCCCTGATCTCTTCGACCGGATACTTGTCGTAGTCTTCTTTTGTAAATAAAAACGTGATCCCCACCGGCTCGCGGCTTAATCCGATCGTTTCCTTAAGAGTATTCACGCACTCAATGATTCTTTCTCTGGGGTATTCTTCATGGGGCAGCCCATATTCAATATTCTTGTGTTTATATGGCATATCTCTTCCTCCTTACTGTATTGCTGCAAAACTGAACCTGTACAAATCAAATTTTATCAAAACGGCTGCTATAATACCATAGCTTAATACCGCTATAACTAAAAAGATCCAATCCGCCCTATCTATCAATGTCTTCTTATAAAATGTCCTGGCATTCTCCCGGCCAAGCCCCCGGCTCTCCATAGCGCACGCCACACGCTCTCCCCTTCGCGCCGCCACGCATAACAGCGGAAGCAGCACCCGAAAAGGCGATGTGAATCTTGACAGGAGCCCCTTATTCCATGGAATCCCGCGTATCTCCTGCGCCAGATGTATGGAATCCACCTGCGACTGAAGCTCCGGCAGGAAACGGTATGTCGCCATGGCCGCGTACCCGTGCACCACCGATACCCTGCACTGCATGATCAGGCTCATTACCAGATCTCTCGGCCTCGTCGTCAGCACGAATCCCATGGACATCGTTACTAACGCCAGTATCCTGAACCCCAAAGATACCGCATGGACGATATCCTTTCTGGTCCATCGGAAAATCCACAGTCTAAGGATAATTCCCGGCTCGTCATTCAATCCCCGCAGGATAAGCATAGAAATCATGAACAATGCGCTCACCGCAAGAAATATCAAAAGTCTCCGAAGCAGGTTGCCGATCGGTATCTTCCCCGCCGTCCATGTTACAAAAAATGCCAGCAGAAAAGTCAGAACAGGAAGCACCGGAAAATATGACATACACACGACGATCGTCCATATCGCTATAACAGCCAGCTTTATCATCGGATTCCTTCTGTGCAGATAAGAATCCTGTTCAATATAAGCAAACATTATCTATCCTTTCCGGGCAAAATATTCCTCTGTCAAGAGACTCTTAGCTGCCCTTCCATTTTCTATCTTGATTACGCGGGTCGCATACTGCCTGACCAGAGACAAGTCATGTGTGATCATAACGATCGTGATACCGCTCTCTACCAACTTCTGCATATCCTTCATCAATTCCTGCCTGTTCTCGAAATCCTGCCCGTAAGTAGGTTCATCCAAAAACAATATCTCCTGATTCGTGAGCAGCATACTGGCGACACTAAGCCTTCTCTTCTGCCCTTGGCTTAACACAAAAGGACTCTTATCCTTATCCTTTTCCAGATGGAACCGCTTAAGCATTTCCCATACACGGGCTTCCTTTTCCTCGTGGCTGCCGCCGGTACGCTTCAGGCTGAACATCATCTCATCCCAGACCGTATTCCTGATGAACTGGTTCTCTGGATTCTGAAATACCAGCCCGATCATATGGTATAACCTCTTCGTGTGATAATCTCTCAGGTCTTTTCCGTACAGACGGACAGAACCGGAATCCGGCCTGCAGACTTTGAAGATCAATTTCATAAGCGTCGATTTCCCTACGCCGTTTTCTCCCACGATCGCAAGGAAATCCTGCTTATGCACCTGCATGTGAAAATCATCCAGAATTTGCTTCCCCTTCTCTCTCTTTTTACCCGGAACCGGATAGGCAAAGCTCAAATGACTGATATCCAGTATAACCTCCGAACTGCCCTCTTGCTCGCCGCACGCTTTGGAATCCTGCCTTCCCCGGCAGGCATCGGCATATTCTGCCGACACCTCTCTTCGGAATATATCGCCTGCCTCATCCTTCGGGCAATCGGCTATCTTAGTTCCTCTCCTGTCAAGCCCGATCACCCAGTCCACTTCATCTATGATCTCCTTAATGTTATGTTCCACGATTATGACCGTCATATGTTCTTCTCGCGATATCCTGACGATCATACGGAAGATCTGCGCCCGGCTCTCAGGATCCAGATTCGCCGTCGGTTCATCCAGAAGAAGAATCTCCGGCTTCATCACCAATACAGAGGCTATAGCGATCTTCTGCTTCTGTCCCCCGGATAATTTGTCAAGCTCCGTCTTCTCATATCCCGAAAGGCCTATGAAGGAAAGTATCTCCCGGATGCGGCGCCTGATCTCTTCTTCCGGCAATCCCATATTCTCCATTCCAAAAGCCAGTTCTTCCTCTACCGTAAACGTACAGAACTGACTCTCTGGATTCTGCATTACAAAACCGATCCTGTCGCAGCGGTATCTGGGAAGTGTTCCTGTAATATCTTCACCTCTTAGAAGGACATTTCCCTTAAGTTCTCCCTCATACATGTGCGGGATCAACCCGTCTATCAAGCTTAGAACAGAGCTTTTACCGCAGCCGCTCGGCCCGCTGACCGCATGGATCTTCCCCTCATAAAAACAACAGGAAAGATGCTCCCACACCGGAAGCTCCTCTCCGTCATAAGTATATGTAACATCTCTGATCTCCAGGATCTTCCTATCCTTCATACCGTCTATGCCCTGGCACATGCGAATCCCTTCAGGACGCCTGTTTTAACCAGCGCCGCTGTGATAACCTTCACCAGGATGATCCCAATTACCGTCGCACTCAGCAGACGGACAGCGATAACGCCGATCGCGATCGTTGTTCCGTAGACCCAGGGTGTGCTCCACATGAATCCGTCGCGGCATAATACCAGAACTGCGGACAGAATCGCACCGATCACCATCTCCTTCATGCTGCCCTTATATTTCCCGGCTGCATACGCTGCCTCCATACCTGCTGCCTGCAGAAAACCAGCCAGTACAAGCTGCAATCCGTAAGGACTTCCGAGCAGAAGGTTCACTCCCGCAGTAACCAGGCCCCCGAATATTGCAAACCCAGGCTTTCTCACAATATACATAGGTAAGGATGCCGACAGCAGGTAGATTCCGAATGTTAACTCCATGAATACAGTGCCTAACACTGCCGATAACGGCATATAAGCATAGTCAAGCAGCGTGTAGACCACTCCTATGACTGCTGCCACCATGGCAACGATAACGACCTCTTTCGTTGTGAATTTCTTTTGCATCTCAATCTCTCCTTTGTAAATATTTTAAATAATTCCTTACCCAGTATATCATCTGCCTTTTCCTCCGTAAAATCAGCAATCCTTATAAATAACAGTATTTATTTGTTTTTTCTATAAACCAAATACATATTAAGCAAAGTTTAATAGGCAAGCTTATAAAACAGGTTGACATTTTACTATTATTAAATATAATAAAATGTAAGGAAAGTAAGGAATACTGAAAGGAGACTACAAATATGGAGTTGGCAAAAGTAACGTCGAAAGGCCAAATTACAATACCTATCGCAATCAGAAATGCACTTGGAATACGAGAAGGAGATAAAATTCTTTTTATGGAAGAAGGAGATAGAGTTATTTTAACAAATGCTTCCACAAATGCTTTGCTGAAAGCGCAGGAAGCTTTTCAAGGTGTGGCAGAGGAATTGGGAATTAAAAATGAGCAGGATATTATAAAACTTGTAAAGGAAATTCGAGCAGAAAGAGGAGAACAATATAAATGCGAATAATGTTAGATACAAATATCCTGATTTCAATGCTGCTCTTCCCAAATGAACAATTCAGGAAGCTTTTAGATTATATCACAAGAAATCATAAACTGGTTTTGTCCTCTTTTATAATTGACGAATTAACCGCTGTTGTAGCCAGAAAATTTCCGAAAAAGAGATATGCTGTTGATTCCTTTTTATCGGACTTGTCATATGAACTTGTTTACACGCCTCGGCATATGCCGGGAAATCTTTTTGATATTAGAGATATTATAGACAGAAAAATGTAAAAATATGACCAAAACATGGGGCGTTTCTATATATGGCCCCATGCTCCGGTCAGTTCTTTCATATGGATTTTTAGCTTATCTCGAATTCCTAACCGATACAGATCGAACTAAAATTTATTGATTCGCGCGGTATGCCTCGTCAGCGCTGTAGACGTCGAAGCCGCTGCCCTTCAGGATGTCAATTACGCGGGCGGGGTCGTCGCTTTTGAGGACTGCTGCCGCGTCGCTTCCGTTCGCAAAAGCGTACATATATTCTACGTTGACCTCGCCTTCTACGATCTGGTGCATGGCTTTGCTTAACGAGCCTGTGGCATGGGGAACGCGTAATGCTACCACGTCTGTGAGCATAGCGGTGATTCCTGCCTCCTTAAGCGCTGCACGGCCCTTGTGAGGGTCGGAAACGATCATACGCAGCATTCCATAGTCGGAGGTATCCGCAAGGCTTAAAGCCACGATATTTACGTCCTTCTCTGCCAGGACCTTTAACACCTCGTCAAGACGTCCCTCTCTGTTTTCCAAAAATACTGACAACTGCTGGATAGTATTATTTGCACCCATGGTATCTTCCTCCTATAAGTTTCTGTTATCAATGACACGTTTTGCCTTGCCTTCGCTTCTCTGGATCGTCTTAGGCTCGACAAGCTTCACTCTCACGGATACTCCCAACGCCTGCTTCAGAACGGCTCCCACCTTATTCTTAAGTCCGTCCAGTTTGCGGATCTCATCTGAGAAGTATTTCTCGTCCACTTCTACCATGACGGTCAGGACATCCAGATTATTCTCACGGTCAACGATCAGCATATAGTGAGGCGCAACGCCGCCGCCCATAGACAGAAGGGCAGTCTCAACCTGTGTCGGGAATACATTGACGCCGCGGATCACCTTCATATCATCCGTACGTCCGGTAAACTTCTGGATTCTGGGCAGAGTCCTCCCGCATTCGCACGCGCTGTGTTCAATGCTGGTAAGATCCTTTGTTCTGTAACGGATAAGCGGCATCCCTTCCTTGACAAGGGTCGTGAACACAAGCTCGCCCGTCTCACCGTCTGCGCATGCGGACTGGTCCGCCGGATTCAGCACCTCAGGGTAGAAATAATCCTCATATACATGAAGCCCCTTATGATGGATACAGTCCATAGCCACACCCGGTCCTGTGATCTCGCACAATCCATAGATATCGAAGCTGTTGATATGTAAGATATCCTCGATCTTTTGTCGCATCTCATCCGTCCACGGCTCCGCGCCGTTAATGCCCGCCTTGATCTGGAGCCGGTCGACAACGTTCGCCTCCTGCGCCGCCTCCGCCAGATACAGCGCATAAGACGGCGTACATGCGAACGCAGTTGCACCGAAGTCTTCCATACACATCAGCTGACGCTTCGTATTGCCGGAGGACATTGGAATGGCCATTGCCCCAAGCGCCCTCGCTCCAAGGTCAAGCCCCATCCCCCCGGTGAACAGGCCGTATCCATAGCATACATGGATGCGGTCTGCCGAAGTAAGACCCGCCATGGTTAGCCCTCTCGCCACACACTCCCCCCATACATCCACATCCTTCTGCGTATAGGAAGCAAGAGTAAGCTTACCGGTCGTTCCAGATGTTCCCTGTACTCTGGCGATCTTCTCCTTCGGAACCGCAAGAAGTCCGAAAGGATAATTATCCCTCAAGTCCTCCTTAGTCGTGAACGGGAGCTTATTGATATCCTCGATCCCTTTGATATCGCCGGGTTCTACTCCCATCTCATCCATCTTCTTTTTATAGAATTCTACATTCTCATATACATTCTTCACCTGCTTCACAAGCCGCTCGCCCTGAAGAGCGCTCATCTCGTCTCTGCTCATACATTCCATCTTAGGATCTCTGATCGATTCATTCCAGTTTTCTAATGCTATTTTCGCCATAACTTCATACTCCTGTTCTGATTTCTATTCTTTTTGTCTTATATGATCTGCCTTCGCCGTGATGCATGATCAGACCTATGACACAAGATGATAGCCTACGTCAAACGCCTTCTTATTGATCTCTATGGTTTTCTGCGGTACCGTGCGTTCGATCACGTCATACCATTCTTCCGTACTGAAGTCCATGTGCTGAGCGGCGATCCCAAGTACGATCAGGTTAAATACCCTTGGATTGCCGAGCTTCTTGGACTCTTCGGTCGCATTTACCGTATAGACCTTATGCTCCTTCTTTAACGTCTCAATGATTCCTTCGGGATACTCTGCGGCGCCGATCACGACCGGTATCGGATCGATCCGCCAGTCGTTGATGATCAGTACGCCGTCCTCCTTCAGGAAATGTGCATACCGAAGAGCTTCCAATCTCTCAAACGCGATCAGGACGTCTGCCTGTCCTTCCTCTACGATCGGCTCCGCCACCTTCCCGCCGTAACGGACGAAGGTCACGACGCTTCCTCCTCTCTGTGCCATTCCGTGCACCTCGGAGAGCTTCACATCATATCCTCCCGCCGTGGCAAGCCCGCCCAAAATCCTGCTGGTCAGAAGCGTTCCCTGTCCTCCGACTCCGACGATCATAATATTCTTCACTGCCATTATCTGTCACCTGCCTTCACTAATTCTATTGCCCCGAACTTGCACAAGTCCTTGCAGAGTCCGCATCCGGTGCACATGGTGTCGTCAATGCGGATCGTCCCGTCTTCTCTTCTTGTCATGGCAGGACATCCCGGTTTCATACACATGCCGCATTTCTTGCACAGGTCTGCGTGTGCGGTATACAATGGCTTCTTTTCCTTGCTAAGCAAGACGCAGGGCGTCTTGGTGATGATCACGGACACTTCGTCTCTTGCCGTCTCTTCTTTGATTACTCTTTCCAGTGCTTCAAGGTCAAATGCATTGACCTCGAATACGTTCTTAACTCCGATCGCCCGGCACAGCCCCGGAATATCGATCGCAGGAGCCAGATCTCCCTGCAGGGTCCTGCCGGTTGCCGCGTGGTCTTGATGTCCGGTCATTCCGGTCGTGGAATTATCCAGGATCAGAACCGTCCCTGTTGCATTGTTATACACCATATTCATCAGCGAATTGATTCCCGTATGAAGGAATGTGGAATCTCCGATGGCCGCTACCCAGTTCTTTATGTATTCTTTTCCTTTTGCCTTCTCCATACCGTGAAGGCTGGATATACTGGCTCCCATACAGATAGTCGTGTCGACCACGCTAAGCGGCGCCACGGCTCCCAATGTGTAGCATCCGATATCGCCTGCCACATGGAGCCCTAGCTTCTTCACCGCATAATATACGCTCCTGTGGGGACATCCCGGACACAGGATCGGCGGCCTCACCGGTACCTGCGCGGGAGTCTTGATATTCAGTTCTTCTCCAAGAACCGCCCTTCGGATCATATTGGCGCTGTACTCTCCCTGTACCGTGAAGATCTCCTTCCCCACAGCCTTGATCCCCCAGGATCTAACCTGTTCCTCGATCACGGGATCCAATTCTTCCACGATATACAACGTCTCTACTTTTGAAGCAAATTCTTCGATCAGCTTCTTCGGAAGCGGGTTGACCATTCCAAGCTTTAAGACGGAAGCCTCCGGGAGCGCTTCCTTCACATACTGATAGGGAATTCCGCTGGTGATAACGCCGATCTTCGTATCGTTCATCTCCATCCGGTTGACAGACAGCGTATCGGCGGCTTCGGCAAGTTCAAGATTGCGCTTCTCTATCTCAATATGGCGAAGCTTCGCATTAGCAGGCATCATGACCGTCTTGCGTATATCCTTCTCATAAGGCCTGTCCTTAACTTCCTTGCGCCAGCCAAGCTCCACCACTCCCTGAGAATGTGCCAGCCTTGTTGTGGTGCGGAACACAAAGGGGCGGTCGAACCGCTCGCTCAGTTCAAACGCCTGCTTCATGAACTCCTTCGCCTCCGAACTGTCTGACGGCTCCAACACCGGGAGCTGCGCTGCCCGCGCCACCATACTGGTGTCCTGCTC
>OFGA01001269.1_pt1 | contig 17871 bp, 14 predicted proteins | sample 1521471 | NCBI WGS metagenome assembly OFGA01 (sample SAMEA3504086, study PRJEB24116) | mouse gut metagenome | biome: mouse gut; feature: mouse-associated habitat; material: faeces | place: Denmark | collected 2011
GTCCCGCGCCGCTCCTGGCAGAGCTTCATAATCGCCCCCACATAGTCGCTCGTGACCATAATCTCCGCGGAAACAAACGGTTCTTCCATATACTCGATTTCAGACGGATCCGGCAGATTGGACGGATTCGTAAGATCTATCACTTCTCCGTTTGACTTATGAACCTTATAAATAACGCTTGGCGCCGTCGTCACAAGATCCAGGTTAAATTCCCGTTCGAGACGCTCCTGTATGATCTCCAGATGCAAAAGCCCCAAAAATCCGCAGCGGAACCCAAATCCAAGCGCCAAAGACGTTTCCGGTTCATATTGCAGGGAAGCGTCGTTGATCTGCAGTTTTTCCAGAGCCTCTCTTAAATCCGTATATTTTGCACTGTCAGCCGGATAAAGTCCGCAGTATACCATCGGATTTACTTTTTTATAGCCCGGAAGCGGTTCGCTGCAGGGATGGTCTGCATGCGTAATCGTATCGCCGATCCTCGTATCCCGGACATTCTTAATACCCGCCGCAATATAGCCTACCATTCCGGCGGAAAGCTCCTGGCAGGGTATGAACTGGCCTGCCCCAAAGTAACCCGTCTCCACCACTTCCGCCACAGCCCCTGTTGCCATCATCCGGATCCTGGTCCCCTTAGACACCCTTCCCTCCATCAGGCGGCAGAAAACAATCACCCCTTTATAAGAATCATAAAGAGAGTCAAAAATCAACGCCTGTAAAGGGTTGTTTGGGCTCCCCCCGGGGGCAGGGACCTTCGTTACCACTGCCTCCAGCACTTCCTCTATGCCAATGCCGTTTTTGGCAGAGATTAAGGGGGCATCCTGGGCTTCTATTCCGATCACGTCCTCAATTTCACCCTTTACCCACTCCGGCCGTGCACTGGGCAGGTCAATCTTATTGATCACCGGGAACACTTCCAGGTTGTGGTCCAGGGCCAGGTATACATTAGCCAGGGTCTGGGCCTCTATCCCCTGGGCTGCGTCCACTACCAGGATTGCGCCGTCACATGCCGCCAGGCTCCTGCTTACCTCATAGTTAAAGTCCACATGCCCCGGGGTGTCAATTAAATTTAAAATATACTCTTCCCCGTCCTTTGCCTTATAGACCGTCCGCACGGTCTGGGCTTTGATAGTAATACCCCTCTCCCGCTCCAGTTCCATGTTGTCAAGCACCTGGGCCTGCATCTCACGGCTGGTGAGCAGCCCTGTTTTTTCTATAATACGGTCTGCCAGTGTGGACTTACCATGATCAATATGTGCCACAATGCAGAAATTTCTTATTTTACTTTGGTCCGTCTGTGCCATAGTGTCCTCCCGTTGACGCCCGGCATATAAATATCCCACCGGGGTTATCTTCCACGATTATCACGCCCAGCCAAAGCCTGTTCCCAAAAGGCCCTGGCATATTCTGTTATTTTAACATAAAATCTATCCAAGCACAATGGCAAGGATATGGGCCAGAGGGTCGCAGGCATTCAGGATTTCCTCCACGGTATTGTTCTGGGCTCCCAGCTCAATAAGCATACTGCGGGGCCGCAGGTGCATGTTGTACCGGTAGGCTTTCAGGTATACCTTCCTTGCAATCCCCGGATAATATTCATTGGCCGCCACCTGGGCCTGGAAGGAAAAAGCCAGGTTTTCCTGTATATAAGGATTTTCCAGATAATCAATATCGCCGCTTTTGCGCCCATAGCTTAAACCGTTGAAAAACATAAACCTGGCGGTGGGACGCCCCTGGAGGTCCATCACCAGCTTCCTGTCCCCTGCCACCGCATCCCGGTGCAGGTCAATCACCACTTCAATGGAAGGGTTTTGTTCCAGAATCTCCATCAGGGCAGGAAGGGACTTATTATAGGCATCATCCCTTTCGCTGTCGTATTCCCCTGTATGGTGGAGCACCCGGAAGCCGTACTGGTCCTGCAAAAGCCGGGCCAGCTTTTCCCCCGCCCCCAGGATTGTGGTGGATGGGTCCCCGGGAACAGAATCCACGAAATCCTCCCGGGAATGGGTATGGTAGATCAGGATCTGGGGGCCTTCCGATTCTTTGTTGACCGATAGATCCTGGTACAGAAGCTGCCCCAGCCCCACATATTCTTCCTTTAAATTGGTAGATTTATCCACTGCATAAAAATTAGAGATAAAAGCCTGGTAATCCCAGCCCTGTGACCAGTCGTAGGAATAAGCGGGATAAGCCGCTGCCTGGAAACCGCCGCTGCCTTCCGTCTCCGGCACCTCCTGGGGAGGCGGGGTTTCCTCCGCTATCTGCTCCGGCGCTTCTTCTTCCGTCTGATTATGTACACCGTTTTCCCTTTCCATCTCCTCCAGCACGCTGTTTTCTATATGAAGGGCATCCTCCCCATAATCCAGGCTATCCTCATCAATATTTTTCACATCCTCATCCGTCCCCTCCTGCCGCCCGATCAGCTCCGCCATCAGCCCGTCCTCACTGCCCGGATCTTCCTGGCTGTGGGTGAGGGCATAGCCATATAACGGAAACTGCCAAAGCAGGAGCCTATCTGCCTGGAAAAAAGTCTCCTTTACCCCTTCCCCCTCTTCCAGATATCTGGGAACCTGAAAAAAATGCCTCTCCATCTGGCGGCTGAAAAAGCTTCCCGCCCGGTTTAGCCAGCTATTTTCTTTTCTGTCCCCGGAATTTTTGTTTTCGGCAAATTGAAAAAAGCCGACAGCCGCGCATATCAGCAGCAAGGCCATAATGCCGCGCTTTTTACTGTTTTTATTCCATTTTAATCCTGTCACCTTAAGCACCCCACTGGAAAAGTATATGCTTATCCTGGGACATTCATTCTAATGGCGGAATAAGGCCGGCCTTAAAAAGCCCCCGGAAAAAGATCTCAGTAAAACCGGCGTATTCCATATTTTATTTTCACAAATCCGGGCTGATTTCAAAAGCGCCGTTTAAGGCATTGCAGATAATATGGCTGATCTGCTTAATCTCATAATCCACATCCTTGCCTGTGACGTACATGTTATAAAGCTCCCCAAGCCCCGAGAGCAGTTCGTCCTGGATATCCAGGGGCTCCTCCCCGCTAAGGCGCATCATTTTTTCAAAAGCATCGCTTACAATGGTAGCCGCGTCCACCACCGTGGGGACACCTATGGCAATCACCGGCACCCCCAGGGCCTCCCGGGTAATGGCATTCCTGTGATTCCCTACCCCGGAGCCTGGGTGGATCCCCGTATTGGTCACCTGGATCGTCCGGTTCAGCCGCCTGGTGGAACGGGCCGCCAGGGCATCTATCACCACTACCACATCCGGCTTCGTGCGCTCCACCACGCCTTTAATGATTTCCTGGGATTCCATGCCTGTCTTCGCCATCACCCCCGGGGTAAGGGCGCTGACCATATGGACCTTGTTTTTATTAAAAGCCGCCTTGCCATACTCCTTCATCATATGCCTGGTGATAGTGATATTGTCCGCCACATTGGGCCCTAAGGCATCCGCCGTCACATCCCTGTTCCCAAGCCCCACTACCAGCACGGAAAGCTCCTTTTCTATGCCGGGGATAATCTTCTTAAGCTGCCCGGCAAGCTCCCGGGAAATTTCCTCATGGTAATCCTCGTCGGGAAGAACCATGGCGGGCGCTTCCAGGGTAATATATGTGCCTATGGGTTTTCCCATTGCCTTAGAGCCGTTCATGGTCTCAATCACCACGGTAGTGATCCTCAGCTCGCTTTCCTCCCGGTATTCCTCCTCTACGGAAACGCCCCTGCAGTCTTTGGCATTTTCCTCCATATTCTCCCGGACCTCAAGGGCCAGGTCCGTCCTCACCTTAATACCGCTCATAATTCCTCCGTACCAAATTTATTTGTGGTTTACTGATATTACAGTATTTTCAGAATATTCTTCAATTATGTATTGACAGATGTCCATTTTATGGCTAAAATAATATGCGTGTGTTTACATTAAGACGTCCGTGTCTCCGGCTTTAATGGAACATCTCAAATAACTGATGATTTTGAAGAGGAGGTGTACATCGTGGCTAATATTAAGTCTGCAAAGAAGAGAATTTTAGTAAACCAAACCAGAGCTGCAAGAAATAAAGCAATTAAGTCTGGCGTTAAGACCGCAAGCAAGAAGGTAATTGCCGCTATTGAGGCGAATGATAAAGACGCGGCTGTGAAAGCGTTAACTGCTGCTACGGCTGCTATCAGCAAAGCTCAGACCAAAGGCGTTTATCATAAAAATACGGCTTCCAGAAAAGTGTCCCGTTTGGCTCTTGCCGTAAATAAAATGGCATAATTATTGTAATTAAAAACCAGCCCCTGTGATTTAAGCGGGCTGGTTTTTTTGCATCAAATTTACTTTCCTGTTAATTCCGAAAGAGGCTTGAAGGTATACCCCATTTCCTCCCATTTGGTAAGCAGTTCATCTAAAATTTCCCCGTTGGTCTGGGAGGTATTATGGAGCAGGACAACCGCTCCCGGATGAATACGCCTGGTAAGCTTTTCTATCGACTCCTCACGGCCGGGCTGCTTGTCCTGTATCCAGTCCACATGGGCAAGGCTCCAGAAAATCGTGGAATATCCCAGTTCCTGGGCCATCCTCAGATTGGCTTCATTGCATTTTCCCTGGGGCGGGCGGTAATACATGGCCAGGTCCGTACCTGTGATTTCATGGAAAAGCGTTGCCACATCCTCCATTTCCTTCCTGAAAGCCTCCTTATCTGAAATAGAGGGCATATCCAGATGATGGTAAGTGTGGTTGCCTACCGTATGCCCCTCCGCTATCATGCGCCTGGCCAGGTCAGGCGCGGACTCCAGGTAATGCCCCACCACAAAAAAAGTTGCCGGTGCATGGTGCTTTTTCAGTGCCTCCAGGATAGGCTCTGTGTTGCCATTTTCATAGCCACAGTCAAAGGTAAGGTAAATAGCCTTTTCCTCCGGGCTGCCTACATAGTAAGCGTCATATGCTTTCAGGTCCTCTGCCGGGGCATTCCCTGTAGGCTGGCTTCCTTCCTGGCCAAACCCAAGCCCCCAGTCTTCAGAGGCAAGGACCAGCCCCTTTGCCGGCTGCTTTTGGGGGTCCGGCTCCTCCTGGGGCTGCAAAGCCTCTGCCAGCCCTGCTCCCTGTGCCTGCCCTTTCAGCCAGTTCCGGATTCCCAGGGGGCGCAGAGAATTTTCCTCCCTTAAGGGCTTGCTGCCCAAGGCCAGGACCTCCTCATCCTCCTGCTTCTTTTCTTCCCCCTCTGTCCCATTTCCCCTGTTGCCACATGCTGTTAAAAGCATTGCCGCCGCTATTCCAAAAAGAACTACAATTCTTCCTGCTCTGTGCCACATATAAAATTCCCTCCGCAATTTGATTATCATAGATATTATAACTCATTTTTGCATCAAAATTGCATCCTTTCGGGAGTTATAGTGAAATTATTCATTTCCTTGGCACAACTGGCATCCGGCAGGGGTTGTGGCGCATCCCCCCAGGGCAGTCTCCCGCAGTTCTGCAGGGAGACGTCTTCCCACAGCATACATGGCCGCCATCATCTCGTCCAGGGGAATCCTCTGGGGGATTCCCGCAAGGGAGATTTCCGCTGCTGCCAGGGCATTGGCAACCCCTGCGGCATTGCGGTTCTGGCAGGGGTACTCAACCAGGCCGCCTACCGGGTCGCACACCAGTCCCAGCATGTTCATCAGCACCGTGGATGCGGCGTCCAGGCACTGGCCCGGCCCCCCGCCCATCATCTCCACAGAAGCTGACGCTGCCATGGCGGAAGCCACCCCAATCTCCGCCTGGCAGCCGCCCACAGCCCCCGCCACAGTGGCGTTGCGCATGGCTAAATAACCAATGGCCCCGGCGTTAAACAGGGCGGCAATTACTTTTTCATCCGGCACCTGGTATTCTTCCTGCAAAGCCAGCAAAAGCCCCGGAACCACGCCGGACGAGCCTGCGGTAGGTGCCGCCACGATCAGCCCCATGGAAGCGTTCACTTCCAGCACGCCCATGGCATACATCACCGCCCTGCTAAATACCGGCCCCCCGACCGTCTTTCCCTGCCTCCTTTGGCGGCTGAGCTTTTCCGCCTCTCCCCCGATTAAGCCGCCCATGGATTTTCTGGGGTTTTCCACTGCCGCCAGGGCGGAGTTTCTCATAATATCCAATACCTGCCCCATGCGGCGCTGCACCTGCTCCAAAGTGGTTTCCCCCAGGGTACACTCCCGCCTTTTCATAACCTCTGAAATTGCCATATGGTTCTCATGGCATAATCCCAGCAGTTCCTTTGCGCTTTTAAAATCCATTCCCTACTCTCCTCCTGACATCCTTCCGTCCCCGCTCCCATGATATATACGTATATACATCAGCGGTTAAACGATCATCACATCATGCACATAGGTGTTTTCCTGAAGTTCTTTCATGATGTTCTCCGGCAAATGGCCGTCTGATTCTACTATGGTATAAGCCGTATGGCCTTTTTCCTCCCGGAAAACCCTCATAAACGCAATATTTACATTGTGGCTGCTTAAACATTTGGTGATGTGGGCAGCCACCCCCGGCTTGTCCTGGTGGATCACAATAACTGCGCTGTACTCCCCTGTGAAATCCACCGCCACCTGGTTGATCCGCACAATCCGTACCTTTCCGCCGCCCAGGGACTCCCCGCGTACAGTCATTACCCGATGGTCTGTCCCCGTCATACAGATGTCTACCGTATTGGGATGGATCTCTGTTTCCCTTTCATCTGTTTGGAAGGAAAACGCCAGCCCCCGGCTTTGGGCAATCTGGAAGGAATCCCTGATCCTGGTATCGTCTGTGGAAAAACCCATAATCCCTCCCAAAAGCGCCCGGTCAGTACCATGCCCCCGGTAAGTTTTGGCAAAGGAGCCGTAGAGCACAAATTCCACACTTTTTACAGGGCTCCCCAACATTTTTCCAGCCAGGGAGGCAATCACGCAGGCCCCGGCGGTATGGGAGCTGGAGGGCCCGATCATATTTGGCCCCAGCACATCAAAAACACTTATAAATGACATTTTTTCATCTCCTGTTCCATTCCCGCAGCTATCCTTCCGGCCTTATACTGATTTCCCCGCTGGAGAGCAGTTCCTCTGTGCCGTCTTCATACCGCACCTGGAGGCGGCACTGGCTGTCTATCCCCAGGGCAAGGGCAGGCCGCCTGCCCTCCTCCCCGGCATCCAAAGAAGCGCCGGAAGGGATGATGCGGATTCTTTTTCCAATGATAAAGGAACGCTTCCGGTACTCCTCCAGGTAATCCCTGGCTGGGAACGCCTGGTAATAGCCCATAAAATTTTTCAAAAATTCTGCCGCCAGGCTGTTCCGCAAATTTTCCCTGGGAATGCTGTCCGTAAATACTGCCCCTGCCACTTCCCGTATTTCTTCCGGAAAGCCCCCTGGGGGCTCATAGATATTGATGCCAATCCCTACAATCACATATTCCAGTTTTCCCTCTTCCAGGGAAGCCGAGCCTTCTGTGAGGATGCCGGAAATTTTCTTTCCCCTCATCCAGACATCGTTGACCCATTTAATCTGTACCGGCTCGCCGGAAAGGTTTCCAGGGCTTTTGCCGCCGCTGCCGCTGTCAGGGTGGTAAGCATGGTCCCTTCCTCCGGCCCTGCCTCAGGATGGAGCAGCAAGCTTAAATAAAGCCCCACCCCCTCCGGGGAATAAAAGGAACGCCCCCTGCGGCCTCTTCCCGCGCTCTGCTCCTCTGCCAGCAAAACCAGATCCCTCTTCTCCCCCTGGGCGGCATATTGCTTTAAAACATTGTTGGTGGAATCCACCTTCTTTTCCACCAAAACTCCCAGGGAGATCCCCTCCTCCTTCAGCTTCTGTTCAATAAAGGCCGCAGAAAGCACATCCGGGGCTTTTTGCAGCACATAGCCCTTATTGTTTACTGCTTCTATGGCATAGCCCTCCTTTTGCAGTGCTTTCACTGCTTTCCAGATACCCGCCCGGGTGACCGAAAGCTGCTGGGCAATCTCCTCCCCGGAGAAAAACTCTCCCCGGTGTTTTTCCAATAATAACAATACCTGTTCTTTAATCCTCATAACTCTTCCAAATTCCGTCATTGTCCTTCAGTAAAAATTCCACTATTTCAGTGTCTCACTGTTGTTTAGTACCATAGTGCTGTATAAAAACAACACATCACATCCTTTAAAATCTACAAACTGCCCCAATAAATCCGGATGCATATACCGGATGTCCGCCAAGGTAATCCGGGAATAGCCGCTAACCAGAAGGGGGGCAATGCTTGAGCCAAAAGAATCCCGGAATATGACCAGCTTTTTATCCTCCCGGGCATTTTTATTTTCTATGGTAATAAGGGAAAGTGGCCCGGAAAGAAACATCTCATATGGGTCCTTCCCGATATTTTCCATGTTGTATACCGGAATTTCCCTTCCGTTCTGCCAGTCATAAACATGGCATCCATTGATGGCTTCCCCGGTAAGATACTGGAGCTTTTCCGGCTTATGGGGCAGCGCCGCCTGGCCGTAATAGACACCATAGAAATCTTCCCCCAGAATATGGGTTTCATAATCTTCCGAAAGGGTAGTTCCCATCCTTTCCGCCAGGAGCTTTGCCACATCAGTAATCCTCTCCTGCCGCCAGTGGGTATCTGTCTCATAGTAGTCCTCTTTTTCCAAAAGGCCTGAAACAGAAATGTATTCAGCAAAATCCACCCTCTGGGCCATCTGTCTTTCAAATTCCCCATAATCCATGGAAGGGCGGCCGCTTTCTTCTGCCAGAAAACAGTTTTTGTCAGGAATGATTGAGAAGAAGACCCTGTTTTCCTCTGTCAGGTATTTCTCCCGCACATACCTAAAACGCCCCGCCGCATAATCCAGGGAAGCTAAGTCCATGGGGTATTCCAGGGCAGAGAGATATCCTCCTGCGGCATAAACCCCATTATTGTCCTGGCGCCGGAAAATCCCTCCTGCCACTACTGCCTTTACCTGCCGGAACCCCTGCCGGAAAGGAAAAGCGTCTGCCGCATAGGTTTCAAAGTCCTCCATAAACCGCCCGCTCCAGACTTCCCCCAGGGCCAGCCTGGGCGCAGCCGCCAGCCTGCGCCGTTCCGCCATGGAATATTTTTCTTTGGGAAAAAACAGGCATAGGAAAAAGCCCGCCATAAGAAACACCCCAAAGGCAACGCACACTGCTTTGTCTTTCTTGCAGCTTTCCATAAATCAGTTCTCCTCCAAAACGGTCCCTTAAAACCTGAAATACAAAAAAGGATTAAAGGAGCCATCCACCAGATAAGCGGTAACTGCCAGCAAAAGCCCCATAAGCATCATGGGCTCCAAATAACACACAAGCCTCTCCCCTGCCTTCTTTTGGCAGACAGCGCCCACCGCCAGCTTCATGGCAGGTGTGGCCCCCACCCCTGCTGCCAGCAATACCATCCCATAGCTTCTCAAACAGTACAGCGCCTGGATGGAAACAAGGGAAACGCCGCCAAGGCCAAAAAGCCCCCCTATGTCAGAACATACCTGGGACAAGCCCTGGCCGTTAAAGACCACAAAACTGGCCATCACAAAAAAAAGCACATAAATCCGGGACAACACCCGGCTCTTCCCCAAATACTTTAAAAGCCACAGCTTTTCCACCATCAGCAATACCGCAAAAATCAGCCCCCAGAGCACAAAGTTCCAGGCAGCCCCATGCCACAGGCCGGTAAGGGCCCATACAATACAAATATTGAAAAGCTGCCGTCCCTTTCCCCTCCGGTTCCCTCCCAACGGAATATAAACATAATCCCGGAACCAGGAACCCAGGGAAATATGCCACCGCCGCCAGAATTCCGTAATACTGGCGGAAATATAGGGATAATTAAAATTCTCCGGAAAGCGGAACCCAAAGATCCTTCCCAGCCCAATGGCCATATCGCTGTAACCGGAAAAGTCAAAATAACATTGCAGGGCAAAAGCTAACCCGTACAGCCAGTAAAACAGCACCGACTTTTCCTCTGAAGCCCGGAATACACCGCAAAGTTCCCCCAGCTGGTTGGCCAGCAGCACTTTCTTTGCCAGCCCCAGGATAAACCGGCGGATCCCCTCTGCTCCCAGCGCCCAAAAATGCCGCCGGCCGGCAAGCTCCCTGGACAGGCCAGAATACCGCACAATAGGGCCAGCCACCAACTGGGGAAACATGGCCACATAAAGTGCCAGGTCAATAAAATTTTTCTGGGCATCTTCTCCCCGGTATACGTCCACCGTATAGCTGATGATCTGAAAGGTATAAAAGCTAATGCCCACAGGCAGCGCCACTTTCAAAAGAGGGACCTGCCATCCTGCCAGGGCATTGAAATTCTCCAGAAAAAAGTCTGCATACTTAAAATACACCAAAAAGCTCAGGCTCACCATGACAGACACAAGGGCAAACGCACGCCCTTTCCTTCCCTCCCTGTACTTTTCCACCAACAGGCCAAAGCCGTAACAGGACAGCGTGGAAACCATCATAAGGAACACATACTTGGGTTCCCCCCAGCCATAAAAAACAAGGCTGCACAAAAGCAGGATTCCATTGGGCAGCCTTTGGAAAAAAGATTTCAGCGCACCTGCGCCTTTCAGGGACAAAAAATACAGCCCTGCCGTAACAGGCAAAAAATAATAAATAAATGTGATACTTGAGAACAGCATTTATGCCACACCCTTTATCTGATGGGTACTTCCACCACCGTCTTCCCGCCCTCCACAGCGGAAAGGGCGTTGTTTTTAAAGATATCCATGATCCCGGCCTCCCCAAAAGCAGTAAGCACATACCCACCGCCCAGGTCCATTACCAGCAGGGTATCCGGCTGCCCGCATATCCACTGCCTTTCCAGAATATGGGATTTCACTTCCTCCACAAAAGCTGCCTGGTCTGTATCTTCCTTTAAGTGGTATACCGCCCCTGTAAAAGTATTGGCGTTCATCATATGCACCATGGAAGCAGCATCATCTACCGCCGCCGCCTGGCTGCCAGGCAGCCCCAGTACATTGTCAAGCTCCTGGGTCTTGGAAACGTCAAATTTCCCCGGGGCATCCATCACTGCATTTTCCTGGTTGCCCCCGTAAATTGCAAACAGCTCCTCCTGGCTGTAAGCATCCACTACTGCCTGGAGTACCTCCAAAGCCTCCCCATACCGGGACGCCCCCTCTTCCTCCCCTGGGGCAGAGTCCTTCTTCCCCCCGCACCCCGGCAAAACTATCACCATCATTGCCGCAAGAAAAAGTGCTGTTAATCTTTTTATCATATCTTTCTCCTTCCTTCACTTTCTATCCTTATGTTTCCCTTTTCCTTTCAAATAAAACCCCAGGCCAGGCAATTTCCGCCGGCCGCCTCCTACCACCCGCCTTTGCCACAAATCTGTTCCTTACTGTGTTTTCCAATAAAGCCCTTTTATTGTAACATAAGGCCCAGAAATTGAACAGTCGCTTTTCTTCCGCCTTCAGGTATCCTTTACAAGTTTTTTATATTCCTCCCGGATTGTCTCTGCCGGCACTGCCGCAATTTCCCCATACACAGTCCCGCCTGTTACCATGCCAAGATAATTCCCCCTGCCATCAAATACCCCGCTCCCGGACATTCCCGGCAGGGCTTCCCCCTTTCCCAGCAGCATCTCCCCCTTAAAATCCTCCAGATAAACCTGGGGCGAAAGGATTTCCCCTTCCCTCTTCACAGGCTCATCCGCCCTGGTGGCCATATCCACCATAAAAAAGCCGTCCCCCTCTTCCATAGCCTTCCCCCGGGCAGGCCTCACACTACGGAAGGACAGAAGCTCCTCATAGGGAAGGCTTCCCACAGGTACGCAAAGAAAGCCCACATCCGCTTCCTGTGAGCTTCCCAGGAACCGGGCAAACCCTCTGCTTCCATTATAAAAAGTGATATAGCTGTCTTCTTCCCAATACTGCAGCACATGCCTGTTTGTGGCAATGATGACCCCATCTTCCCCTATCTGGAAAATACTGCCACTGCCGTAATGGCCACTGGCCTGGATACGCACACAACTGGGAAGGACGTTACGGAAAGCCTGCCTGGGATTTTCCTCTGCAAGCAAGGGCGTGGAAGCAAGCCCCAGGCTGGCAACCGCCCTGTAATCGTCCTCCAATCTAGTCCCCTGGATCAGGGGCGGCAGCGCCTCCTCCCGCCCCCTGGCCGCCCACGCCTGCCCCACTGGCAGGAAAAATGACAGAACCGGCGGCAAGGCTAAAGTAATTACCAGAGAACAGAAGCCTTTTTTCTTTTTCATATTGTCCCCCCACTTCCGGGCAATCCTTTGGGCTGCGTTTTATAAATAATGATAGAAAAAGCCGGAAAGGCACTCTGTAACAAACGCCGTCACGCTACGCGAGCCGGCTTATTGTAATAAAAATACAGGACTACATTTCCGGATACATATAAGTGAATAATCTAATTTAATACAAATACCAGCCTTTTTATGAAATCAAGCAGGACGATAAGCCGGGTTATGTCGTTGAATGGTCATCTGTCTGGGACTGCCGTCACCGGCAGCCTCTAGCGGCCCACCTGAAAGCTCGCCGGGCAGGCTATTGCGCTTTCTATTCGGCCTTGCTTCGGATGGGGTTTACATGTGCCCTGCCCGTTACCGGGCAGGCGGTAGTCTCTTACACTGCCTTTCCACCTCTTACCACCTGGCACCATAGCCAGGGGCGGTTTATTTCTGTTGCACTTTCCTTGGAGTCGCCTCCACCGGACGTTATCCGGCATCCTGCCCTGTGAAGCCCGGACTTTCCTCAGCCGCCTGTAGGGAACCAGGGAACTCCCAAACCGTTCCCCAGACGGCCGCAACCATTTGTCCTACTTGATTTTCTGTAGGCTGTTACACGTTGAAACAGCTTCCCCCAATAAATTCCCTGCAGATAGAATTGGCGGGGACATTTTTGCTGTCAATTCCCAGGAAATATTCCAGGAATTTTAAAAGCCGCTTCGCCTCATGGTATTCCGGCTCATTCTTGCCAATACCAAACAATAAAGGCTCCGCATACTGCTTTAGTACTGCCAGTTCATAAATCAGCACGGAGTTAAACATTTCGTCCGCGGTCTCCTGGAAAGGAAAAATATACTTTTCCTCCCCCCTTCTCACCGAAGGCCACATTTCCACTGTCCGCCTGGCGCAAGTCCCCCTTGTCCTGGCATCCCGGACAATCCGCCGCAGAAGCCGCCCGTCCGTGGTGGGAATACGGTTATGTTCATCTACATTTAAGCTGGTGAGGGCGCTGATGTAAATTTTAAACTTGCTCTCATCGGGCATAGAATAGGTAGTGGCTGGGTTCAGCCCATGGATCCCTTCTATCACCAGCACATCCTCCGGCCCTAACTTTTTGTAATTTCCATGATATTCCCGTTTGCCCAGCTTGAAATTAAACTGGGGCAGTTCCACCATTTCCCCTGCCAGGAGCCTGTTCATGTCTTCATTAAACTTTTTGATATCAATGGCTTCCAGGCATTCAAAATCGTAATCCCCCCTCTCATCCCGGGGTGTCTGTTCCCTGTCTACAAAATAATCGTCCAGGGCAATGGGATGGGGAACCATGCCATAACTGCGCAGCTGGATGGAAAGCCTGTGGGAAAAGGTGGTCTTCCCTGAAGAGGAAGGCCCTGCGATCAGCACAAACTTTACGTTCCCCCGGTCCACGATTTCCTTGGCAATCTCACCGATCCGCCGCTCCTGCAGCGCCTCCTGCACCAGGATCATATCGCTAATCTGCCCCTTGCAGATGACATCGTCCAAATCCCCCACGGTGTCGATCCCCATCATCTCCCCCCAGCGGCTGGAATTTGCCAGGGTATGGAAAAACTTTTCTTTTGGCTGGAAGTAATCCAGCTTGTCAGGCTCCTCATTTCCCGGTATCAGCAGCAAAATCCCGTTTTCGTAGAGCATCACGTCATAGTATTTCAAATAACCTGTACTTGGCAGCATATAGCCGTAATAATAGTCATAATAACCGTCCAGGCAGTAAATATTCACGGATGAGCTTCTTCTGTACCGGAACAGCTTCACCTTATCGTCCATTTTATGGGCTTTAAAAATTTCCATGGCATCGTCAATGGAATAAGATTTCTTGGTAATGGGCAGGTTGCCTTCTGTCAGCTCCTGCATCCGCTTCCTGACCCGCTCCACATGCCCGCCGGTGAGCTTTTCCCCCATTTTGATATTGCAGTAGTAGCCCTGCCCTATGGCGAACTCTACCTTCACCTTTTCCACCTTATCCGCCCCAAACACATCATAAACTGCTTTCACCAGAACCATCAGCCCTGTGCGCACATAGGTCTTATGCCCAATATTGTCCCGGATGGTCAAAAAAGTAAGGGTACAGTCCTTTTCCGCTGTTTTCATCAGCTCCCTGATTTTTCCGTTTTCCAGCACCAACGCGATCATATCCTTATATTGGGGCTGATATTCCCTGGCGATCTCCTCAAAGGTAATCCCTTTGGGATACTCCCTTGGGACGCCGTCAATTTTAATCGTTATCATGCAATTCCTCCTTTGGGGTTTTAGGGCTATAGCCGTAAATTCCTGCCGCCGCCTTTAAATCGGCCATTTCCTCTTCCAGCTCCCGCAGCCGTGAAAGAACCCTCTCCCCGCTGCCGGAAGCCATAAGCGCACTTTTAATCTTACCGCTGTTTTCCCATTCTCTTTTGATATATTCCAGCAATACCGGGTGCCTTTCCCCCAGCAGCAGCGGTCCGAACCGGTCCGCCAGCGCCGGTTCCTGGCCGGGCTGGGATTTTTGCCCTTCCCGGGAAGCGGCCTTAGCCGTAGCCTTGATGACAGGATAGAATTTCCCCTCTTCATAAACCATATTTTCCCGGAGGATCAAATATCCCTCCTCCCGGAGAAATTTCCTAAACGGGGCAATCTCTGACTGGGGCTGCAAGACCATCTCCTGAAAGTCCCGGGTTTTGGCCGGGTCTGCCTCCAGGATCCTGCGCATCAGGCGCCCCCCCATTCCCGCGCATATGAGGCAATCCGCCTCCCCCTTTTGATAAGCCGAAAGCCCGTCAGAGAGCCGCAGCCTTATGTACTCCTCAAGCCCTGCCTGTAAGATATGCTCTTTGGCACGCCCAAGGGGGCCTTCCTTCACATCCATGGCAAGCCCGGAGGGAGAAATCCCCTGTTCAGCCAGATATATGGAAATATAACCGTGGTCGCAGCCTACATCACAGACCCGGAAGCCTTTGGACACCATATCCGCCACCGCCTGCAGCCTTGCGGACAAAACCATCTTTCCCGCCATCAGTCCAGATAATCCTTCAGCTTCCTGCTTCTGCTGGGATGGCGGAGCTTGCGCAGGGCTTTGGCCTCGATCTGCCGGATGCGCTCCCTGGTAACGTTAAATTCCTTGCCCACTTCCTCTAAGGTCCTGGCACGCCCGTCGTCCAAGCCAAAGCGCAGCCGCAGCACCTTCTGCTCCCTTTCCGTGAGCGTCCCCAAAACCTCTACAAGCTGCTCTTTTAACAGGGTAAAAGCAGCCGCATCCGCAGGGACCGGCACATTGTCATCCTGGATAAAATCCCCCAAATGGGAGTCCTCTTCCTCCCCAATGGGCGTTTCCAGGGAAACCGGTTCCTGGGAAATCTTCAGGATTTCCCGTACCCGCTCCACAGGAAGGTTCATTTCCTCTGCAATCTCCTCCGGCAAAGGCTCCCGCCCCAGCTCCTGGAGCAATTGCCTGCTGACACGGATTAATTTATTAATGGTTTCTACCATGTGCACAGGGATCCGGATTGTCCTGGCCTGGTCGGCAATGGCCCTGGTAATGGCCTGGCGGATCCACCAGGTTGCGTAGGTGGAAAACTTATAGCCTTTGCGGTAATCAAATTTTTCTACCGCCTTAATAAGGCCCAGGTTCCCCTCCTGGATCAGGTCAAGGAAAAGCATCCCCCTGCCCACATACCTCTTGGCAATACTCACCACCAGCCGCAGGTTTGCCTCCGCCAGCCGTTTTTTGGCCTCATCCCCGGCGTCTAAGTCCCACTGAAGGTTCTTAATCTCTGCTTTCAGCTCCTTGGCTTCCTGTTCATCTACGCTGTCCAGACGCTTTTCCAGTACGGCAATCTTTTCCTTTGCCACAGCCCCTGCTTCCATCTTCTGGGCAAGCTCAATCTCCTCCTCCGCATTTAACAGCGGCACCTTGCCGATTTCTTTCAGGTACATCCTGACAGGATCCTCAATGCTGATGCCGTCAGGGACAGAAAGGTCAATGTTTTCCACATCCACTTCGTCTTCTTCCGACAGGATGATCCCCTCATCGTCCACATCGTCGTCCGTAGTGATCCGCAGCACGTCCACATTGTTCTGTTCCAGGATTTCCAGGATTTTATCAAACTGTTCCTCGCCTAATGTAATGTCAGCAAAATAATCTACTATTTCCTGATATTCCAAAACATTCTTTTTCTTCTTGGCAATGGCCAGAAGCCCTGTTAACTTCTCGTCAAACTTTGCCTGTGTGTTTTCATCCATTCTGGTTTTCCGTCCTTCCTAACTTTATAAACATTACCATTATTAGCCTTAATCCAGTGAAATATGCGTTTTGCTAAGTTCTTCCAGTGCTTTTTTGCCTTCAATCACCTGATTGAGCGCCGAAACATCCCCTCCCAGGCGGGAAGAGGCATATTCCAGGCTGTTTCTCTTGACTGCAACCACAATATCGTGAAATGCCTTTTCCTGTTCCTGCCTGCTCCCTAGCTGCATCAGCCGGGTGTTAAATACCCCTGCCGCCTCCCTCTGCTGGGCCTCCTCTGTAAACAGGCTGATAATCCCCGCAGGGTTTAAAGCGCCCTCTTCCAGGTCCCGGAAAAGCTTCTCCGCTATTTTTTTATATAAGTCCTCGGTAAAATCCTCCGTGGAAATGTATTTTTTGATTTTCCCATATAAGGCGGGTTCCTCCACCAGCCAGGTAAGCAAAAGTTTCTGGGGCTTTTTCTTCTTTTCCCCCGGGTCTTTTTGGGAAGCAATGCCGGGCTTTGGGCGCACCGCCGGTTGGACGCCCCCTGTCCGCGCCGCATAGGCATATACCAGCTTCCGCAGGTTCTCAAAGCCGATATGGTACTTTTGTGCTGCCGCTTCTATATAATTTTCCCGTTCCACTTCTTCTGTAAAAGAACAAAGCTTCCGGGCAATCTCCCGGTGGAATTTTGTTTTGGATTCCGGGTCGCTTAGGTCATAATCCCCGGCAAGTATGCGAAGCTCGAAGAAAAAGCTGTTTTCCGCCTGCCGGATGCGTTCCTTAAAAGCTTCCTGGCCCTGGTTTTTAATAAATTCGTCCGGATCCTTGTAAGGCTCAAGGCTTAACACCTTCCCTGTAAGCCCCGCCTCCTTTAAGATGCCAATGGCCCGCAGGGCGGCGTTTACCCCTGCCCCGTCGCTGTCGTAGGCAAGGACCACTTCCTGGGCATAGCGCCGTATCAAAGCAGCCTGCCCTGGGGTGAAAGCCGTACCCAAAGAGGCCACCGCCTGGGAAAACCCCGCCTGGTGCATGGCGATCACATCCATATAGCCCTCACACAGAATCATATAATTGGTCCTGGCGGCCCGGGCAAAATTAAGGCCGTAAAGGTTCCGGCCCTTGTCAAAAACCATGGTTTCCGGTGAATTCAGGTACTTGGGCTTGGCGTCTCCCATTACCCGCCCGCCAAATCCAATCACCCGATGGTTGCCATCTTGTATGGGGAACATTACCCGGTTCCAGAATTTATCATACATCCCATGCTTTTCATCAAAGCTGGCAAGCCCCGCCTCCTGGATAAGCTTGTCCCCATACCCCTTTTTTCTTAAATATCTGGTAAGGTCGTCGCTGGCCTGGTTGGAAAACCCCAGCCCAAACCTGTGGATGGTCTCCTCCGTGAGCTGCCTTTTTTTCAGGTATTGGCAGCCCGCCTGCCCTGCCGGGCCGCGGA
>OFGA01001272.1_pt1 | contig 17815 bp, 14 predicted proteins | sample 1521471 | NCBI WGS metagenome assembly OFGA01 (sample SAMEA3504086, study PRJEB24116) | mouse gut metagenome | biome: mouse gut; feature: mouse-associated habitat; material: faeces | place: Denmark | collected 2011
TCGTTTCTCCAGTGTCGAGAAATAGACTGCCATCCTTACTTGTCCGACAGAATCTCCGCAGACCAAAAAAATCTTCTTTACACCCTCATTTTTCAAAAAATCATCTAATTTCTCATAACACTTCGGCGGCGTCAATATATATTGTCCCTGCATCACTTGATTCCTCAGCTTTCATCCGGTATCAAACGGATAATCTCGTTAATCGGCATACAGATCTCATCGCACTCCATTGCACGATGGTGTTCCAGGATTAACCTGGCAGCATGCTGCATAGCCGGAAACCCAGTCCTTGTCAACTGATTGGCATATATAACAATATTAATTCCATGCTGTCTGAATTCTTCCTCTTTTACACAATGAAAAGATGTCGGCACTACTATCACCGGCGTCCTGCCGTCCGACTTTCGGAAGCGATCTACAAACGCAAAGATTTCTTCCGGTTCTTTCCTGCGGCTATGTATCATAATTGCATCCGCACCTGCTTCTACATATGCATAAGCACGTTTCAACGCATCTTCCATCCCTTGTTCGAGAATCAAACTTTCGATCCGGGCGCAGATCATAAAATCTTTTGTCTTCTGTGCCCTTTTCCCGGCTTTAATTTTTTCGCAAAAATTCGAGATACTATCCTGCGTTTGTTTTACTTCATTTCCAAACAATGAATTCTTCTTTAATCCAATTTTATCTTCGATGATCACCATGGAAACGCCCATACGCTCTAATGTCCTTACTGTATAGACAAAATGTTGCGCCATGCCGCCTGTGTCTCCGTCAAAGATGATCGGCTTCGTCGTCACTTCCATAATGTCATCAACCGTCCGGAATCGAGAGGACATATCGACCAACTCTATATCCGGCTTCCCTTTTGCGGTAGAATCACAGAGAGAACTGATCCACATAGCGTCAAACTGACGTGCCCCTCCGTCCTGATATACTGTCGTATTCTCCGCAATAAGCCCTGTCAGCCCGTTATGCGCCTCTATTGCAGTCACAATCCCTTTTATCGAAAGAAGCTTTTTCAGACGGGCGCGCCGCATCTCAGGAATAGAGAGTTCTTCCCGTGTTCTCTTTTCCAACTCTTCGTACCGTTTACCTGCCGAGTAAGGGAACTCAACCAGACATCCTCCATATCCGGCAAGAACAGACACCACTTCGTCACGAATCGGTCTTTGAAACCCAGTTATCCAGTCATCCCCATGTACGACATATGCCGGCTTCAACCGCTCCAGATTCTCCTTATAACTCAAAGTCTGCTGTTCAATTACCTGGAATACTCCTACGATATTTTCAAACATGCTTTTTCTTTCTGAAAACGGAAGCAATGGAAACCTCTTATATCCAGCCACGGCTTCATCCGAAAGAACACCGATGATTAATTTCCCCAATTTCTGTGCCTTTTTGATCAGCGCAATATGTCCGCTGTGGAGAATATCTGTGGCAAAACACATATAAACGATCCTATTTTCTATTTCATGCAGACGGCTGCGTACAACGGCAAGATCATCCGGATTATCGACCTCACTGCACAACTGTCCCCTGATATCCACCGGACAGATCTCACAACCATCCGATACCATATTCAAGGCGTCTTCTGCATAACACTTTACTTCTCCCTCTTCACAGAAACGGATGATCTCATCCAGCCATACTTTCCAATCCTTCTGAAGCAGCTTGTATAACGGCTGGGCGCACACAGCTTCATGAAAGAAATCTATCCCTACTTTTTCAATTCTTCCGGCTCTTACTACTGCCTTAAAATCTTTCTCAGGAAGCGCCTGCAGTGTGCTCACTGCCATACAACTCTTTTCACTGCCTACGATTTCATCAAATACTGCATTTTCGAACACCAAATCCCCGTGCATCAGAATTAGATCATCATCCAGATATTCTCTGGCGCAGTAAATAGAATATATATAATTTGTATCCTGAAACGCAGGATTCTTCACAAAAGTAAAACACAACGGCAGGTCTATATTATGACAATATTCCACCAATACATTGTCATAATATCCCGTAGTAATAATAACCTCGTCAATCCCCGCGTCCTTTATTTGTTTCAATTGTCTGCTCAAGATCGTCTCCGTACCGGATACTTCCGTCATACATTTCGGCTGCTCAGAAGTGAGTACTCCCATACGGTTCCCCATCCCGGAATTTAGAATTAATGCTTTCACGGCGCTCCCTCTCTATTTATGCTGTTCAACATATCATATCTGATGTATATTTTCGAAATCCAATTCTTTCATCTTATCCGGACATTCTGCATACTGAAATAAACGCCCTGCCTCTTCCCGGAGTTTTTCCCTGTAATAATAAAAATTCTGCCGGATCTGCCGTATTGCTCCCATATCAATGATAAACAAATAATGATAAGACAGATTGCTGTTCAACTCCCTGTCCACGTGCAAAATTCCCTCTTCGTATACAAAAAAACGCAATAAATTATTCTGACAGAGCAGATCCATCTCAATGTCATACATCTCCATTCCTAGATTGCTTGCCATGAACAGGAATCTTCCGTCTGTCAGACAATAGCCTTTATTAAAAGAGTTCTTCCTGACCGGCTGCGCCGCATATGCGTTTCTCGCTATCACATATTCTCTGCTAAAAATCCCAAGCTCATCCCACTCAAATTCTTCTTCTGGCATCTCCAACAGTTTTTCTGTAATTTCCCGGATATCTAATGTACTTAAAAGATTCTGACAGTTTCCTTTTTTTACCAGACGATCGTCATAAATCCAAAACGGCGTATGGATCAGTCCTGCATATGGCTCGATCGCATGTGTCAATCCATTATGAACCCCATGTGCGAAATAGTCGTCGCCATGATCTCCATAAAAAATAATTGTCGTATTGTCCATACATCCTTTCTTCTCCAAAAGCCTCATTACTTCGTCCACACAAACATCCATGTATTGATAGCCCCGCCTTCTCCGATCTAATCCGCTGTCAAATCTGCAATCGGAAATCTTGTGATTCAGCGCCACATTACTTACCGCGTTACACAACAACAGTGCAAACGGCTTCTCTGTATCCAGGCTCCTTTCTATCTCCGCAAAATAACTTCCATATTCTGTAAAAGCCTCCAAATCATTTCGAAATCCGGCGATATATCTCTCCTTTGCGCTCTTGCAGTCCTCGCCGCCGGGATAATACAAAAGTCTTGTCATATAGCCTATCTCCTTTAAATAGTCAAACAAGGACTCTTGATAGCAATAGCGCTCTGGAATACTATTCATATTGTCACAAGATTCATATTGAAGCATCCCGCCGTATAACAAATCACCAATTACCATCAAGGTAGAAGTTGCAGTGGAAAAATATTTTGAAAAAGACAAGGATTTTTCTTCCCAATATAACAAATTGGGGAAGAATTCCTTGTTCGTTCTATAATTTGTATAATTTAGACTTTCCAAATGCATTAATACCAGATTCCGCATATTTCTATCTCTTTTCTGTATGATTCAAAGTTTTATATACCAATTCCTGTATAGAGATTACCTCTATATGATTTTTCTCGCATAACTCCCGTTCAATCTTCATATAGTCTTTTGATGTGGTTACCACGATCAGATCCGTTTCTGGTAATACATTAGCATCCGCGCCTTCTTCCGTCGGGTTACGCAGAATCTTTATACCTGCTTTCTTCAGTACGCGCATCAGACGTTCTGCCAACAGATCTGCCCCGTAAACCGCTATCCTTTTATACTTTTTGGTTCTGAAAAATGCTGCCGTTTCATTACCATCCTCATATAACCGCATCCAATAATCATCAAACAAAGGATTTTTGTCATAACTGATCTGTTCCACATACTGTTCAAAGATATTGTCAATCAAAAAAATCTGCTCTTCTTTATATCCATCCTGAACCAATTTATCTCTGATCTCATCAAAGTAAACATCCGTTGTAACCATGATCTTGTCAAATTCATTTTTAGAAAAATCATCTATATTATGTATCAGAAATCTCTGCCCGTTATGAAGAATCTCCCTTCCCCAGAGTTCCGGGTTTCTGTCTGCAAAACCGCTTATCTGTATCTCATTTTTAAATATACCCATACTAACAAATTCTTTAAAATCAAACAAAATGTCATATCTGTTTCCGATACCGTATATAATGACTTTCATATAGTTACACCAGCTCCCGTTATACCTTTTCTTCGCCTGATAATATTCTTACAATCCGTTCTGATGCTTTGCCATCCCCATATGGATTCACTGCTCTGCTCATTTCTTCATATGCTTTTTCATCTGATAATAATTTCTTTATTTCCAGATAAATCCTATCTTCTTGTGTCCCCACAAGCTTAATCGTACCGGCTTCAATTCCCTCCGGACGTTCCGTTGTATTTCGCATGACCAAAACAGGTTTTCCAAGCGACGGCGCCTCTTCCTGAATCCCTCCGCTATCTGTCAGTACCAGATAGCTTCTTGCCATGAAATTATGAAAATCTACCATATTCAATGGTTCGATCATTTTAATCCGGTCTGTCCCGGCAAACACTTCATCAGCAATCTCACGTACCAGTGGATTTTTATGCACTGGATAGATCACCTTTATATCCGGGAATTCCTGAACAACTCTTTTCAACGCGCCAAACATATTTCTCATCAGATCCCCAAGGTTTTCCCGGCGATGCGCAGTCAGTAATATCAATCTGCTATCTTGAGCCCATTTCAAATGTTCATTCTCATAATCCGATCTGACCGTTGTTTTTAACGCGTCTATTACCGTATTTCCAGTCACATATATTTTTTCCGCTGGTTTCCCTTCTTTAACAAGATTCTCTCTTGCATGCTCTGTAGGGGCAAAATATATATCACTTACAAGATCTATTACCTGCCTGTTAAACTCCTCCGGATAAGGAGACGCTAAATTATACGTACGTAATCCTGCTTCAACATGCCCTACCCTGATCCCAGCATAAAAGCATACCAACGAAACCGCGAATGCCGTCGTTGTATCCCCGTGCACCAAAACAATATCCGGTTTTTCCTCCTCTATTATTTTTTGTATATTCTCAAATATACGCATCGTTATGTTAGACAGTGTCTGATTTTGTATCATAATATTCATGTCGTAATCTGGTTCAATATGAAATATATGCAAAACCTGATCCAGCATCTCCCTGTGCTGCCCTGTCACACAGACCACCGTTTGAATACTCTTATCTTTTTTTAGTTCTTTTACCAGAGGACACATTTTGATCGCCTCCGGTCTTGTACCAAAAACAATTAGTATATTCTTCATTTATTCCACCAATATTTGATCCATAAATTTGCATAGTCGTTTTGACTGGTTTTGTCTTGAGAAAAATTCGATCTTATGACTGCCAACATAATTTTTATTTTTCTTTTCGATGAATTCAATAATTTCTCTTTCTTTTACAGAAGCAATTCCCTTCTCCGTATAATTCATCACCTTCGCAACATCCGAATGGTCCGGGACGATTGCAAGAATAGGCGGTTTCTCCTTTAGCAATTCATACACTTTCCCCGGAACCGTAGTCATCAATGCCTGATCTTCCGAATGGATCGAACTCAATACAATATTAATATAAGCCTTTTTCTGTTCCTGTCTGACAACATCCTCGCTAACTGCCGCCAATACTTGAACATATTCTGTCATTTCTTCCTGCCGTACAATATTTCTGGCTTTTGCAGTCATATTCGCAGCACTCGCCGATCTAACTATAAGCTTTATTTTGTCACGGCTGTTTGTATTAATCTTTTTCAGGCATCTTACGAGCAAGCGAAAGCTTTCCAGTCTGTGCAGATACAATGTTCCTGCATAATAAAGGTATTTTTCCGTTTGAATTTCCCACGCACCCTGTTCTTCTGTTCTATCTGCGTCCCAGCCGTTATACACAATCTTCATTTTCTTCTTGGGATAACGTGCTTTCAGTATTTTCCGGAATCCCGGAGTGACTGTGACAAACGCCGATGCTTTTTGCAAGACATATCTTTCTATTAACCTGTCGATCAAAAAGGTGCGTTTATACCCTGCGGGATGTTCCGAATAATCGCTTATAAGATCCCTTATATCTGCAATAAACGGAACTTTTAGCTTGCGGGACAGATAGCATGCAGCAAAAAGATTCGTCATTGGTGGGAATGTACCGATAATAAGATCTATGTCCTTTAACCTCTCCAGTATCCCCTCTGTTTTCACTTGTTCACACCACCCGATCCCGCCTGCCTCTATAGTTCGCGAACAATACTTACCTCTCTTTAAAAGTTCCAATATCATATCCCATCCCGGATTTCGTATTTCCGCATTATGCCTGACATTTCCAATTCGAATAACTTGTTCCTTATCAATCGGAATTTCCTGCCCGAGACTTATTCCTGCTTCCCGGTTTTCATAATGCTTTGTCGTTAATACGTAGGGAATATAGCCGTTTTCTTCGAAATATTTACACATAGTCCCATATCTTTTTGAAGCTATCATACTGACAGGCGGAAAATAATAGGAAACGATCAATACCTTTCTCATGAAATTAAACCTCTTGAACAATATCCTCCAGTGATATGATCGGACAGTCGAATACGTTCTCCAATTGTTCCTCAATTTCATCAAAGAAAAACACGGATGTAACAATAACGGCATCCACATCGTCCATAACGTCTTTCGGATCTCTTACCTCTACATCTGCATAGATGTTTTCAGCATTTTTATCTATCGCATACGCGACCTTGATTCCAGAGTCTCTAAGCTCATCCTCAAGCCGCTCTCCGAGATAACTCATCCCATAAATTGCAATTGTTTTATACCCATTTTCTTCAAAAAAAGTTACAAGGCTCTTTCCTTCCTGCTTATTGATGATCCACTGATTCATAACTTGCATGATCGCCAAATGCTTATCTGCATATTTCTGTGCTTCTTTCGTTTTCTTACTTAATGCAGACCAGACAGATGAAATTCCTGCCGCTCCTCCGCAAACAAATGATAATGTTGATATAATGCCTTTTTTCATGATGATTCCCTCCATTTTTGTCTTATACTACTGAGAAACTTACAAATACCCCTTCCATCCCGAAGGGAGTTTATATTTATAAACATCTTGTAAATGATCGACGCCTTTCATATGTTCATCATTCATTCCCATAATCTCTATATCATCTACCGTAAAATCCATTAGCCGTTTTTCTGTTTTTTCTTTTATATTCAGACTTTTAACTTTCTTATAATCCAGACCCATGTAAGCCGTTGCAACAAGATCTGCTGCCATCGGATTCACTCCGGCAATAATGACTCCGCTCTTCACACCGGTCGGCGCCAAAGGACCTTCTCCTTCACCGCCTACAATACCGTCGATTACAGACAAGTATCTTCTTTTTTCTTTTGACGGTATGCCGTTTTTGCCGTGATACAACAGCACTCTGTTCAGATCGACTGCCATTCTCCATGTCGTATCATTCCCATACCAGTCGCCTCCTCTATTCTGGCCGCTCTTGTCTTTTATCCTCAAAAGCTCTTTTCCCTTCAGATATGCCGCATATAAATACTTCCCATATTTCCAGTTTTTCCCAAGCGTCAGATCCTTCATCCGTCTGTCTAAAACTGCTTGTCTGCTTTCAACAGAAAACTCATCTCCTCCTTTAGACTGTGTGCCGACTTGATAGTGGACCAGGTAATTTTTATTCCCATTTATTCCCACCATATTTTTAATATTCAGAGTAACTCCCACTTTTCTGTGCACTTTTAATTTAGGGACAGATATCACAACATCTGCATTTAATATTGTATTAGAAATAAAGTATTTATGATGCCCATTAGAATGCGCGGCTATCGTTTCTTTACGGTTATAATCAGCTCCATAAAATCTTCTTGGATCCACGCCGCTTAACTCACTGTCCTGTTTTAAATCCACTATCGTATATCCCATGGGATCGCCTTTTTGCTGTGTCCGTTCCCATACGATCCCATTCTTATATACGGTCCTTTCTCTACGCAGATCTATCAGCTCGACCGCTATAGAAGTATCTCGAAGCTGCCTTTTATAATAATCTATTACAGCTTTCATCCCATTTCTTCGTGTAAGCCGATCAAAATCACAATTCATCTGAGGTGCATCCGCCACAATAATCTTTCCGCGTCCGCACAAAGCCAGGATCACATAATCTATGATCGCGCGTATTACGGAACCATGTGTAACCGTTGACTGGTTCGTCCTGTCATTTATGTTACGATCATATACAAAATTCGGTTTAATAACCACACATTCCCCAGGCTTAATGATATCAGCCAATGGATTCCAGTCTTCCGACGCAGAATGCTCCGAATCCAATCCCATAAATACGAATGCATTTCTGACTGCTTCATAGACCTGATTACTCTGATCTGTTTCTAATTCAATATTCAGGCGTTCCAATTCCGGGTAAATTACAGGTGGATAAAAGGGCGGTTTTTGTGGATACCCTTTTTTACGATCCTGGATTTTAGCTATAGATACTTTTCTCTCGTCTAACATACCTTCCTCCGCAAGACTCTATTTAGAATCTTAGATTATTTTTGTTCTTTTCAGTTTCGGCATATAATCCTTAGAAGATTTCTTTATAGTATTCCGTTTTTCATATAATTGACTTACCGTCACAATTTCAACCTTTGAATTCCCGCACAAATAACCCATAATATTATGGAATTTTTTTATAGTGTCTTTATCCGGTTCAAACAGAGAACTCTCTGACCGAACTCCCGCCATAAAAAACTTATATAAAGAAAAGCTATGCATAAAAATATTCATATAACTATGACGTCCCGCTATGTTCTGCTCGCATACCTCTTTTATCTCTTTACCAGTACTGTAATTAATATCTGATTTTTGAATCTGATTTCTGCATAATTTGTGAGGAATTATATAATTCGTCTTAAGTCTATACACACTCACAGGATATTCTAATATACCGTGTAATTCATGGATTCTATTTTTGTATCTTCCCGAAACCTCACAATTGGAATTTTTATAAAAAGCACTGGAATCTATTTTCATGTTTGCCGTATTCAGCGCCAGTAATGTGTTTCGATCAATACCATATGCGCCTCCCCTGTGTGCGATCGGTCTTTTCCCTGTTATATTCTGTAAATCCTCTATCCCCTTCTCAATGATATAAACTTGTTCTTCAAAGGAATATTGCTTCATATAGATACGTTTTCTTTCGCCGCGGTCCATCAGCCACACCGGATGTGTATGAAGCTGTATATCCTGTCCGTTTTTCAGTAAAATATCACAGACATCTGCCAAAAGTTTCTCCCCCAGAAGATACTTTTCATATATATTCAAATACCACGTCGCATGAATTCCATACTCTTTAAAAACAGATAAAATATACTGGATTCCATAATTTCTTTTCCTGTCAGAATGAAGCAAAGTGTCCGTCCTGCATGTATTTGCCATAAATGGAATCTGTGGATTTTCCGTATCGATCGTTATTGTCACATATAATTTATCCATACTCTTCTCCATAACTACTTTTCATAACCGATAGGCTGCGTCTGCCCGACATATATTTCTTGTATCCAGGATGATCTTGTCCTTTATCTTCTCCATATTCTTAATAATCTCATCATGCCCAACCATGATGACGATCAAATCAATATCATTTAAGAATGCGTCCAGCTCATGATATTGATTTTCTACAACATCCCTGCCTACATTGGGATCATATACTTTAACACCAGACGCCAGATGTCTCCTCATACACTCCATAAGCTGTAATGTAGGACTTTCCCTTACGTCATCCACATTTTCCTTATAGGTAATCCCATAGATTCCTATTCTTGATATGTCCTGTAGTTTCTCTGCATCCATAATTTCTGAAATACGTTTTAACACGAATTCCGGCATTGAATCATTAATCTTTCTGGCTGCGAGAATGATATTGGCAAGTCCTGGATAATCTCCGACCAAAAACCAGGGATCCACTGAGATACAATGTCCCCCTACGCCCGGACCCGGAGAAAGTATATTTACCCGCGGATGCATGTTTGCCAACCGAATAATCTCATATACATCCATATCGCCGGCTCTGCATATCTTTGCAAGTTCATTAGCGAAAGCTATATTGATATCCCGATAAGTATTTTCTACTACTTTTGTCATTTCTGCGGTCTTAATGTCTGTTAAAAAGATCTCTCCTTTGCAGAAAGACTTGTATAACGCTCTGACCCTTCTCCCTATGGCAATATCCTCCGCTCCGATTGTCCTATTATTACTTCTGAGCTCTGTTATCATTCTTCCCGGGATAATCCTCTCCGGGGCATGGACTAGATGGAGATCTTCTCCACATACATATCCTTCTTCTTCAATAAAACTACGGACTGATTTACTTATCGTTCCAGGAGAAACCGTAGATTCAATAACTATAACCGCCCCGCTTTCACATACCTCCAATATATGACTGACCGCATCCATGATATATGCCGTATCTACTTTTTTGCTATGCTTTATATACGGCGTCGGAACCGCCACTATATATATGTCTGCCTTTTGATATTCTGTACTGAATTCTATCCCCTTCTTTACGGCGCCATAAAACAATTCTTCTATTCCATCTTCGCTAAAACTAATCTTCCCGGCTTTCAAATCATTTACAACTTTACTGTTATTATCTGTTCCGACCACTTTAGTTCCACTCTCCGCCATAATCAGCGCTGTAGGCAAACCTATGTATCCCAAACCAATCACATTCACCATCTGCGTCAGCCTCCATATATTTCATCCATCTTTTCTATGATTTTTCTAACATGAACATCCCATGTATAATTTTCAACCACGTCCTTTCTTGCATTCGTCCCAAGCTTTTCTCTAAGCACATCGCTTCTTAGCAATATCTCAAGCTTATCTGACATATCCTTCACATTTCCGGGTTCAAATAAAAGCGCATTTTCGCCATCTCTCAAGATCTTGCTCATCTGTCCCAGATCAGAAGCTGCTATTGCCTTTCCCATAGCCATATATTCGAACAATTTTGTCGGCGACCCAAAGAAATTGCTGCCATCTTTGTTGCAGACATGAGGGGCGACCAGAATATCGCAGGCTGCCAGATATGATGATATCTTTTCGAAACATATACTTCCTACACAGTTCACACAATCTTCTATCTGAAAACGCTTCAGGATCCGTTTTACTTCCGGAAGCGTCCTCCCCTCCCCGATCATCATCAAACTGGTTTTTCTCTTATAATTTTCATCCCGGGAGATTAATTCGGCATAACTTTCCGCCAATTTTTCAGCTCCATGAAACACTCCGAACGAACCGCAAAATCCAATTACGATTTTATTCTGCAGGCAATATTTTTCCCTTATCTCTTTCCCACTGATCTCAGGGTTGTATTTTTCTATATCAGCCCCATTATAATCAACCAATATTTTTTGGCTTTCAATTCCACGTTTTGTCAAATCTTCTTTTAACACATCGCTGACACATACGATCAGGTCCGCTTTGTCAAGGTTGAGATTCTCTATTCTCTCAGCCAGATTTTTATATTTCAGTCCATTTCCCCAGTGTCTGGACGTCCATATCTCGGAACTATTAAATTCAAGAACAAAAGGCACTTTATATCTATAAGAGATCTGCAGCCCCATGAAATTATCCAGAGCATAACGCTGATAAACAAAAGCAGGTTCTCTTCCTTTTTGTAATCCATATATTTCACGGCAGGCGCTGAAATTAAAATATAAATTTCTCAGCTCGCTAAAATCATGATAGGCTTTCATTGATATGTGATGAATATTTCTGGTCTGTACCTCACTGGAAATGTAGTCTGTCGTATATACTGGGATCTGCCCATATTGCTTTGCCAATGCGTTTATCACTCCCGTAGAATGAGCCACCATCCCGCCTGACTGTACACCGTATGCCATAGTTGTTTTTATATACATGGGCATAGAGTTCTTCCTGTATCGTTTCCTGACGATCCGGTGTTCCAGCCATTCCATCCTGTCGTTTACAACACGTACCAGCTTATCCGAATCGCGTTCTTCCTGTCTTTTTTTCACAAGCCGTAACAACAAATGCCAAACAGTTATGTTTTTTTCTCTTTTTGTATCTTTTAATACAATTACCGGCATCCTGGACTGAATGAATATATTTTGCATCTTCATAGTCATGTTTGTAATGGAATCAATATCTGATGTCACAAAATAAATCTTAGTACAAAGTCCCAACGTTGTTCTGCCTGCCATAAACTCATCATATGATAATGTCTTCCCTCCTGCTGTTACAGGATTAAATAACGGAATATTATCAATGATATATACCTTTTCAGACATCATACTCAATATACCTCCGGCTCTGGTAATGTATCGCAATACCGGCATAGCTTAACTCCATTTCTGCCTGACCTGAGTGTCTTCCTTATTTTTTCATACTTTTTTGAATACCACGCTTCCCGCAAAGACATTTTGTTCAGATCAGCCATTGTATATTTTCCATAAGGATCATTGCAACACAGGCTTATCTTTCCGTCCGGTCTTACCACCATCTGCTTATATGGCAGAATACACGACATTTTTAATGTTTTCTTTTTGTTATTATTTGGGGATTGTCCTCCTCTGGTATTAAGAACTTCATGAATTTTTCTGACATGAATCTCAACTTTTTTATTTAATGCTCTATCCTTCCTACAATATTCATGAATATTGGATACATTTTCAATCAACTCTAGATCATCGTCATAATTATCAATTACTAATTTATCCAAGGAAGGAATAATAGCTATAAATTTATCCATAGTCAGCAACGTCCCATTCGTATACATATACAAGTGGGCATAAGGGACATGTGCACGGGCATATTGAGCAAATTCCACAATTCTTGAATCCAGAAACGGTTCATTATTAGAATGTAAAGCCAGTCTTCCAGAATACCGAATCTCTCCTAATTCATCTATTATTTTTTTAAAGAGCTTTTCATCCATCTTCTTTAATTTCCTTGGATCTACATTTCGATTAACCGGGCAAAAAGGACATATACCGTTGCATCGGTTAATAACTTCTATTTCTATGGATGAAAACATCGGCTGTTTCCCTGCATCATATTTCTTTTTCAGGCTTTCTTCCGTCTCTTTTCTTATGTGTCTGTACTCTAGTTTTTTCTTTATCCATTTCTCATATTTTTCATAATATATATCTGGCAGACATCTCTTTAGCAGAGTGGCAATCTTTCCTAAAAAATATAAGCAAATACCATTTTCTATGATATCTACATCCCATTTGGCATTATATCGATTCACAATCATATCCGATCCTTCTTCCTGTACAGTTGTCCATATCCGGTTGAATAGAGTCTATTCTGGAAAGATACCGTAAATGGCATATTCACCCGGTCTGTCACCACTATTTTATGAGGGAATAATTCAACGTCTCTCACATGCTCGATTCCTGCATAACACACCTTTCCGATTATTCGTTCTTTCCCGGCAAAAAGTAATTGGACCCTCGCCCGCTTTTTCATCCCAAATGTTCCAGAAAACACATTCTGTTCAAGATCATCGACATGAATTGTATTATGCGCTTTCACGCTCCTGAATTTATCCCTTATCACCGGAAATGCCGTATAAGTATATGTCCCCGGATCTCTTGTTATATATGTTCCGTCAACGACCACTTCCACCGATAACTTATCATTATGTGTATGCCCTAAGAGACTGGTGTTTTCAGCCGTGTCGATTACCATACTGATAAATATTCGTTTCCCCCTCGCTATCAAAAGACCGAATTTTTTATAATAAAATATTTCTACCCCTTCCAACAGACTTACAGCCTTTTCAGATTCATCCACATATAAAACTGTCTCTTTTTTATAAGGGTATTCACTTTCTGCCAAAGTTCCAATTTGTTCCACTCGAACATCGTATTTATGAAATGCAGATCTTCTCTTTGCCATACCATGAACCATACTGGCTTCCAACGGAATTTCATTCGCAATATGTTCAAATCCGGAATCGAAAAATAATCCAGATACTGCCGACAAAAAATTCCGATGATCAATCACCGTATCAGTCTCTCCCTCCCCCATAGGAGTCAGTTTCAATAATCTGCCGCTGTCGTTGTCTCCTACCTGAACAATCTCATGATTATCTTTTGAAATCGTTTCCGTAAAAGCCGCCATATTATAAATCCTGTCAAGATACCACTGCGGGAAAAATCGATCCGTTTCCACATCATATTTTTGTGAAGGCAATCCTCTTAATCCCTTAATATTCCTGCGCATATAGGACTGATAGCTTTTCTTTCTGTCTGACTGCAGCGTTCCATAAACCAACGCTGTTGCATATACTACAAATTCCCCGCTTAACCTATGGTAGCTTGTAGATCCTTCGATGTGACTCCCTTCCTCGTAGAACTGCTTTTGCACTTCATTTATCAACTCCTGTACTCCAAAGACAAGACAGGCGTCCGTCCATTCATCCGACTGAAGATATGCAGCTGCAAAGATAACTCCTGCCAGATTAGAAAGATAATGGTTGGAATTCATACCGTTTCTTCCCCGTTCCAATCTCTCCATTACATATCTAAGGCTTTCTCCAATGAATGCTTCAAATCCTGACTCAAAGTCATTATCCAAACATCCGGATCCATCCAATTGCCGCAAGATATCGTACGCCACCAGGAGATTGACGATGCGAATCGAAGAATCCATAACCGCAGACCACTGAACCGTTCGCCCTACCGGATTCATTACCATAAAATCACGCATCTCATTCTTGAATTCTCTGATTATATCATTTCTATATTCTTGATCCGCAACCGCGAATACAGCCATCTGGACAAGATGATAAAGACGCCCTAACTCCCACGGACACTTTATATCCACCGCCGCTCTGTCCGATATGACCGTTCTGCATTTCTTTACAGAATTATAACTTCCAGGTTCAAAGAAAAATCCACTTTTATAATCTACAAACCAGTTGATTGGCTCATATCCCAACATCTCGCCATATCTGCTCCGTAATTTTTTAGCTGCAGTCATTCCATATCTCGCCATAGAACGGCTTTTATAACGTTTTCCGTGCAGCCTCTCTACGCATATATTGTAATCCAGCTTAACAAATCCGCTTCCTAACAGATCAAATCTATGCTGCATATATAAATCACACAATGTTCTCAGCTTTTCTCTGCAAGATGCATCTATCATAATTTCATTAATATTTATAAACGAATACATACTTCTCTCCTACTACTTAAGCTTCTATGTGTGACAATTCAGAAAAGGATTTTTATATTTTGAATCAAGAATTTACTTTTCCCTCTTGGCGTGCTTTCAAACTGTTCTGTCTCGCATACTTCAAGGTCAAAGGTTTCACCCAGACGTTTTTTGAATTCCATGTAAATGTTTCTATGATCCGTTGCCGTATACCCTTTTGCCGGCATTACGTTAATTTTTACTCTTCCTTTTTCTTCCTGAATAAACTGAAACCGATAGATATGATCGAAGATATCCGCATGCGAATTGATTGCCACAAAGTTAACCAGATTCCCAGCTTTACCAACCAGGAATTCATCCTTCCTATGCCGTCCGGCAATCCCGCAGATCACCCTTTGTCTGTTCGCGCATCTTATTCTATATTGTGTATCAAGCAACGCTATATCGCCCGTATCATACCGGATAAAAGGCATTGCAGAATTAATAAACCCCGTCCCGATGATCCTTCCTTCTCCGGTCTTTACCGGCAGATCTTCATCATCCAGATATTCCAAATACGAGTGACACATATATTCATGGTAGTGCCCTTCCTTACATTGTCCGATCATACCGATCTGTTCACAATTCCCATATAGATCCACAACTTTAACATGCATCTGTTCTTCTATCAATCTGCGCATATCCGCCGTCAATGTTTCAGAACTGGTAAAAAGCGTTTTAATCTTCCCATCTTCATTGAAACAGCTCCCTGTATCTTTTATATACTTTGCCAGAAGTTCTGCGGCAGATGGATATGCCCTAATATGTTTCGCCCCAAACTTCTGAATCTGATGTAGGTACTGTTTCATATTTTTTTCTGACATATTCATGCTGGAGCAATACAGCACACCATATTTATGATCACTGAATATATCTCCATTTCCTATCACTTTTCCGCGAAGAACGGCTATCTTGTCTCCAAAATAATACCCGCCTTCATGAAAACTATGCCAGACAAAGGCAAGCCTAACCGCACCAGTACTTCTGGCATCCAGAAATAGCTTGGTCGGTATGCCTGTAGAACCCCCGGTTGTCACCGCCACACAATTATGAAGCGGGATCGCCCTCAGCTCGTTTAAATTCTTCTCTAAAATATCCTTTGTAAGAATGGGTATCTTTCTTATATCATGAAAATTACGAAAATCCCGCGGAGTCCATCCATATTCATCAAACATTCTTCGATAATATTTTGTATTTGCATACGCGTAATCAATCAACTCCTTCAATTTTTGAAGCTGATATTCTCTGAACTGCAAAGTGCTCCACGACTTGGTTTCTTCCAACAGATCATATGTCTTCCAGAACAAATCATTATATTCTTCCATCCCTCTTATCTTTGCAGTGATATTACGATAGATTTTCCCTCTTAAACTATGTGATAAATCCATATATACCCCAATCTCTTATTCCTTTTTAAGAAGCATATACATATGAGAATATTTATTCGGAAAAACTTTTCTGTTAATCCATACACAATACTCCGCCAACTTGTGGTTGGCGATAACTTTTCTCAAAATCTTTGCAGCGCCTCTTTTATTCAGCTTGTTATAGTGCTTTAATATCGCAAACTCAATTTTGCACCATAACCAAAGAAATCCCATCTGCTTATGTTCAACAACGAACCGTCCTCTCGCCTTCTCAAGCCTGCGCACTTCCTTTTGATCATAAGGCACACACACAAACAGCCTTCCTCCGCATTCCAGATGCTCATAAAAATTGTCCAGGCATTTTTTATGATGATAAGCCGATAAATAGCAAATAACGTCACAGCAAATAATAAAATCATATTTCCGATCCAGCTGTAAATCAGCCAGATTCCCGACGAACCAATGGCATTTTGAATTTAGCCCTTTCCCTTTGCATATCGAAACGGCTTTTTTAGATATATCAAATGCATCATAAACTTCCAGGTCTTTGATGTTTCTTAGTATCAATTCCGTCATATCACCAGTCGCGCAGCCTGCTTCCAAAACTCTTAAATGTTGTTGCTTCAGAAACGGACGTATTATCGCTATAATATCTTCCATTCTTTTATAATGGGAGCTACGCCAGTTTATTCCCCATGCATTCCCATCCTCTTTGCTATAACAGTCAAATTTTTCTTCAAAGGATTTTTTCATTTCGTACCAACCTTTCGATATATGTTTCCGCCAATCTTACCCGCCTGAAGGGTTTCTACATCTTCACCATACATCTCTTTATCCAATTGTATAAAAGTAGATATATATGTTTTCCAGTCATATCCATTTTCACACCGATAATTCTTGTCCTCTATTTCCAAAAGGATCTCCTTCCATATCTGGTTTTTATACTCCTCAAATACCTGCGAACCAATGACCTGTGTCTTCATATACCTGACCTCTAAGCTATTCAGATCCACTTGTATGATCAGATCGGTCACATCGCAAAACAGATAAAGTTTATCGCCGTAAATCCGTTCTTTCACCCCCCAGTATTTTGCCTTTGGATATATGGTATCCGGGGGAAATTGTGAGAGTACTTCCATTTTTCCGGTTCCTTTATTCAAAAGAAACAGTGCGTTCTCATGACATGAAATAATGAATACATATCCCTTCGCACATACTAATTTCCGGCAAGGCGGCATGTCATATTCATCCAATTTAAAG
>OFGA01001280.1_pt1 | contig 17759 bp, 13 predicted proteins | sample 1521471 | NCBI WGS metagenome assembly OFGA01 (sample SAMEA3504086, study PRJEB24116) | mouse gut metagenome | biome: mouse gut; feature: mouse-associated habitat; material: faeces | place: Denmark | collected 2011
TGCACCGACGGGCTGACCAATATGCTGGAGGACGAGGAGATCCGAATGGTACTGGACGGAGCCCGGGATATTGTGGAGAAGGCAGAGGCGCTTGTCAAGGCTGCCAATGAGAATGGCGGAAAGGACAATATCAGTGTGATTTTGATTGAATCTCTGGAAGCGTGTTAGAATGGAGAGTATGCATGGTTAAGATTGGAATGATGATTGGCGACCGCTATGAAGTGCTGGAGAAAATCGGTACCGGCGGCATGTCAGATGTATATAAGGCAAAATGCCATAAGCTGAACCGTTTTGTGGCGATTAAGGTTTTGAAGCAGGAATTCAGTGAAAACGCTAATTTTGTATCGAAATTCCGTACAGAGGCCCAGGCGGCGGCAGGGCTGATGCATCCCAGCATTGTCAACGTGTACGATGTGGGGGAGGAAGACGGTATTTATTATATCGTGATGGAGCTGGTAGAGGGCATCACACTTAAAAAGTATATCGAAAAAAAGGCCAGGCTGTCCTTCAAGGAGGCAGTGAGCATAGCAATACAGGTGAGCATGGGAATTGAAGCGGCCCATAATAACCATATCATTCACAGGGATATCAAGCCTCAGAACATTATGATATCCAAGGACGGCAAGGTAAAGGTGACGGATTTCGGCATTGCCAAGGCTGCTACCAGCAATACGATTACCTCCAACGTAATGGGATCTGTGCATTATACGTCGCCGGAACAGGCCAGGGGCGGCTACAGTGATGAGAAAAGCGACATTTATTCCCTTGGCATTACCATTTTTGAAATGCTGACCGGAAGAGTTCCTTTTAACGGGGAGACGACGGTGGCCATCGCGATCAAGCATATCCAGGAGGAGCTTCCCTCCCCGAAGGAATTTGTGCCGGAGATTCCAAACAGTGTAGAGGGAATCGTACTGAAATGCTGTCAGAAGTCTCCTGATCGCAGATATCAGAGTATGCAGGAACTGATTGCGGATTTGAAGCAGTCCCTGATGAATCCTGATGATGACTTTGTAGTACAAAATGACCCTGACATGAGCGCCGGTACCCGAAAAATATCGGATGTTGAGCGGGAACAGATTAAGCGCAGGACTGTATATCAGGAGAACTACGAACAGAACTATGATTACGAGGAACGGGAAGAACCCATGCGCCTGCGTTCCGAGACGGAATCCATATATGAAAATGAAGAGGATTCGGAGGACGATGACGAATATGATTATAACCCTAAAATGGAGAAAGTGACTACATTTCTGGCATTAATCGGAGGTGTGGTATTTTGTGTGGTCGCCATTATTCTCGCGGTAAAAGTATTCGGAGGCCGAGAGGAGGGAGAGGAGCCTGTCAGCCCGGTGATTACCACGCCCCCTTCAACGGAATTCTCCGGAGAATCCTCCTCCGGGGAGGACGAGATACAGAAAGTACGGATGCCGAAAGTAGTGGGCAAAACCGTGGAGGATGCCAGAAATGCATTGACAGATCTGGGGTTGAAGTCTGAAGTTGAATATGAGGAATCGGATGATATTAAAGCAGGGGAAGTCATAAGCGCCGATGTGGCGGAAGGTACCGAAATTGAGGAGGGAACGGTTGTTAAGCTAACTGCCAGTGCCGGACCCGAGGGGATTCCCGTGCCGTCAGTGGTGAATATGGATTATGACGAGGCCAACGCGCGGCTGACGCAGCTTGGCTTTGCAGTGACCAGGGTGGAAGGCTATTCTGATGAGGTGGACAGCGGGGTTGTTATGTCCCAGGTGCCTTCCGCCGAGACAGAAGTAGCCAAGGGCACCAATATTACCGTCACGGTGAGCCTTGGAAAGGAGAAAATCTGGGTTCCGAATCTGCTGGGATATTCCGAGGAGGAGGGGATTGCGATTGCCCTGGATGCGGGCCTGCAGATAGGGGAAGAAATCGCCTATATATACAGTAACGAGTATCCGGAGGGACAGATCTGCTATCAGAGTTATTCCACCGGTTCTTATGTGGAACCTGATACCGTGATGGATATTAAGGTCAGCAAAGGACCTGAAGCAGAGACTTATAAATGCAACGCCAGCATTATGGCACCTACACCTGAGGAGGCGCCGGATTATACGGCGGGGATGGAGGTCTTAGTCAGGCTGGTGACGGACGACGGACAGGTGCTTCTGGATACCAGGACATCAAGCTTTCCGCAGGCCGCAAATTATTTTGGGTTGACTTCATCAGGGGGTACGCTTACCATGTCTTATACCGTGACGACGGAGGGTACTACCACCACGGATCCGGAAACGGGAGAGACGGTTACGTTGCCCGGGGAGATACAGGAAAAATCTTTCAGCAGAAGAATTGAGTTTACGTTGGAATAGGCGGGAATTATGCGCGGAAGGATAGTGAAAGGGATTGGCGGTTTTTATTACGTTCATTGCGGGCAGGCACAGGATGGCACGCTTGGGGACGGAGAATTGTACGAATGCAGGGCAAAGGGGATATTCCGCAGGGATAACCGCCGTCCGCTGGTAGGGGACGAGGTGGAAATGGATGTGCTGGACGAAGCGAAAAAGGCCGGCAATATCCGTGAACTGCTGCCCAGGCGAAGCGAGCTTATCCGTCCTGCGGTGGCCAATGTGGATCAGGCGTTGGTTGTTTTTGCCGTTGCAAGGCCCAAACCCAATTGTAATCTGCTGGACAGGTTTTTGATTATGATGGCACAGCAGGGGCTGGAAAGTATTGTCTGTTTTAACAAATCAGATATTGATGAAGACGGCATCGGAGAGGAATATATCCGGACATATCGGGACTGCGGGTACCGGACACTGGGACTCAGTGCGAAAACGGGGGAGGGCATCGATTCTCTGAAAGAATTGCTGCAGGGGAAAATCACTGCGGTGGCGGGACCAAGCGGTGTGGGAAAATCTTCCGTCATCAATTGCCTGCAGTCGGATGTCGTGATGGAAACAGGAGAAATCAGCGTCAAAATCCAGAGAGGAAAGCATACGACAAGGCATTCCGAGTTGATAGCGCTGGACAGGAATACGTATATTCTGGATACGCCCGGATTCAGTTCCCTGGGGCTTTTCGGGCTGGAGAAGGGAAAGTTGGCGGCATATTATCCGGAGTTTTCGGAGTGTGAAAAGGATTGCAGATTTGTCGGCTGCTCTCATATCGGGGAGCGGGTTTGCGGTGTGAAGGAAGCAGTGGCCGGGGGGAGCGTCAACAGGATGCGGTATGAGAATTACTGTCTTTTGTATCAGGAACTGGACTGCATACAGTCAAAAGGGATGAAGCCGGCAGTACACAATCACAAGGCGGGGAAAAGGTAGAAAGGAATCTGCCGGAGGATGGCAGCCGGGAGGATAGCGGATCAGTGCGGAAATGGTGCGCATTATTGGGAAGGTTGTCCAAACATCGAAAATATATGTTCATATCATTGATTTTATGGTCAATGTTACTTATAATAAAACAAGGGGGAAAGATGATAGCAACAAATTTGTCACAGACAGTTGATGCAACGAATGATACGAATTCTGCATATGATACAAATGTAAAGTACCTGCTGGCAGATAAGCAGATATTGTCCCGGATATTAAAATATACAGTTGATGAATTTCGGGATATGGATATTGAGGACATTATCGGCTGCATCGGTGATGATATTGAGATTGGGACAAGACCGGTGGATGCCGGACTCTCGAATCTTGGACGTGTAAAGGGAACACTGACGGAAGATAATGTTCCTGGAGAAGGCATGATATTTTATGACATTCGTTTTACCGCATATTGCAGGAAAAATGAGATGAAGATTCTAATCAATATCGAGGCACAGAGGTCATCGGATTCCGCTAAGTTAGGGTATCATCTGGAAAACAGGATAATCTTTTATCTTGCGAGGATGATTTCGGCACAGAAACAGACAGAATTTTTTCACAGTGATTTTGATAATCTGAAAAAAGTGCGAAGCATCTGGATTTGTATGGACCATGATGAGACGGAGGATTCTATAGAAGAAATCAGCCTCGAAAGAAAAACAGTTTTTGGGAGTAAGAAGAATTCGTATCCTGCAGATTTGATGAAAGGCATCATTGTCAATATAAGGAATGGGAAGAAACAGAAATCTAAAAATGTATTGATTGCCATGTTGGAAGAATTGGTTTCTGGGAAAGATGCAGCGGAAAAGAAACGTATATTAGCCGATGAATACGGAATGATAATGACTGCAGAATTGGAAGGGAGGATACAGATTATGTGTAATTGGTCACAAACTATTGAAGCCAGGGCACTTAAGATTGGTATGGAAAAAGGTATGGAAAAAGGTATGGAAAAAGGTATGGAAAAAGGTATGGCAAAGGGTATTGCAGAAGAGCGAAAGGACGCTATTGAGCGAATGCTTAGAGCGAATGCCACCAAAGAGCAGATAATTTCTTACGGATATACAGAAGAGGAATATGCGGAAGTAGAAAATTCATTGTATGTAAATGCATAAAATGCAAGATATAATCCCATGCCCGATAAGGTATGGGATTATGGCTGCTATGTATTTGTTACAAGTCAGAAACGTTGAGAAATGAAAGGAGTGTCTGCCATGTCGAAGGATAGGGAAGGCAGGAGCAGCAGAAGCGCCGGGCAGATGCCGCATGGATGGAACACTACCGCATCGGCAGGGGGATTCCGGTATGCGTTTATTAAGGGGAGAGGTACCGGCTCCAAAAACGTATCAAATTAAGGTTTGTAAGGAGGATATAGACAAAAATGAAACTGGGAATCGTAGGACTACCAAATGTGGGAAAAAGTACATTGTTTAATTCTTTGACCAAAGCAGGTGCGGAATCCGCCAATTATCCCTTCTGCACCATCGATCCCAACATTGGGATTGTAACCGTGCCGGATGAGCGGCTGAAGCTGTTGGGAGACATGTACCGGTCGAAAAAAGTGACACCGGCGGTCATTGAGTTCGTGGACATTGCGGGCCTGGTAAAAGGGGCGTCCAAAGGAGAGGGGCTGGGAAATCAGTTTTTGAGTAATATCCGGGAGGTGGATGCCATCGTCCATGTGGTACGATGCTTTGAAGATTCCAATGTAGTCCATGTGGACGGCAGCGTGAATCCGATCCGCGACGTGGAAACCATTAACCTGGAACTGATATTTTCTGATCTGGAGGTATTGGAGAGAAGGATATCCAAGGTGGCAAAGGCTGCCAGGATGGACAAGACATGTGCAAAGGAACTTGCCCTGCTGGAACGGATTAAGGAGCATCTGGAGGCAGGCAAGCCGGCCAAGACACTGGAAGTTACGGATGAGGATGAAATGACGCTGCTTGGCGAGTATAATCTGCTGACAGGCAAACCCGTCATTTATGCCGCCAATGTGGCTGAGGGCGACCTGACAGATGACGGTGCCTCCAATTCCCGGGTGGCGGAAGTGAGAGCTTTTGCGGAGAAGGAACATAGTGAGGTTTTTGTCATCTGCGCGCAGATTGAACAGGAAATATCGGAACTGGACGAGGACGAAAAGGCAGTGTTTCTGGAGGATCTGGGTCTTGCGAAATCCGGGCTGGAGAAGCTGGTGAGGGCAAGCTATCGGATTCTGGGATTGATGAGTTTCCTGACGGCAGGGGAGGATGAAACCCGTGCATGGACCATCCGGATTGGGACCAAGGCACCCCAGGCGGCAGGAAAGATTCATTCTGACTTTGAGCGTGGCTTTATCAAGGCGGAAGTGGTAAATTACAGAGATCTGCTGGAGCAGGGTTCTTTGGCGGCAGCCCGGGAGAAAGGGCTGGTAGGAATGGAAGGCAAGGATTATATCGTGCAGGACGGTGATGTGATATTGTTCCGCTTCAATGTATGACGCAGCATGTATGATGAAGAGCGGAACGGAATGGAGAGGCTTCAGTGCCCTGGGCAGGGAAGCATGAAAGGAAAAAGTTATGAATGCTGGTGATATTGCATTTCCAAACTTGGGTATCTACCTGAAAGATGTTCCCAAATTTTTCAGTATATTTGGATTTGAGATTGCTTTTTACGGGCTGCTGATAGGCCTGGGGGTGCTGTCGGGAATTGTGATGGCGGCGCATGTTGCAAAAGCGACAGGCCAGAATCCGGACGATTACTGGGACTTTGCCATCTATGCGGTGATTTTTTCCATTGTGGGCGCCCGCATTTATTATGTGGTGTTTTCATGGGATTATTATAAGGATAATCTGCTGGGTATATTTCAGTTGAGAAACGGCGGTCTGGCAATTTACGGCGGTGTCATTGCTGCGTTTGTCACATTGTTCGTCTACTGCAGGGTTAAAAAACAGAATCCTCTGCTTATGGGCGACACCTGTATGCCCGGGCTGATTCTGGGACAGGCAATCGGGCGCTGGGGGAATTTCATGAACCGTGAGGTGTTCGGCGAATACTATGCCGGCCTTTTTTCCATGCAGCTTCCGGTGGAAGCGGTACGTGCCAGGGATATTTCGGAGAATATTGCCGCCCATATTCCGGAAGGGGCGAATTACATCAATGTGCATCCGACTTTCCTCTATGAAAGCGTGTGGAATCTCCTGGTATTTTCGGCGCTGCTTGCGTTCAGGAAGCATAAGAAATTCAACGGTGAAATGTGCCTGCTCTATTTTGGCGGTTATGGGCTGGGGCGTTTTGTCATCGAAGGAATCCGGACAGACACGCTGTTTCTTCCGGGTACGACGATTCCGGTATCACAGGTCCTGGCATTGGTAATGGTGATCGCGTCTGCTGCGGTGGATCTTGCCGTGCGCATGAAGATGAGGAGGCAGCCTGACTGAGAAAAATTTTTTCGACAAATTTCATAACCATATATTGTGTATAACAAGTGAAAAATATACTATATATTGTGTGTTTCAAGTAAAAGCATCCTGCATATTTTGAGCAGGGTGCTTTTTTTCGTCCAAACCGCACAAACTTTCGGCTTGTCAAATCCCTCAATCTATATTAGAATTAATTGATAAGTGGGATGAATGTGGCAGAAAAGACCAAAAAGTGGGATAGGATTTCATACCCATATCTGACGGGCGGTGATTGCTTTTGTTTATGAGCAGATACAATCATACAATTGACCCAAAGGGCAGGCTGAGCATTCCCTCCAAGTACCGGGAGATTCTGGGAGACATGTTTGTGGTTTCAAAAGGGATGGATGGCTGCTTATTTGCGTACGCCGACGAGACATGGAAGGAATTCGAGGCAAAACTGGCAGCGCTGCCGCTGGTTGATAAAGATGCAAGAGATTTTGCGAGATTTTTTCTGTCAGGTGCCCAGTATGTTACAGTAGACAAGCAGGGGCGTATTTTAGTACCCCAGGAGTTAAGGGACTTTGCGGGATTGGAGAAAGATGTTGTCCTGTCCGGCCTGGGAAGCCGTATCGAGATATGGAATCTTGAGAAGTGGAATGAAATCAACGGCGAGATGGATATTAATAAGATAGCCGAAGGCATGAAAAAAATGGGGCTGACCATTTAAGGCATGTACCGATTTGAAGGGGGCGGCAGAAGCCGCTGGTGGCGGGATGCTGAGAAGTACGGCAGAGCAGGTGTAAAAACAAAGGAATGGGGAAACGCCGGAAGGCAGAAGAGGGGAGGAAGGGAAGATGGAAGAAAAATATGAGGCACCATTCAGACACTACTCCGTTCTTCTGGAGGAGACAGTGGAAGGGCTCCATGTAAAGCCGGGCGGTATCTATGTAGACGGCACGCTGGGCGGAGGCGGACATGCACTTGAAGTGTGCAGGCGGCTTGGAAACGGCCGCCTGTATGGGATTGACCAGGATGAAGCGGCCATCTGCGCGGCAGGGGAAAGGCTTGCCGGTTTTACAGACAATATTACGTTACTCAGGGACAATTTCTGTAATATGAGAACCAGGCTGGCTGCCGAAGGTATCCGAACTGTAGACGGTATTCTGTTGGACCTGGGGGTATCGTCGTACCAGTTTGACAACGGGGAGAGAGGGTTTTCCTATCGATTTGACGCACCGCTGGATATGCGCATGGACCGCAGGCAGACATTGACTGCAGGAGACATCGTGAATCATTATCCCGAGAATGAACTGTACCGTATTATCCGTGATTACGGAGAGGAACGTTTTGCGAAAAATATTGCGAAATACATAGCGCAGGCAAGAGCAAAAAAGCCGATTGAAACTACTTTTGAGCTAAATGAAATCATCAGGGCTGCCATTCCGGCGAAAATGCGCAGGGACGGGCATCCTTCCAAACGGACTTATCAGGCAATCCGCATTGAGTGCAACAGGGAACTGGAAGTGCTTACAGGCTCTCTGGATGATATGATTGCCATGCTGAATCCCAAGGGACGGCTGTGTGTCATCACGTTTCATTCGCTGGAGGACCGCATCGTAAAGACGATTTTTAAGAAAAACGAGGCTCCCTGTACCTGCCCGCCGGATTTTCCGGTCTGTGTGTGCGGGAAGGTTTCAAGGGGAACGGTTGTGACGAGAAAGCCCGTGACTGCGGGGGAAAAAGAACTTACAGAGAATACTCGTTCCAGAAGCGCGAAGCTGAGGGTTTTTGAGAAGGGATTTGAATCTGAAAAAGAAAGTGGGATGATTTTATGAGCAGAAAAAGGAAAAACAACCGGCGGGTTTCTTATGACAGTGGCAGGTATGCAGAGCGGATAGAAACAGACAGCTATGTCTATGGGAATGCGGCAAGGAAGCTGGAACCGGAAAGGGTTTGGGAGGAACAGGAGGAGGCGCCCGTCAGGAAACCGCACCATGAGGTGCGGAAGAATCGGGACAAGGCCCGATATATGAATGCGGGATATGTCATGTTTCTGGCAGCGGCACTGTGCGCGGCGGCTGTGATACTGGTGAATTACGTGCAGCTTCAGGCAGAACTGACAAACCTGACCAGGAGCGTGGCGTCCAGTGAAAGCAGGCTGAATCGGCTGAAAGTTGCCAATGATGAAGAATATAACCGTATTGTCAGCAGTATCAATCTGGAGGAAATCAAGAGAATTGCCATTATGGAACTGGGGATGGTTTACGCCCAGGAGGGGCAGATCATTGAATATGAAACAGAGAGCGGTGACTATATGCGCCAGGTAACGGATAAGAACTGATGGGAGTCAGAGTGGGAAAGAAAAAAAACAGAGCCGGAAGAACCGCAGGAACCGGAAGGGTAAAAAGGGCGGGAAGAGTTACAGGAACCGAAAGGACCGGAAGAACCACAGGTGCAGAAAGGGCGGGAAGGACCGCAGGAATCGAAAGGGCGGAAAGAGCTACAGGAACCAGAAGGACCACAGGTGCAGAAAGGGTGGGAAGGACCGCAGGAACCGGAAGGGCAAAAAGGTTCAGAAAAACGGAAAATACGGACAATAAAAATCGCTTTTCCATCAAGATGCAGAAGAAGCTGGTGGTGCTGTACGCGTTTGTTTTGATTGCATTTGTAGGACTGAGTGTACGCCTTGTGTGGATTACCAGAAAAAACGAGACGAATTATCAGAAGCAGGTACTGTCACAGCAGGGGTATTCTTCTACGGTGATCCCTTACCGGAGGGGCAATATTGTAGATGCGAAGGGAACCCGGCTTGCCACCAGTGAAAAGGTGTATAACCTGGTAATTGACGCCAAGGTGATGACGGCCGAGGTGAAGGGGGAAAAGTCTTATCTGGAGCCTACATTGCAGGCTCTGGGGGAGCATTTCGAGCTGGATATGGCGAAGATAAGGGAGTATGTCAATACAAACAGCAAATCTTCCTGGTATGTGCCCCTGAGACGGTTGAGTTATGAGGAAATCAGCGGGTTTAAGGAGGCGCAGGAACAGGAAGGTTCCTTAATAAAGGGAGTCTGGTTTGAAGAGGAGTATAAGCGGGTCTACCCTTACGGCTCACTTGCTGCGGATGTGATAGGCTTTACGACCACCGACAGCCAGGGAAGTTATGGCCTGGAAGAGTACTACAATGATGTCTTAAATGGGATTAACGGCAGGGAATACGGTTATCTGAACGATGACCTGGCAATGGAGCGCACGGTGAAGTCCGCTGTTGACGGATACGATATCCATTCTACCATCGATGCAAACCTGCAGATGATGGTGGAGAAGAATCTGAAAAAGTTCAACGATGAGTATCAGAATAAAGTCCGGACAGGAAACGGTGCCGAGAATGTGGGCTGCATTATCATGAAGGTCAATACAGGGGAAATCCTTGCCATGGCCAGCTATCCGACTTATGACCTGAACGATACGCGCAATCCGGAGTCCATGTACGGTTCCCGAATGGTGGAGCAGGTTACCAATGCCAACGGATATTACGAGATTAAGAAAACAAATACAATTATTGACGAAAACGTGGTGGCATCCATGGATGAGACTCAGATGTATGTGAATCTGGATTATCTGTGGAAAAACTTCTGTATCACCGACACCTATGAACCCGGTTCCACGGCGAAGCCTTTTACGGTGGCAGCGGCGCTGGAACAGGGAGCGGTATCACAGAATACCAGTTTTGAGTGTACCGGCGTGCTGGAGGTGGGGGGTTATCCCATCAAATGTCATGCACAGGGCCATATGAGCCTGGAAAATTCCATTGCCACCTCCTGTAATGTGACAATGATGAAAATAGCCCAGCTGATGGGTAAAGAGGATTTCTGCAAGTTTCAGAATATTTTTAATTTCGGGCTTAAGACAAACATTGACTTGGCGGGGGAAGCCAGAACGGCCAGCCTGATTTACACGCCGGACAAAATGGGACCCACCGACCTGGCTACCAACAGCTTCGGACAGAACTTTAACGTGACCATGATAGAGATGATTACGGGCTTCTGTTCATTGGTGAACGGAGGTTATTACTATGAGCCTCATGTGGTGAATAAAATTACCAATGCCAGCGGTGCCACAGTGAAAAATATCGAGCCGCGGGTGCTGAAGCAGACGGTGTCGGAATCCACATCGGCTCTGATCAGGCAGTACTGTAAGGCGGTAGTGGAATACGGCACAGGTACATCGGCAAGGCCTCCCGGATATAAGCTGGGAGGAAAAACGGGTACTGCGGAAACCATTGACCCCATGACAAACAGGCGTTCCGAGAACGAGTATGTGGTATCCTTTATCGGCTGTGTTCCGGCGGACGATCCGGAAATTGCCATTTATGTGGTGGTGGACAGGCTGAATGCGGAGAAGCAGGATAATGCCAGAGTGGCAACGGTCATGGCACGCAGCATTCTGATGGAAGCGCTTCCCTATCTGAATATTTTTATGACAGAGCCGGTTTCAGAGGCAGAGCAGGCGGAACTGGACGCGCTGCAGCTGGACATTACCAGTCAGTATACTCAGACGCCGGAAGGTACCGAACCGGAAAATCCGGGGGATAATACGTCCGGTGCCCCGGAGGGAAACAATCCGGGGGATGGTAATTCGGAAGGCGGTGAGGAGGGCCAGGGAACGGGAGGTGTATACAATGCACCCTGGATGGATTATCCCATCGATTCTGAGACAGGCTACCGTGTAGGGCCGGACGGCAGGAATTATGATGCGCAGACAGGAATCCCGATTGAGGGAGCGGAATCGGTACCGGATCCCAATATTCCCATAAACCCGAACCTTACAGGGCCGAACTTTACAGGGGGCTAATGCGTCATTGCATTTATCCGTTGGCAATCGGCACTCGCTGCCCATTCCGGCACTGCGTTGTCGTTAACGGCATTTTTACATTTTCTCACCGGGTATTCATATCCTGGCCGAACCGGGAATACAGTATATCAATACCTTCTATATGAGGAATGAATGCTTTCGGACAATAACAAAATAGCCCACAGGAAGAAAATGCTGGTGAGTTTCCTTCTTTTTACCGGAATGTTTGCTTTTCTGTTTGGGCGGCTGGTATACCTGTGTGTCTGGCAGGCGGAACACTACGCCGCAATGGCTACCGATCTGCATGAGCGGGAGCGCAGTATTAAGGCTGCAAGAGGGCGTATTTTAGACCGTAACGGCAAGGTTCTGGCGGATAACAGGACGGTATGCACCGTATCCGTTATCTATAATCAGATAGAGGATCGGGAAAAGGTAATCGAGATTCTCTGCAGGGAACTGGAGCTGACAGAGGAGTACGTGCGGAAAAGGGTTGAAAAGTATTCCTCCATGGAGCGTATCAAGAGCAATGTGGATAAGGAAGTGGGGGATCGTATCAGGGAATACGGCCTGGCCGGGGTGAAAGTGGATGAGGATTACAAGCGTTATTATCCGCATGATGAGCTGGCCAGTAAGGTGCTGGGATTTACAGGCGGCGATAATCAGGGTATCATCGGCCTGGAAGTGGCATATGATAAATACATGGAGGGAAAAGCGGGAAAAATCCTGACAGTGACGGACGCCAGGGGAATCGAGGTGGAATCTGCCGGGGAGCGGCGGATTGAGCCGGTGGCAGGCCTGGATTTATGTATCAGCATGGACTTGAATATCCAGTATTATGCCACACAGCTGGCAAACCAGGCGCTTGCCACAAAGCAGGCGGACAGTGTCTCCATACTGGTGATGAATCCGCAGAACGGGGAAATCCTTGCCATGGCCAACGTGCCGGAATTTGATTTAAATCAGCCCTTTGAACTGCCGGAGGGCACGGAGGAGAATCTCACTTCGGAGGAGCGGCAGAACCTGCTGAACGGCATCTGGCGAAACGGATGCATTAACGATACATATGAGCCGGGTTCTACTTTTAAAGTTATAACGGCGGCCGGATTGTCCGCAGGAGTGGTGACACCGGCCAGTTCATTCAGCTGTCCGGGCTTCATCATCGTAGATGACAGAAAGATACGCTGTCATAAGGTGGCCGGACACGGCAGCCAGGATTTTACACATACCATGATGAATTCCTGCAATCCTGCGCTGATTACAGTGGGGATGAGGCTGGGAATCGACAGTTACTACAGCTATTTTGAGCAGTTTGGCCTGAAGGCGAAGACAGGCATTGACCTGCCGGGTGAGGCGGGCACCATTATGCACAGGAAAGAAGATATGGGGAATGTAGAACTTGCCACGGTTGCCTTCGGTCAGTCTTTTCAAATTACGCCCATACAGCTGGTTACCACAGTATCTTCCATTATAAACGGGGGAAAGCGGGTGACACCGCATTTCGGGATTTGCACCAGGGATGCGGACGGCAATGTGGTGGAGAATTTTGAATACCCGGTGACGGAAGGCATCGTGACGGAGGAGGTCAGCGCCACCATGCGGGAAATCCTGGAGATGGTGGTAAAGGAGGGCAGCGGCTCCAACGGCAAAGTGGAGGGGTTCCGGGTGGGAGGCAAGACGGCAACCAGTCAGACCCTGCCAAGGGGAAGCGGGCGTTATATTGCTTCTTTTATCGGTTTTGCGCCGGCGGATAACCCGCAGGTGATTGCCTTGGCCATTGTAAACAATCCGCAGGGGGTGTATTACGGAGGACAGGTAGCGGCGCCGATAATCCGACAGCTGTACGAGAATATCCTGCCTTATATGGGGATTGAGGAATATCATGAATGAACAGTAAGCGCAGGTGCGGTGTATGAGTTCGGCTACGGACGCAATTCCTGAATGCCCGAAAACGAATCCGGGGAGCCAGGGTGCCCTGCCTGCGGAACCGAAATAGAAAGGATTGGATGATGGGTAAGAACAGCATAACGGCAGTCCTGCTTTCCTTCAGCATCAGCGCACTGGCCGGACCGATACTGATTCCCTTTCTGAGGCGGCTGAAATGCGGCCAGACAGTCCGGGACGACGGGCCGGCCGCTCACCTGAAAAAGTCGGGGACCCCCACTATGGGCGGTATATTGATTCTGGCAAGTGTGCTGGCCACTTCGGCGGCATTTATGAAAGAGTACCCCAGGATAGCACCGGTTTTGTTTCTTACGGTAGGATTCGGCCTGGTAGGCCTGACGGATGATTACATAAAAGTAGTATGCAGACGTTCCATGGGGCTTTCGGCCTGGCAGAAGCTTTTCGGCCAGTTGGTCGTTACAGGGGGATTTGCATGGTATCTGGTTCGGTATGCAGATGTGAGCTTGGCCATGAAGGCGCCCTGGATGCCGGGGAAATACCTGGATTTTGGAGTGTGGAATATACCGATCCTGTTCTTTATCGTCCTGGGAACGGCCAATGGGACCAATTTCACCGACGGGCTGGACGGCCTGGCGGGGAGCGTCACACTGATGGTAGCGGTATTTTTCTCCGTGGTGTCGATTGGGACGGCTTCCGGGATAGAGCCTTTGACCTGTGCTGTGGCAGGGGCGCTGATGGGATTTCTGCTCTTCAACGTATATCCGGCGACAGTATTTATGGGAGATACCGGTTCGCTGGCGCTGGGCGGCTTTGTGGCGGGATGTGCCTATGTGATGCAGATGCCGCTGTACATAGCGATTGTCGGTATTGTATATCTGATAGAAGTATGCTCCGTCATTGTGCAGGTGGGGTATTTTAAGGTCAGCGGAGGAAAGCGTATTTTGAAGATGGCGCCCCTTCACCATCACTTTGAACTCAGCGGATGGTCAGAGACCAGGATTACGGCGCTCTTTACCATCATTACGGCCCTGATGTGCCTGCTGGCACTCAGAGCGCTGGGCTGAGTGCGGATTCCGTCTGCGTACAGAACTGGAATCAGAAAGGAAAATAAAATGAGAGCAGGAGAGAAATGCCTGGTAATCGGTTCCGGCTTAAGCGGAATCGGTTCTGCCGGACTTTTGGAGCACATGGGTGCGGAAGTGACAGTGTACGACAGCAATGAGAAACTGAGTGCGGAGGAACTGCGGGAACGCCTTCCAAAGGGCAGCAGGGCTTCCTGCATCACCGGAGAGCTGCCGGGACAGGTTCTGGAAGATACGGAAACCGTAGTGCTGAGTCCCGGAGTACCCACGGATATTCCGCTGGTGAAGGCGCTGAGAGACCGGGGTGCGGCCATTATAGGGGAGATAGAGCTGGGATTCCGGCAAGAGAAGGGAAGAGTGGCGGCCATCACCGGCAAAACTACCACCACCACTCTGGTGGGTGAGATTATGAAAGCACACCTGGGGGAGGATAAGACGTTTGTGGTGGGCAATATCGGCAATCCCTATACCTCGGAATGCCTGAAGACAGCCGCTGATACCGTAACGGTGGGAGAGATCAGCTCCTTTCAGCTGGAGACGACTTCTTCTTTTCATCCGGCGGTGTCAGCCATCCTGAACATTACTCCGGATCACTTAAACCGGCACCACACCATGGAAGCCTATGTGGCGGCAAAGGAAAACATTGCTGCAAATCAGGACGAAAACGATATCTGTGTACTGAATTTCGATAATACATATACCAGGGACTTTGCGGAGAGATGTCCTGCGGAAGTTGTTTTCTTCTCATCCGCCCGTAAGCCGGAAAAGGGATATTTCCTGAAAGGAGACAGGGTAGTGAAGGTTTCCGGGGGACAGGAGCGGGAACTGCTGGATATTCACAGGGATATGAATCTGGTGGGCGTGTGCAATGTGGAAAATGTGATGGCAGCAATCGCCGTTGCCGAGGGGCTGGGGGTTCCCATGGATACCATCCTGAAGGCGGTGAAAGAATTCAGGGCGGTGGAACACAGAATTGAATTTGTGGCATCCAGGGGAGGCGTGGATTACTATAACGATTCCAAGGGGACGAATCCGGACGCAGCGATCCAGGGTATCCGCGCCATGACCAGGCCTACGGTCCTCATCGGCGGCGGATATGACAAGGGCAGCGAATATGATGCGTGGATTGAAAGTTTTGACGGCAAGGTGAAATGGCTGGTACTCATCGGCCAGACCAGGGAAAAAATCGCGGAATGTGCCAGACGGCACGGGTTCGGCAGGATATGTTTTGCGGATACTTTTGAGGAATGCCTGAAGCTTTGTACAGAGCTGGCGGAAGAAGGAGATGCGGTGCTTCTGTCGCCTGCCTGTGCCAGCTGGGGGATGTTTCCCAATTATGAGGTAAGAGGACAGATGTTTAAGGAATATGTCAACAGATTGGAATGAGAAGCCGGAGATAAAGGCAGGGAGTATATATGACGGCACAGAGAACGGCAAAGCGAAAGAAAAAGGAACAATCTGAATATTTTTTTGACTACAGCCTTCTGTTTATTGTGCTGTTTCTCCTGGGATTCGGGCTGGTGATGATCTATTCAGCCAGCTCTTACAGCGCGTTTGAGGAGTTTAAGGACACGGCACATTACCTGAAGAAGCAGCTGACAGCCATTGTCATAGGATTGGTGCTGATGATTATCACGGCCAATATCCCTTATCATTTCTGGGAGCGGTTTTCGCTGCTTGGATATCTGGTGGCTGCCGCCCTTATCCCGTTGGTATTGACGCCTCTGGGTGTGGAATCCCACGGGGCAAAGCGATGGATCAAGATTCCCGGGGTGGGTTTCAACCTGCAGCCTGCGGAGGTGGCGAAGATTGCCATTATCCTGTTTCTGGCAGTGCTGGTATGCAAGATGGGAAGGGGAATCCGCAGTTTTAAGGGATTTTGCGTGATGATGTTCTTTCCGTTACCCCTGGCGGCAGAGGTATACATAATCACAAAAAATATGAGTTCGGCACTGATTATCCTTGGGATTGCCGTGATCATGGTATTTGTGGCCAGTCCGGACTATAAAAAATTCGTCATTATGGCCCTGGTTGTAATAGCGGCGGCATCGGTGATTATCTATCTGGTGGCATCCGGAAGCGATATCCTGAAATTCCGCGGCAACCGTATCCGCTCCTGGCTGGACCCGGAGAGCGACCCTTCCGATACCGGGTTTCAGACACTGCAGGGATTGTATGCCATCGGAAGCGGCGGAATCTGGGGCAAAGGCCTGGGGCAGAGCATGCAGAAGCTCAGTTTTCTTCCCGAGGCCCAGAATGATATGATTTTTTCCATTATCTGCGAGGAACTGGGGCTGTTCGGGGCCGTTGCCGTTATCCTGATGTTCGTTATGCTTCTTTGGAGGATGATGGTGATTGCCAACAATGCCACAGACCTGTTCGGGGCGATGCTGGTGGTTGGGGTCATGGGACACATCGCCGTTCAGGCCATACTGAACATCGCCGTTGTGACGGCAACGATCCCCAACACCGGTATTTCTCTTCCGTTTATCAGTTACGGAGGATCTTCGGTGATGTTTCTTCTAATAGAAATAGGGCTGGTACTGAGCGTGGCCCGGAGAATCCAGCTCAAAGAGCTGTAGCCGGACACACGGGTACCTCAGGGCAGGCTTGCGTAATTCTGTCGAGCCGGCGGAAAATCCGGAAAGTAATCCTGTAAAAATCCTGCGGCAGCTACGCCGTAACCGGGGCGCCGCTGCCGCAGGAGAATACCGCAAAGCAATTGTGTGGGACAAGGTACGGAAGGGGCAGCTTTCTCATAGGATAGAATAGTTCAAATAAAAGAAAGCCGGATGGTGCTTTTATGGATTCTATTCGTATTCAGGGGGGAATTGCCCTTCAGGGAAAAGTGCGCATACAGGGGTCAAAAAATGCTTCACTGCCTGTACTGGCAGCTACATTGCTGGTAAGGGAGGGTTCTTTTATCCGGAACTGTCCCCGGATAACAGACGTATTTTCCATGGTCAGTCTGTTGAAAAGCCTGGGCTGCAGCGTGTGCTGGCAGGAGACGGGCATCTTTGTGGATTCTTCAAATGTGAGGAAAGGGAAGATGCCCAGAGAGGCGGTGACAGGCATGCGTTCTTCCCTCTGCCTGCTGGGGGCTTTGATAGGAAGATGCGGTGAAGTGGCCATGGAATACCCGGGAGGCTGTGTGATCGGAGAGCGTCCCATTGATTTGCATCTGACCGCCCTGAGCC
>OFGA01001291.1_pt1 | contig 17626 bp, 11 predicted proteins | sample 1521471 | NCBI WGS metagenome assembly OFGA01 (sample SAMEA3504086, study PRJEB24116) | mouse gut metagenome | biome: mouse gut; feature: mouse-associated habitat; material: faeces | place: Denmark | collected 2011
GTCTCCGTCTTTTTGGAGACGCCCAGGAACGGACAGATACCAAGGAACTGGCTTAGCACGACATTATTTACAATTGCGGAACCGATTGCGATTAAAAGTAATTCTTTCATCTGTATCTATCCTCCTATTCCGGCTGATTGCCCGCTGTGCCTGCCGACTTACCGGTACACATTGCAGACTGCCCGCAGCTTGCACAGTCGCCCGTGATGCACCCGGACGGCGCCGCCAGCGGCCTGCCCTTTGCTTCCATCTTTGCGCGCACAATATTCATCACCGCGACGAGACACGCCAGCACAAGGAATGCTCCCGGAGCCATGACGAAAATCGTGATCGGCGTAAAACCGGCCACACCGTTTGCCTTGTCCGCAAGCGGAAGTACCTGCGCCCCGAAGATCTGGCCGGCTCCTAATACTTCACGGATCAGACCGATCGCCGTCAGACCAAATGTAAACCCGAGACCCATGCCGATTCCGTCAAAAATAGAAGGAACAACCGGGTTCTTGGACGCGTAGCTCTCCGCGCGGCCAAGAATAATACAGTTTACCACGATCAGCGGAATGTACACGCCCAGGGACTCAGAGAGAGCCGGCGTGTAGGCATTCATGATAAACTGCACCATCGTCACCAGCGACGCGACGACGACGATAAAGGCCGGCATACGGACGCCGTTCGGAATCACCTTGCGGAATGCCGAAATCAGCAGGTTTGCAAATACTAAAACCACTGTTGTTGAAAGCCCCATTCCAAGTCCGTTCATGGCGGAAGATGTCACCGCCAGGGTCGGACACATTCCCAGCATCAGGACAAATGTGGGGTTTTCCTTAATAATACCGTTATACAGACGTTCTACGTTCTTGTTCATGAACTCGCACCTCCTGTCAGAACATTCCGGAAGTAACAGATGCAGGCATTCACGCCGTTTGCCATCGCCTTCGATGTGATCGTTGAACCGGAAATGGACTCAATCTCATTGTCCGCCGCCGGAGCTGACTTCACAACGGTAAAGGAATCCACCGCTTTTCCCTGGAACTGGCTGTAGAAGCTCTCCTCCTGCGCCTTCATCCCAAGGCCCGGCGTCTCCGCGATTGATGTGATCGAATAGCCGTTGACTGTGCCGTCATTCTGGATCCCCACTGAAAAAGTGATGGTCGACTGGCTGGCGTCTTTCGCCGTCACCGTGATCACATAGCCGATCACGCTGCCGCCGGCGTCCTTAGCCACCTGCGCGTCCAGAATCTCGTCCGCAAAGCCGTTCTCCGCGACAAGGGCGTTCGCGGCGTCCGCGTCAAATCCTTCATATGCTTCAAACGAATCCGCATCCGCAAATACCTGTTTGTAGGCGGCCTGCGTCTTCTCATAATTAACTTTCTCAATCGGCTCTTTTGTAACGCCGTATACAACGCCGAGCAGAAAACCCAGGACAACCGTAAACGCAAACAGAACCAGAGCGTCATGTACTATTTTGTTATTCATATTATCTGCCCCCTTCCTGCTTCTTTGCCTTGCGCACCTGGCCGAATGCAGCCGGAATGGTGTATTTCTCAATCATCGGCACAAAGAGGTTGCTTAAAATAATCGCGAAAGACACTCCTTCCGCATTGGCCCCGAAGGTACGGAACAATCCTGTGAGAATACCACAGCAGATACCAAAAACAATCTGTCCGCCCGGTGTGATCGGGGATGTGACATAGTCCGTCGCCATAAAAAACGCCCCCAGCATCAGACCGCCGCCGCAGAGCTGCGCGGTCAGATAGTTTAAATCAAATCCGTGTCCGCCGAACAGCAGCATAAAGACTGCAAACGTCACAATATAGGAAGCGGGAATGCGCAGATCAATCACTCCCATTAAAATCATGAAAATCGCGCCGATCAGAACTGCAATCACGGAAGTCTCGCCGATGGTCCCGGAGATCCGTCCGATCAGCATATCCATGGTATTCACGGCCTCACCGTTGCGCATCGCCGCAAGCGGTGTCGCTCCTGTATAGGTATCTGTGACAAAATTAGTCATGTCCGCGGCAAAGGCGATCAGAAGAAAACACCTTGCGCCCAGCGCAGGGTTCATAAAGTTCTGTCCCAGTCCGCCGAATAAGCATTTTACAACGACAATCGCGAACACACCGCCAAGGGCAGCCTCCCACCACGGCAACGTCACCGGAAGGTTCAGCGCCAGGAGAAGTCCCGTCACGACAGCGCTTAAATCGGTAATCGTATCCTTTTTATGTACGATCTTATTGAACACCCACTCCGAAGCCACACAGGCAGCAATGGTCACCAGGATCAGAAGCAGTGCCCTGAATCCGAAATTAAAAATACCAAACAGGCTGGCCGGCATCAGCGCGATTATAACGTAGAGCATTATTCTGCCTGTGGTATCCTTGGAGCGCACGTGCGGTGATGATGAAACATGATAAAAATCACTCACGGTAATCCACCTCTCTCTATTCTCTCTATCTGTTTTTTATGTTTTATTTTTTCCGTTTTGCTGCAAGAACCTGCTTTTTCATCGTCTTAATCGACTGTGCAAGCTGTCTTCTCGCCGGACATACGAAGCTGCAGCTTCCGCACTCGATGCACTCAAGGCCGTTCCACTGCTCAAACTCTCCGGAAAGTCCGTTGTCGCCGAACTTTGCCAGCCTTGACGGGACGAGCAGTTCCGGACATGCCTGCACACAGCGCCCGCAGTTGATGCATGCGGACGGTTCAATTTCAGCCACCTCGTCCTTTGTCAGACACAGCAGGGAAGACGAGGTCTTCGTCGTCGGAATGTCCACCCCGAACATGGCAAATCCCATCATCGGTCCTCCGGAAATAATCTTTTCCGGCTGTGTTTTAAAACCGCCTGCGGCCTCGATCAGCTCTGCGTAACTGGTTCCTATGCTATATAAATAATTTCCGGGCTTCGCAACAGCATCCCCGGTAATCGTCGAGATCCGGCTCGTCACGGGCTTTCCCAGCTTCACCGCATTGTATACGGCGATAATGGTCTCCACATTGTCCACGATGCACCCCGCATCCGCCGGAAGCATACCGGAATTGATCGCCCGCCCCGTCACCGCGTAGATCAGCTGCCGCTCGCCGCCCTGAGGGTACTTCGTCTGCAGAGGGCAGACCTCAATGCGCGGCTCATCCTTCACCATCGCGGAAAGCTTTTCAATACAGTCCGGCTTGTTATCCTCAATGCCCAGAATCCCCTTCGCGTTGGCGAAAATCTGAAGAATAATCTTCATCCCCTCTATCAGCTCCTGCGGATTCTCCAGCATTCTGCGGTAATCCGCCGTCAGATACGGTTCACACTCCGCGCAGTTGGCGATGATGTACTCAATCTTATCCGGCTCCTTCGGAGATAATTTTACATGCGTCGGAAATCCGGCTCCTCCCATACCGACGACTCCGGCCTCCTTTACCCTGTCGATAATCTCCTGCGTGGAAAGCGCCGTCACATTGTCACATGGCGAATAGCCGGCCTCGGCAAACTCGCCGTCATTGGTCACCACGATGGACTTTACCATGTCCCCCACCGCAACCCGTCGCGGCTCAATTGCTTTTACCGTACCGGAAGCCGACGCATAGATCGGGGATGAGACAAATCCACCCGCTTCCGCGATCTTCTGTCCCTTTAAGATCTTATCGCCCACCGCTACGATCGGACTGGCCGGCGCGCCTATGTGCTGTGACAGCGGATACACCAGATCGCCTTTGGGTAAGACTTCCACGATCGGCTGATCTTTCGCTAATTCCTTCCCTTCAAAAGGATGGACGCCACCTTTAAATGTTTTAGACCCCATTTTCACGTGCCCCTCTTTCTCTTATTTGTATTCTATTCCACATTGCAAAACATAGAATAGGTATCTTATTCATTATACCACAAAAAAGGTCAGGTGGAATAGTATATTTGTATTTTTTCACGAAAAAAGGCGCCGGCGCGCATAAACCCCCTGAAATTCATGCGCGCTGGCGCCAGTCCGGACTTATTCCCGGATCTTTACCTGCATCACCCTGCTGTATTCCCCATAGTAAGTTTTCCCGGCTGTTTTCTTATATCCCCGGACTTTCACATAATAGTTCTTTCCTTTTTTCAGGGATTGGAAAGTCGTTTTCAGCTTCGTGGTTTTCTTACTGTGGTAACTCCGGAACTCTTTATCGCGGGAACAGATCACCTGATAACCGGTCAGGCCACCGTCCGCCTTTTTATATTTTACAGACGCCTCCCCTTTTCGTTCCGACACCGCGGACAAAATCTTTATCTTTGCGGGCACAATCCGGAAAGAAATACTTTTTGTCCCGGTATATGCTCCGGTTCCCGTTATCGTGGCACGCGCGGTGCCAATCTTCCGGTGATCCGAAAAATGTACGGTGTAATCCGTTCCCTTCCGCAGCACTGTCCCGTTCATCCGCACGGTCAGCGAAGGCTTTACGTCCTTACCTGTATAAGGCTGATCCCCAACCGCATTCACGGACGCATTTGCAAGATCCCGGTCCCCGGACTCTTTGCGGATTGTCAGGGCATCATCGATCTTTTTCCCGTTGTCTGTGCGGTAAGTGCGGATGGAAAAAGTGTCCTTCGTGACTTTTACAATAGAATATGTAGGAACTTTTCCCTGCCATCTGGCGGCGACATAGGGCTGTTTTTCCGGCAGCAGTTTATAGTACTTACTGCCGGAAGAAGAATTTGCCGTCATATAGAGAATCCCGTCCGGGTTCGTCACAGTCCCGTTCCTGATCCTGGTCTCCACCACCTTATCTCCCCGCAGAAATTTTGAGCGGGTGTAGGAGTGATCATGCCCGGTCAGAACCACATCGATATCATTTGCGTCAAAATATGGCACCATCTTCCGGCGGAGAGACAGGATCTCATCGCTGACCGAATGCTTTGCCGAACCGTAGATATCCTGGTGCATCGTCACAATCCGCCAGGTACACTCCGGATTCTTACGGATGGCCTCCTCAATAAATTCTTTATGTTCCTCTGTGTCACTGTCCTGTGTATTAAGCATCAGAAACAGAGCGCTGCCATAGGTGAACCAGTAATCACCGCCCACGTAGTCGTTTGCGCCCAGCACACTCTGGTTCGGCACATTAAAATGATAATCATAGTTCGGATTGTCATCGTCATGACTGCCCACCGTCGTCGCGACAGGGAGAGACTTAAGCAGCTTCGGACACAGGTAGCCGGTATACTCGATCTCACTGACCGTCGTATCTTTCAGCTTTCTGGCTTTGGTCTGAATCTGGTCGCCCGCCGAGAGAATAAAATCTGCATCGCGCCCTGATTTCTCCCATGCCGCCTCCAGCGTGCTGTTCCATCCGTAAGCGTCGTTCCTGACCGCTTTCCTCTGCGCCTTTAAAAAAGCTTCCGTCACATCGCCGTATTTCTCTGCTTTTATGGAGCTGGATTTGCCGATCTGCGGATCCCCCACATAGATAAACTCAAAAGCATCGCCTCTGTCGTTCGTCCGGAACCGGGCTGTCTCCTTCCTGTCCGCCTGATAATAATAAGTCGTTCCGGGTTTCAGCTTTTTCAGGGTCACTTTGTTGCTCTTATACCCTTTCTGTGCCGCGGACTGCCTGATTTCCACGGTTTTCGCATCGCTTAAATCAGCTTTTGTGCCATAGCGGAAGCTGACCGCCTCCCCGTCGCGGCTGTACCACGCAAAATTCATCTGTGTCTCATCCGTACCCGGAGAGAGGGAGACAAGCGTCCAGTCATCCTTTACCTTTTCCCATTCCCTGCGGAATGTCTCCTCTGAAGTGACCGCCGCGGTTCCCGTCACAGATGTGCCCAGCAGAACCGCAGCTGTCAGAACAAAAGAAGTTAACATTTTTTTCCACTTCAGCATTCAAATCCTCCCGATATATCCTGATGAATCCGGTATCCTCCTTCTCTTCTCCCCGCCCCGCTTCTGCCGGAACGTCTTTTAGTTCTCTTAGTCCTGATTCCACTCCTCAAACTCCTTAAGACGCTCTTTTAACTCACGCCTCGCATCCCCGATCACCCCTGCATCCCTTGTTTCCAGCGCATCCTCAAAAGCTCTGAGCCAGACGTCCAGCAGCACGCGCTCCTCCCCTGTGCTCTCCTCATAGATCCGCTCTCCTTTCAGCAGCAGAAGCCGGTTCTCTTCCTGCTCTCTCGGCGGAATCTTCAGATAGGCGAGCTCTTTCATGCGCTCCCCGATCTCTTCCGGCGTCAGATCATTATCCTTACCGCGGATAATCTGTTTTTTCACCTCACCGGTGGAAACCACGGTCACCTCCACCTCCAGCAGGGAATTGATGTCGTAGGGGTACGTGATATCCACGGCTTCCTCCCCCGCCTTCTTTTTCGGTACCCGGATCTCAAGCTCCCCAAGATACAGATTATTTTGCGCAAAACGGCTTTCTCCCTGCAGCACCCGGACACGGATCATCTCCTGATTGTCGTGCAGCGTATAGACGCGCTCGGTCCGGCTGGCGGGAATGACTGTATTGCGCTCGATAATGGGCAGAAAATGCCCTGATTCATACAGGCCGCGGGCGCGCTCCACCGACACTTCCGTCCCAAGGGTAAAAGAACAGACGTCCGTGAGGATCACCTCTTTCACTTCCTCGCGCCGCTCCTTCATGGCAGCCTGCACCGCCGCCCCAAGGGCAACCGCCTCGTCGGGGTGCACCGTGGTGTCCGGAAACTTGCGGAACAGCTTCACGATGAAATTGCGCACTACCGGCAGCCTTGTGGCGCCGCCGACCAGCACCACCTCATCCACCTCGGAGAGACGGACATGGGCATCGGAGAGACTGCGCTGAATGGGTCTGCGTATCTTTTCCAGCAGCGGTTCGCACAGCGTTTCATACCGGTCCAGCGTGACGGAAAGCGTCTTTTCCTCCCCCTCATAAGGATAGTGCAGGGTGACTTCATTCTTCTCTGAAAACTGCTTCTTGGCCAGCTCCGCTTCCCTGTACAGTTTTGCGATCTCTTTTTCCGACAGGCGGTCGGCGTCCATCCCGTTTTTTTCGAGGAATTCCGCTACGAGAATCTCTGTAAAATCCTCTCCTCCCAGATAATTATCACCCGCAACAGCGCGGACTTCCAGAATATTCTGGAAAAGCTCCAGAATGGAAACGTCAAAGGTCCCCCCTCCCAGATCAAACACCAGGAAACGGGTATTTTTTGTTTTCTCATACAGCCCGTAGGAGATCGCCGCCGCGGTCGGCTCGCTGATAATGCGCTCCACCGTAAGGCCCGCGAGCTCCCCCGCCCTGCGCGTTGCCTTGCGCCTTTTATCGTCAAAATATGCCGGAACACTGATCACGGCTTCCGTGACGGGCTCCCCGAGAAATGCTTCCGCATCCTCTTTTAAGGAGCGGAGTACAAAAGATGAAAGCTCATCCGCACGGAATTCGCGGCCGCCCAGCCTGAACTTTTTCCCGCTGCCCATCGACCGCTTGAACACCTGCGCCATGCGCTCCGGGTGCACAAGACCGTATTCCTTCGCAGTTTCCCCGACGAGAATATTGTTTTCCCCGTCCACCGCGACCACGGACGGGGTAAGACGCTTCCCAAGGCGGTTGCTGATAATTTCTGCCCCCTCGCCGGTAAAACAGGCCGCCAGGCTGTTCGTCGTTCCCAGATCAATTCCTATTATCATAATATTTCCTCACTTTATAACCACTGATATATGCGTGCGGTTTCCTGGCGGCGCTCTTTTTATAATATTCATATGCCGTCTCCGGATCGCCCGACGCCTCACAGTAAATCGCGTATGTCTCCCCGTATTCCACGCAGATATTACGCCTGCAGTCCCTGCAGCCGTTCATCTCCCGAAGCTTCCTCAGTCCCTCCTGTGCCCGCTCAGAATCGCCAATACAGATCCAGTAAATGATCATATTGCTGTAATTCTGACGGCTGTCGTCCGGATCGTTCAGATACTGCTCCACCGGCGGATACTCTTCCGTGGAATAGCAGTAATGTCCCGTAATCCCCTCTATGTAATACCTTCCCCACTTTTCCACTTCCTCCATGTCGCCGCGCTCCCGGCAGACGCGCATCCACTCCACAATGTACTCCTCTTTATCCCACCAGTCTTTCGACTTTTCGATCCGGTCCATAACCATCCGCCTCGTCTCACAGGCCGCATCTTCCTCTCCGCACAGAAAATACCGGACATCCGCCAGCATATCCCACATGTCAATGGAGTCATATTTCTGCGCGAGCTGCGAGATCTCCTGTTCCAGCGCTTTCTCCTGCTTTTGGACCTCTTTTACGTCTTCCGCGGACGCCTGCTCCAGCGCTTTTGTGTGCAGGCTGCTGCAGACTGCAAATTTAAGCCGGATCCGGCGCAGCTGATAGCGCTCCTCAGCCATATTTTCTTTCCGGAAAGACTCTTCCAGAAGAGCGAGCGCTTCCTCATAGCGTCCCAGCTCCCGGAACATCTGAATCAGTTCCCAGTAAAACCAGCCCTGGCCTTCTTTATTCCCCTCATACTTGCGGATACCCTTCCTGTACCACTCTTCCGCTTCGTCGTATTTTCCCATTTTCTGATAACATTCCGCCGCGTTCGCAAATATGCCCCATTCCTCTCCGCTCTCCGAGACCTCGGGGCAGGCAATGGCCTTTTTAAAGTAAAACAGGGCCTGCTGATATTTGCGCATGCGGAAGAGAATCCTTCCCTTGAGGTTGGGCCCGTAAGGTTCATTCTTCTCCAGCCGGATCGCCCTGTCGGCATCTGCGGTCGCCCTCTCATAATCTCCAAGGGCATTGTAAATAATTCCTCTGATCCGGTAAAAATAGGCGCTCTCAGGCTTGCGCTCAATCTGGGCATCCGCATAGGGCAGCGCTCTGCGCAGCAGCGGAATGCTGTCCCGCTCAATTCCCTCCCGCCTGTAGATACTGGCAATCCTGCCGTTTACAAATTCCTGTTCCGGATTGATCTCAAGCGCTTTCTCATAACAGGAGATGGCCTCCTCCCATTCCCCGAGTCCGTCGCGGCACTCTGCCAGATTGACCGCAGTCATCTCTGTCATCCCGTTGCACTTCGCGCTGACCTCAAAAGCCGCGATCGCCTCCCGGTACTTCTCCTCCTCCTGCAGAAAACACCCGTAAGTGAAATAATAATTGCCCTCTTTTCCGGACGGCTCCCCCTCCACCAGCGAGATGGCCTTCTGAATATATTCCATCCCCTTTCCCGGATGTTTAAACTGCTCGTAATACTGACAGTCCTCGATAATGGACATTTCATAGTAAAGCCCTGCCAGCGTTCTCTTTTCCGCATTCTCCGACTGAAACTTTTCCAGCAGCGCGAGCGCTTTGCGCAGCGCATCAAAATAAGAAACGTCCGTTTTACACTGAAGCCGCTCCATATGTATCTCCAGAAGCTCCAGCTCATGGCTCGTCACCTCAGCCTTCGCCGCCTGTTCAAATATATCCTTCGCATCCCCGAACTGCCCGTAATCCAGAAAGGTCTGCACCGCCAGCTCATAGACCGGCGCATACTTTTCATATACTTCTTTTGCCCGGTAGAACAGATCCACAACTTCCTGCGCGCGGTCAAGCTCATAACAGGCCCTCTGCTTCTGCACCAGCGCCGGAAACCATTCCTCGTTTATGGCGAGAATCCTGTCGGCCTGCCCGGACGCATTCTCATATTCCCCGTCGAGGATCATCATGTCCAGCACATCCTGCATCAGGTTCGGATGATCGGGCACCAGCTTTTGTGCTTCGTCAAACGCCGTGCGCGCCCTTTTATACCCCTCCGTCCTCTCTGTACTGCCGGCCTCCTCATCCCCGGCCAGCTTTTTTTCCGCCTTTCCCTGATAGGACCAGGTCAGGGCAAGCTGCCAGTTTCCATCGTCTTTGTCCTCTTCTTCCATATCCTGCAGGCGCGCAAGAGCTTCTTCCCTCCAGAGAAGGCTCTCCTCAATGCTTTCCTGCATCCGGTTGTCGCGGTAGTAGAGCGTGCACAGGTATTTGTGCATATCCTCCATCTGGTCCGCATACTCCGGATGCGTGAGCAGAAAATCGATTCCTTCCTGATTGCGCCCGGCGCGGATATAGGAAATACATACCCTGTCCGCATCCTCCTGTGCAAGAGTTCCCGCCGCGAGCGCTTCCCGGCACTGTTCTATATATGCCGCGTCGAGCTCTTTTAACATGTCGTCGAGTTCCTGATCCGCTGTGTTCTCAAGAGCGTTCAGGCAGTGGCGTATTGCTTCTGTCAGCTTCCCCTGTTCCTTTTCATGAACCGCCAGATGCTTTTCCGCCATGTAGAAATTTCCAAACCGTTCTGCAACCTGCCGGAAAATCTCCACAGCCTCTTCCTTCTTCCCGCACTGGTAAAGTATGCCGGCGCCGGCATTCAGGATCCTGGGACTGTCCGGATATGACGCGACAAGCTCTCCCGCCTCATCCGCCGCCTTAAGGTCGCCCTGTTCTGCGGCAAGGCGCGCTCTCGCAAGCCGGTAATACGGATGATCAATGCCGGAAGACTCCATCGCCGCCGCAAGCTGTTTTGCTTTTCCCCCGTCTCCCTCTGACAGGCACTCCTCAAGTTCGTACAGCTGGCCCTGAAACGTATCGTAATCCGCGTTATCCGGCCCCGTATACCACTCATACGGAAAATCATTTTCTCCTTCCTCATCCGCAATCCGGCGGAGCATATAATCCACAAATCCATCCGGCAGATGCTCCCGGAATTCCGCCTCCCCCTCCCGGATGCCAAACCGCCCGTCCAGCAGCCGGTAGATCTCACTTTTCAGCTGATAAGCGTCCGCCAGATACCGGAACAGTCTCCATTTTACCTCTTCCCCGTATTCCAGATCCACACAGACGTCATCCATCAGAAGCTCTTTCCACTGTCCGCTGTCAATCCGGCGCGGCAGGCTGGTATAGACTTCCCTGACACGCCGCATCCACTGTCCGGCCGGCGTCGTATCCTCTTCCTCCTCCTGCCCGTCGCCCTCTTTCTGGCGCGCAAGGGCGAGCGCCTGCTCATAGGCCTCCCTCAGCCGCCGGAACCCCTCCGGATCGTCCTCCGGATTATTCCCGGCCAGCCCTGCGCGGTAAGCGCTTTTTATTTCATCCTCATTTTTCGTCTCCGCAATTCCCAGTACCGCAAATATCATATTTTTTTCCATAATGTACCCTCCATGTGCCCACTGTATCCATTATAAACAAACCGGCTCTCAATTACAATGTATTCCGGAAATACTCCCACGGAAACTGACAGGTTCCCGCCGGCTCTGCAGACCGCAACAAAAAAAATCTCCTTTCCGGCGAGGATAGCATATCCTGCTTTCCACCGGAAAAGAGATCGTTTCCTGTCACTCAATCAGCGCGAACTCATACCCTTCGGCTCTGACCTGGTCAATAAAACGCCCCAGCACGGCCGTGTTTGTCTCCGACTCCGCATGCAGAAGATATACTGCGCCCGGATGCAGCTTATCCTTCATTTTCTGAAGACTCTCCGCCTCGTCCGGCTGGTTGTTTACATCATAATCCAGATAGGCAAAACTCCAGAACACACTTTTATAATTGCAGTTATTGACCACCGCGAGCGACTGCTCGCTGAATTTCCCGGCCGGATAGCGGAACAGATGCATCTCATAGCCAAAATTATCCATGATATACTTATGGTTGCCCAGAACTTCATTCTGCTGTTCTTCTATCGTCTGTGACGTGAGTCCTTTCGCCGGATGCGTCACACTGTGATTGCCCACGACATGCCCCTCCGCGATCATCCGCTTCACCAGCTCCGGCTCCGACTTCGCGTAAGGCTCCGTCACAAAAAAAACCGCCTTCACGTTCTTTTCCTTCAGTGTGTCCAGGATTGACCCCGTACAGCCGTATTCATACCCCTCATCGAGCGTGAGATAAATTGTTTTATTATCCTCACCGATAAACAGGGCGTTTTTGTCCCCGTATTTTTCCTGCGCCGTGAGGGCCCCGGTCGGACGGTTTTTCTCATCCACCTGGCTGCCCTGCCCCCAGTCCATGTTTTCAGTGCTCAGATTCTGCACGTCCGCAATTTTCGGATAAGACGGGACTCCCGCGCCGTCCGCGGCCCTCTGCGTCCCGTCTGCCGGCTCCGCTCCCGCGGCCCCGTCTCCGGAAGCACCCTGCGCGCCGGATCCGCCAGCGCCAGCAGGGTCTGTCCCGCCCGTTCCCGCGTCTCCGGCCCCGTCTCCGGAAGCGCCCTGATAACTCTGGTATGACGCCAGAAGCGCATCACCGATCGCGGCGGCATACGCGCCAAGCTTTTCATCAAACAGACGGTTGTCCTCCGCACTGTTGACAAACCCCAGCTCTATCAGACAGGACGGCATGTCCGTGTTACTGTTGACATAATAATCTTTTTCCTTCGTCTTCTGCGTGCCTTTTTTAATCCCGCGGTTGCGTGAGACTCCGGCATCCACAATCCCCTGCTGGACATTTTCCGCAAGCGTGATGGTCTCGTCGGAGGATTTCCCCTCAATCCAGGTCTCCACACCGTTTCCATCCCCCTCATTGCGGTGCAGGGAAACGAAAATATCCGCTTTGCTCCTGTTCGCAACCTCGCAGCGCGCCTCCAGGCTCAGAAACGAATCATTTTCCCTTGTCAGAACGACGCGGGCATTCTTTTCTTCCAGGTATGCGGCGACGGCAAGGACTGCCTTCAGATTGTCATCCTTTTCCGTCCTGTTCTCATGAGTCGTACCGTCATCCTTCCCGCCGTGACCTGCGTCCAGACAGATCAGAGGCCCGCTCTCCGCCGCCTCCTCCGTGTCATTGATAATGCTGCCGATCATGGCTTCCACCTGTTCCTCCTCGCCGGAGCGCTCCAGAAGCCATCCCAGTCCGCGGAACGCCAGTACTACCGCCAGCAGCTGGATGGAGCAGTAGGCAACACTGATCAGATTCCTGATTCGTTTTTTCCTGCGTCTTTCTCTATTCAGATCCATTCTGTTCTGCCTTTACATTCTATGTTTTTTATTATTTTAGCCTGTCCGCATGGAAAACTCTACCAAATTCTTTCTTAAGATATTCTGATGGTTTCTTAATGTTTTAAAAAATGCCTGACATACGGTCACAGCAGAAACTGTGAGAGAACATAATTACTGAGATCCTGTCCTTTTTCCGACAGGTATACCCTCCCCGCACGTTTTACCACAAGCTCTTCCTGCTGCAGCTGCAGCAGCACCTCATAATAGACCGCCTCGATAGCGACTCCGAAGGCCCGCTCAAACTTTTCCCTTGAGATACCTTCGATCATCCGCAGGCCCAGAAACATAAATTCCTCAATCTGCGCTTTCCGCGTAATCCGCTCTGCGGAGACATGAAGATTCGTCGCCGGAATCTCATCCGTATAGGTATATTCCCCCTCGCCGCGGTCTTCCGTCACCTCATTGCGCCAGGTGATTCCACGGATGCGCTCCGTGCCTCCGATATATTCGTAGAGCTCTCTCGTATTGCTGTAGCGGATATTTTCCATCAGGGAGGCTGCACCCAGCCCCAGCCCCAGATAATTGTCACGCTCCCAGTAACCGGTATTATGACGGCACTCATACCCCCTGCGCGCAAAGTTGGACACCTCATAGTGGATATATCCGGCTTCCTTAAGCGTCCGCTCTGTCAGCTTCGTCATCCGGTACAGCTCATCCTCCGTCGGCAGCGCCACCGGCTGCATGCCCGCATGCTGCTTGACCGCGTCAAATTTGTAAAGATCGTAAAATGGCGTCCCCTTTTCTATCATCAGCGAATAGACGGAGATATGCTCCGGTTTTATCTGCAGCACCTGCCTTAAGGACTGCGCATACTGCTCAATGGTCTGGTTCGGGAGGGCGTTCATCACATCCACGTTGATATTTGTAAACCCGCAGCTGCGCGCCAGTTCATAGGTGCGCAGAAACATATCAAATGTATGAATACGGCCCAGGTGCTTTAACTCGGCGTCATTTGCCGACTGCATTCCGATGCTGAGACGATTAATACCCAGACTGCGGTAAACTGCAAATTTGCGCTCTGTCAGCGTCCCCGGGTTACACTCGATCGTGACCTCCGCCCCCTGCACCACGGAAAAACTCCGGCGGACCGCCCTGATCACCGCAGCCATCAGATCCTCCCTGAGCCATGAGGGCGTGCCGCCCCCGATATAGATTGTCGTCACCGTATACTCAAAACAGCGCGGCCCGTAATAGGCAATCTCCCGCAGCAGCGCCTCAACGTAGGCGTTCTGGACATCCTCTCCTGCGGGAAAAGACAGGAAATCACAGTACTGGCATTTTTTGACACAGAACGGAATGTGAATATATAATTCCATTTCTTTCATTTTATCAGTCCTCATCCAGCTTTAATACGCTCATAAAAGCCTCCTGCGGGATCTCCACATTTCCCACCTGACGCATACGTTTCTTGCCCTCCTTCTGCTTTTCGAGAAGCTTACGCTTCCGGGAGATATCGCCGCCATAACACTTTGCCAGCACATCCTTGCGCATCGCTTTCACGGTTTCCCTCGCGATCACTTTTCCGCCAACCGCAGCCTGAATGGGGATCTCGAACAGGTGTCTGGGAATCTCCTCTTTTAACCGCTCGCACATCCTTCTTCCCCGCTCATAGGCGTTGTCCTTAAACACGATAAAGGAGAGCGCGTCCACCTGCTCACGGTTGATCAGGATGTCCAGCTTTACCAGTTCCGAGCGTACGTACTCTTTCAGCTCATAGTCAAAAGACGCATAGCCTCTTGAGCGGGATTTTAATGCGTCGAAGAAATCGTAAATTATCTCATTTAAAGGCAGATCATACTTCAGAAGCGCGCGTGTCGCCTCCAGATATTCCATACTGATATAGACGCCGCGGCGTTCCTGGCAGAGTGTCATAATGGAACCGACATAATCGCTTGTCACCATAATCTCAGCCGACACTATCGGCTCTTCCATATAGGCGATCTCTGTCGGGCCGGGCAGATTGGACGGGTTGGTCAGCTCCGTCACAGTCCCGTCCGTCTTATGCACTTTATAGATAACGCCGGGCGCCGTCGTCACCAGATCAAGACCGAATTCCCGCTCCAGGCGCTCCTGCACGATCTCGAGATGGAGCAGGCCTAAAAATCCGCAGCGGAAACCAAACCCGAGCGCGAGCGACGTCTCCGGCTCATACTGCAGGGACGCGTCATTGATCTGAAGCTTCTCGAGCGCATCCCGCAGATCCGGATATTTTGCGCTGTCCGCCGGATACATCCCGCAGTAGACCATTGGATTCACCTTTTTATAGCCCGGCAACGGCTCTTCGCAGGGTCTTTGCGCGTTCGTCACCGTGTCCCCGACGCGGGTATCCCTGACATTTTTCAGACTGGCGCACAGATAACCGACCATGCCCGCCGAAAGCTCCTCACAGGGGATAAACTGCCCCGCCCCGAAATATCCCACCTCTGTGACCTCCGACATCGCCCCTGTCGCCATCATCCGCACCGGATCACCCACCTTAACGCTTCCCTCCCTGATGCGGCAGAACACAATCACGCCCTTGTAGGAGTCATAAAGCGCATCAAAAATCAGCGCTTTTAGCGGCGCCGACACGTCTCCCGACGGCGCCGGAATCTTTTCCACAATCTGCTCTAACACCTGGCCGACGTTCAGTCCTGTCTTCGCGGAAATCAGCGGCGCATCCTGCGCCTCAATCCCGATAACATCTTCAATTTCTTTTATCACCTCTTCCGGCTGCGCGCCCGGCAGATCAATTTTGTTGATCACCGGCATCACATCCAGGTCATGATCCAGCGCCAGATATACATTTCCCAGCGTCTGCGCTTCCACCCCCTGCGCCGCGTCCACCACAAGAATCGCGCCGTCACAGGCCGCAAGGCTTCTGGACACCTCATAATTGAAATCCACATGTCCAGGTGTGTCGATCAGGTTGAAAATGTATTCCTCCCCGTCCGCCGCCTTATAGATGATGCGGACTGCCTGTGATTTGATCGTGATGCCGCGCTCACGCTCCAGCTCCATGTTGTCAAGAACCTGCGCCTGCATCTCACGGCTTGTCAGGGTTCCTGTGCTCTCTATTATACGGTCGGCCAGCGTGGACTTACCGTGGTCGATATGTGCAATAATGCAGAAATTTCTGATTTTACTCTGTTCAACTGACATTTCTGTCCTCCATAATCTGTGCTTCATCTATTATACGCGATAACAAAAGGAATCGTCAAGTGCCGCCGGGAATCGTCAGGTGCCGCCGCAGGGTCCGGAATTACTCTCCGCCGCGGTGCGATCGCCGCAGTAAGTTTTTGTATCACAGAACACCGTCTCCCGTGATACAAAAAAATCTGCAGACTCCCCGCTTATTGCAGGAAATCCACAGATATTCCGGTGTCTCAGCTGCACCGTTTCTATTCCTCCCCCAGATCGACATGCGTTCTGAGAAACTCAAAATACTTCATTTCGTCGTCCCCGTCGTCTCCCTCAAAGATGTCTCTGCCCTCGAGCATATATGCCCGCAGCAGATATTCCAGGGCATTCTTTTCGTCGCCGGTCTCAAGAAAACATTCTCCAAGGCGGAGCATGACAAAGGGATTACCGTAGCCATCCCCGCTTAAATTGCCCCGCGCGCTGTCAAAGCACGCAAGGGCTTCTTTATAATCTCCCTGCTGAAAATACACATCCCCGATCGAGGCCAGAAACCACACGGTCTCGCCGTAAAACTGCTGCGGTTCCGGAATCAGGGCAAGTCCCTCTTTCCAGACGGCAAGCGCTTCCCCGCGCTGACCGTCCGCCTCGAACTGATTGCCCGCTTCGGCCAGGATATCGAGCTTTTCACAGATCTCCTCCGGCAATTCACCAAATCCCATTTTCTCCTCCGATCGCACATCCGATGCTTTTGCACACTTTTCTGACAGGCCGCCTCTTAAGCGCCCGCTGGGACATCCCTGATCGAGAAACTGATTCTGCCCATTTTATCCCTGCCAAGGCAGACCACCTTCACTTTATCGCCAAGCGTGAGAACGTCCTCGACATGGTTGATGCGTTCCTTCGCGATCTTACTGATGTGAACCATCCCTTCCTTGCCCGGCGCAAATTCAATAAACGCCCCGAACTCTTTGATGCTGACTACCGTTCCGACAAAGATCTGTCCCTCCTCAAAATCCGTCGTGATAATCTTTACCATCTCCGCAGCTTTATTCATCATTGCGCTGTCCGTGCCGCAGATGGAAACAGCCCCGTCGTCCGTGATATCGATGCGGACCCCGGTGCGCTCAATAATCTCATTGATGGTTTTGCCGCGCTGTCCGACGACATCCCCGATTTTCATCGGATCAATGGTCAGCTGGATGATCTTGGGCGCATACTCCCCGACTTCCTTCCGCGGCTCTGCAATCGCTTTGGACATCACCTCGTCCATGATATAGAGTCTTGCCTCCCTCGTCCGCGCGATGGCCTCCTCGACAACCGGTCTTGTGAGGCCGTGAATCTTGATATCCATCTGGATTGCCGTGATTCCCTTGTGTGTTCCGGTAACTTTAAAGTCCATATCCCCGAAGAAATCTTCAAGACCCTGGATATCGGTCAGAACAATATACTCGTCATCCGTCTCCCCTGTGACCAGACCGCAGGATATTCCGGCCACCATGGCCTTAAGCGGCACGCCCGCCGCCATCAGAGCCATACACGATGCGCAGGTGGA
>OFGA01001292.1_pt1 | contig 17615 bp, 17 predicted proteins | sample 1521471 | NCBI WGS metagenome assembly OFGA01 (sample SAMEA3504086, study PRJEB24116) | mouse gut metagenome | biome: mouse gut; feature: mouse-associated habitat; material: faeces | place: Denmark | collected 2011
TGTCCGTATGCCGGAGCTCCTCGACGAGCTGAGCATTGCCCGCAGCGGCGGCGAACTGAAAAAGTGTCTGGCTTCTTACAAGAAGGTAGACTTGCTAATCCTGGATGAATGGCTCATCCGGCCCCTCTCACCCCAGGAGTCCTATGATCTGCTGGAAATTGTGGAAGCACGCTGCCAGCGCTCTATGATCTTCTGTACCCAGTACCAGTCCGAGGGCTGGTATACCCGTATTGACCCAAATCCTGATTCCGGCAGCCCGGTTTCCGAAGCAATTATGGACCGTATCATCCACAACGCTTATGAGGTCCTCGTTGAAGGCCGCGTCTCCATGCGGGAGCGCAATGGCTTGAAGTCCTCCCTTGCCGAAGGCGGTGAGGAGGATGCCTGACTGCCCTTTCAACCCCTCCGATTCCCCTTGCGAGTTGGAAACGGATTTGATGATCCTGCGTGAAGCTGAACGGGAGTCCATGGAAATCTTCTATGCCATGCGGGAGGAATTACACTTTTATCTGAAACGCACTCAGCTGCTGGAGACTATTTTGACTGAGAATAATATCCCCATCCCCGACTACATTGGCTGATCCTTGGCTCTGCCAGCCTTCTTGCCTGGCAGAGCCTTTCCTCTAAAATTGCTCTCGGAACCGTGGCGTTCTACAGATGGCTCTCGCCTCCGGCAAGGTGGCTCATTTTCTCCGGCACCCTGGCTCAAAATCTCCGTGCACATGGCTCTTGGATTCCGGTATATGCATTGCGACAAAATCTAATAAAAAATTTCTTTTTTTGCAGATATTAGGGGTATGCGCTCGGTACCACAGAAAAGGACCGAAATAATTCGACAGTTTTCGACAGGATTCCCCACGAATCCGAGGGGAATTTTGTCGAAAGCTGTCGAATAGAAAAAGGGCCGCAGAAAGCACGAGTGCAATCTGCGGCCCTTTCAAAATTTGGGACAGCGGTATATGTTTATGTAACCATAAAATGTTACATTGCACCGCGAAGGAAGTATCCCTTCATGTTTTGGTCTCTTTCTATAAAATACGAAGGGGCGTTAAGGGAATTTCAGCTCCCTTAACGCCCTTTGGGCTTGGTACACCAGATACAAAAACGAGTTTGAAAACAATTTTTTAATTTGTAGCAGGTTTGTTTTCCTCCGACTCGTCCAGAAGAAATTGAAATACAGCCTCAACATCACTTTCTGAAAGATTTTCTGGTAATAGTATGACATCTTCAGAAACTGATATGCTATCGATCAAACCAAATTTAATCTGCAGCTCACAAGGTAGTTCTGGCGTGGCGCAGCTACAGGAGGACAGCACCACATCTGGCTGGTGTGTCTGACAGGGATGTGTTGCCAGTACTTCCGGAGCATATCCTAACGGTAGATACTCCAGCCCATTTTGTGTGAGATTGACGCTTACCTTGTTTTACAGCTTTACTCGCTTTTGTGCAATATTTATTTTCAAACAAGACCTAAAGGGATAATCAAAACTCTTTTTTCATGGTAATCCCCCTATGGCAATTCGAGGAAGGACTCGGTGCGAGAATCGATACAACTCACACCGAGTCCCCAACTATCAAGGATTAATCTCTAGTGATGCCGAAGTCCGTCCTACTGAAAGCGCTTCTGGCTCCATAGGTTGTCTTGATCCAGTTATAAACATCCTGAACAAGCATTGCCGATTGATTGCTTATAGAGCTTCTTGATTAGATTGACTTCTAAACCTCTGCGCCTGAGCAGTCCACATTGCAGCATATTCTCCACCCAAATTAATAAGAGCCGAGTGTGTGCCTGATTCAATAACTCTCCCATCCTTTAGGAAAAAAATTATATCTGCATCCTTTGTTGCTGAAAGTCTGTGTGTAATTAAAATAATAGTTTTTCCGAAAAAGGTTTCTGTCACACGTTTGTTGAATACATACTCACTAATCGGGTCAAGAGATGCAGATGGTTCATCCATAATAAGAATATCTCCCGTACGATAAAGCAGTCTGGCTAATACCATTTTTTGCAACTGTCCACCAGATAATATCACACCATCTGCGTCAAAGAGCTTTAACATCTGACTCTGTGCAGTGACACCATCTGTCACCCGTAAACCCGCACAAGCAATTGCACTGGCCATTTGCGCTTCCTCCCAATCAGAACTCATGGCAATGTTACTCCCTATTGACAGTGCATATGCTTGAAAATCTTGAAATACACAAGAGAAAATACTTCGGTACTCGGACACGCTATAATTGCAAATTATTGTTTCATCTAATTTAATGCTACCGGTATTGGCATCATAGAGACGCATCAATAATTTAACCAGCGTTGATTTCCCTGAACCATTTGCTCCTACAATTGCTACTTTTGCACGGGGCGGTATACTCATACACAAATTCTCAAAAACTTGTCGTCCACCATCGGTATAGGAAAAACATAGATTCTCTATATCTAATTTATGTTCCATCCCAACTGGCCGACTATTACCATCTTTTATACTTACATTTATATTTATAAATTCTCTTATCTGTTCTATACCAACTGAAGCATTGCTCAGCCCCTGCATGACTGGTCCGATAATAGCAAATAGGGACGCTAAAATCGAATTAATTCCGCTATAAATCATTGTAAAGTCACCTATGCTCCCAGTACCCTGCACAATAATTTGGTAGCCCAAAACTACAGCTAGACAAAATTCACTAACAAAATACCCGGGTATTGTGACCTGCAAAAAACTCAACAGGCCAATTTTTCTCAAATATTTTTTTGCTGTAGCGCTTTTTATTTCACATACTTGTCGAAACTTTTCAGTGATTACGTTGCCAATTGAAAAAAGACGAATTTCTTTGGCATATTCAACAGACGAGAAGACCTTATGACAGTAGTTTGCTACCCTATCACTCTCGGCGGTTTCTCTAGTTTTTTTAACTGACAAATCGCTACTTATCACATTAAAAAAATAGATTATAAAAAATGCTACCAAAGCAAATAACATATAAATGGTACTAACATTAACAAAAAGCACCGAGATAAAAACTAATTTTGTGATGTTTGTAATAAACATACAAAAAATATCCAATGCTTTAAAAACACCTAAATTTATGGCGTTTTTTGTCCATGCTATATTTTGGTAGATACGTGGATTGTCAAAACAACATAGGTCAATCATAGATGCTTTCTGTAATAGATTTTCCAGTATTAAATTGTATACCTTCTGCCTAAACAGTGGAATAAAAAGATGCGTTAAAAGCGCATTCAATATCTCATATCCCAAAATAAAGCAAGAAATGCAAAACAATGTAGAAAAGACAGAAAAATTCCCCTTTTCCAAATCGTCCAGTACCCACTTTATCAATAGCTTTGTGAGAACAGGCGGTATTGCTGCGAATAGCGCTGTAGAAGCACTTAAAACAACAAAGATATGTGAAAAACTAAATAAATATTGAATAGCAAATATATTCTGTCTAATACTGTGTTTCATCCTTGGACTCCTCTCCCGATACATATCCTGCCGCTTGCAACCGAAACATTTCAGAGTATTTACCATTTAAAGCCATGAGTTCACAGTGAGTACCTTCTTCTATGATTTTTCCCTCTTGGAACAAAAGAATTCTATCCGACAATCGTGCGGACGAAAGATTATGCGAAATATAAATAACAGTCTTACCTTCTGTTGCTGACAGCAACTTTTCATACATATCTTTCTCTGCAAGTGGGTCTAAACTGGAAGAAGGTTCATCCAATACCGCAATTTCATATTTTCTTGCATAGAGCCTAGCAATTGCGATTTTTTGGCTTTCTCCTCCCGATAAAATTTCGCCATGACTGTTAAATTCTTTCGACAAGACGCTATGTATACCGTCTTCAAAGCTTTTTACCTTATCTCCTAGTCCAGCGCTCTCTAATGCAGAGCATATGTATGCCTCGTCCCCAACAGTAGGAACGTCCATTATCACATTTTCCTCTACTGAAGCAGCGTATATCTGATAATCCTGAAATACAACCGCAAACTGATTCCGATAACTTTCCAGACTATAGTCCGTCAGCGGTCTATCATTGTACAGAAGCTCTCCACTGTCCAAAGAATATAACCCCAGCATCAGTTTTACAAAAGAAGATTTTCCTGCTCCATTCATCCCAACAATGCATATTTTCTCCCCTCTTTTAATCTCTATATTTACTCCAGAGAGGACAGGGGTTTCTTTGGTGTAAGAGAAGGAAGCGTCAATAAAGGTTAATTTTTCAAACCTCTCGCATAGAGCACCGTAGTTCCTACGCTCTTCCGGAAACTCCATGAACTGGAACCAATCGTCAATATATGGTTTATTAGCTTTTATAGTGTTAGCAAAGTTTCCAATCCGACTCAAGCGGTTGCAGAAGAGGATAATTGCTGCAATTAGTACAGAACAATCCGCGAGAGACAGTCGCTGGATAATCAAAAAATTATATGCAGTATAAAAACAGCTGCACACAAGAGGCATATAAGAACCAAATAAATCGGAAATAAATGAAGCAATCGCCAATTTAAATCCAAATCGCTTTCGAATTCTATGAATTTCACTTTCACTTTCTTTCAACATTTTGAAGAAAGCTGAATAAATATCACTAGTACGTATGTCCTTTGCCGCCTCTTTGGAAAAAACTGTATCCATAACATAAGCACGCTTGCGTTCTGCAGGAATCGATGCACGATTTAGCCGGTATTTAAGAACACTCGCTCTCCGCTCGGACAAACTGTGTATCAAAGGAAATGCAAGAAATAATAGATAAACATTGTCTACAGAGAAGACAAACAATACTGTTAAAAGAGCTGTAACAAAAAAACCAACAAAATTACATATATTCGTCATAATCTTATCAGGGATAGGTCTTATATTATCACAAGCACGCTTCATTAAGTCATAAAAAGCTGGATTCTCATAAGCCGATAACAGTACAACTGACTGCTTTTTATGGATTACCCGAGACAAGCCCTCATCCAGTCTTAGTGCCAGCAAAGGTTTGTAGTAAGAATTGTAGCCTGTTTGTAAAATACCCCTAACAATACAGATACAGAAAATGATTGCCACAATAGAAATATAATGCATGTACCCACTACGTTCAGTAATAAGTGACACTAGAATACGATATAGGTATACGCCTACAAGAAAATCAGCAACCGCCTGATATAAGCACAAAACGACCTCTATAATTATTTTTTGAGGCACAATATGCCAGATATGTTTCAAGAATTTCAGTGTATTTTTCATAGCTATCTTATATCCATTCTTTTAATAGTGTACAGCATCCCATATGCCCCCAGGACAAACGCATGAGTAAATAAATTATGAACAAACTGTGGTTAAAAGGAAATGGAAGAACAGACGGGCACAGCGCTACCGTGGTACGATGAAGTATTCAGGGCGGGCGTTGAAGATGCTTCGCAAGCGACTGATGGAGAAGTCGGCATCCTGTCAAAACCATGGAGGAAAAGTACCGTTGCGTTCAAGCGTTGAGCCGCCAGGGAGCCTCTGTGGAGCAAGTATGCCATGCATTGGCGATTTCTCGCAACGGGTACTACGACTGGAGCAAACGGGACCCGGCTCAGCGGAAGCGGCGGAATCAGGGGTTGAAACGGTATCTGGTGAGTTGCACGAGAAATATCTGGCGATGGGGCTGGACAGCCTCTATCACCTGCTCAAGCGGAACTTCACTTTTGACTGCCCAAACCGGACCAGGGTGGGCAATATCACCTACATCCCCACCGGCGAGGGCTCCATCCGCAAAGTCAAGAGAGATAAGGCAGATGCCAGGAGAATCGCCAAGTACACCCTTGACAACTGGGTAGATTTACGGGAATATACCCCTATGGAAGCGATTCAAGAACAACTGAGGCTGAGCTCCCGCCAGGACACTCTCTACATGAAGAATGTGGTGGCGTTGCAAAACAATCTCAATTCTCTCACCGACAAGGTTTTTCCGAGGGGTGAACGAACTGTTTCCCAGCCGAATCGGACGGGAGTCAAAAGTGGATTGATTTTCTCACGACCTTCTGGCATTGTGAGTGTATTTGCCTGGTCAGCAAGAAAGCCTTCACAGGATGTTACCAGAAATGGTGCAAGCGGAAGGGATATCATTTCAGCGCATCCAAAGCGGCGGAGCCGTATATGGGCAGTGCAGGCCATATCACGCTCCTGCTCAGAAACAGCAATACCAAGTTGCTCATTACCACCGCCGCCAAGGACTGGCTTTTGCGAAGGTTGCGCTGGTCGTCATGCGCTCTGAGATGACCAAGCTGGCCCGGCAGCTCCCGGAATACGAGACGGTCCGGGCCATGTACGGTGTAGGCGAAACCACCGCCGTACAGCTCATGGCCGAGATTGGCGATGTGCGCCGCTTCCCCTGCCGCAGTTCCATCGTGCGCTTCGCCGACGTTGATCCTGCGGTAGACGAGTCTGGCAAGTATATCTCCGCAAGTAATCCAACCACCAAGCGCGGCTCGCCTCATCTGCGCAAAACACTTTTCCAAATCATGTCCACCATCATCCAACACGCACCTGCTGACAATCCTGTATTCCAATTCTTTGACCGCAAAAGGCGGGAAGGCAATCACTACGTCTATATGACCGCTGCGGCAAACAGGTTCCTGAGAATCTACTACGGCACAGTTATGGCTTATTTAGGGTCTACTCCGTAACCCCGAAGATATTGAAAATTGTGGAATTGAAGAGAAAATATGATATAGTCACCACACTTGAAAACAATCAGGGTATCAGTTAGAATAAAGACATGAGTTATTCAACAGATTATCGGAAACGGACAATAGAATATCGAGAGGAAGGCCATACGCTGGAGGAAACACACAAGGTACTCAAAGTATCAATCAGTACAATCCTGGCATGGGAAAAACAGTGGAAAGAGAAAGGGACACTGACACCAGCGCCGGTCGTGCGGGGGATACAAAAAGCTCGACCTGGAAAAGCTGCGGACATATGTGCAGGAGCATCCGGATTCATACCCGAAAGAGATAGCCAAAGAATTTGGCTGCTGTGAAACAGTCATACGGAAAGCGTTTGATCGGTTGCATATTACCCGCAAAAAAAGACGGTACATTACCGGGAGCAGGACCCAGAAAAGGTAAAAGAATATCAGGCGAAAATCGCAGGGCTCGCATTGGAGCAAATCGCATATGTGGACGAAACTGGAATCGACACATATTTGTACCGGGAGTATGGGTATGCTCCCAGAGGTCAAAAAGTCAACGCCGCTGTCAGTGGGCGTAAGTATAAACGTGTGGGAATAGTTGCGGCCCAACTTGGTAAAGAAATCCTTTCGCCTCTTACCTTCTCAGGCACAATGGACAGCAGTTTGTTCGAATACTGGTTTGAACATCAGCTTCTTCCTGCCCTTCCTTCTGACGCTGTGGTTGTGATGGACAACGCCTCCTTCCATCGCGGAGCAAAGCTTATGTGTGTTGCCCAAAAGAGAGGTCTCCGTTTGATTTTTCTACCACCCCACTCCCCAGAGCTCAACCCTATTGAGAATTTCTAGGCCTGCCTCAAGCATTACCTCCGTTCTGCTCTTTCCAATGTCCTTTCCTTTGACGATGCCCTCTTTGATGCTTTTCAAGTGTGTTGACTATATAATAAGTGCAAGGAAATGGCCAGGAAACAGAGAAAAAGCTTGCACATGGAGAGTCGGAGCGGATATATAAGGGCAACAGCCAGCTACGAATAGAGGACTTTATATTTCCGTATGGGAAATTGGACCCTGAAAATGATTGGGTAAAGCTGTCGGCGCTGGTTCCATCGGAAACGGCGGAGGAGCGGTATGCGGCCCAGTTTGTCAACAACGGCCTCCCTGCCCATCCGGTCCGGATGGCGTTGGGAGCGCTGTTAATCCAGCGGCGGCTGAACTGCAACGATAAGTGGCTGGTGAAGCATATGGGAGAGAACCCGTACCTGCAATACTTCATCGGCATGAAAGAGTACGGATCATGCCCGTTCGGAGCGTCCACACTGGTGGCGTTCCGGAAACGGTTCAGCGAGGAAGACCTGGCCGCCATTCTGGAAGCCTCCATTCCAAAACCGGAGACAGAGCAAACGGACGATTCGGACGACGGGAACGATCCGCCCAACAGCGGAACGCTGATTCTGGACGCCATCTGTTGCCCTGCGGACATCGCATACCCCCAGGACATCAATCTGCTCAACCAGGTACGGGAGAAAGCGGAGAAAACGGTGGAGGAACTGTGCGAACAGACGGGTCGAAAGAAACTGCGGATGTATCGCAGGCGGGCGCGGAAGGACCATCTGCGCCTGCCCAAAAGCAAGAAGTGCAACGCCAGAGCCATTCGTTCCGCAATCCGCAAACAGCTGCAATATATCCGCAGAGACATAGGATATGTGGTCAAATTTGTCCAAAACGGTGCAAAACTTTCCAAAAAGCAGGCAGAACGTTTGAATATTGTCACCACTGTCTATGATCAGCAGCGGATCATGATGGAATCCAGGAAACACAGCATCCCACAGCGTATTGTCAGTCTGACACAGCTCTGGGACCGGCCTATCGTCCGGGGAAAGACTCGCGCCAACACGGAGTTTGGAGCAAAGCAGCACATCAGCCTGGTGGACGGCTATGCCAGAATCCAACGATTGAGCTTTGAACCGTACAGTGAAGCGGAGGGATTCTGGAAAGCCGTATACCGCTATCATGACTGTTATGGTCGCTGGCCGGAACGCAGTTTGGCAGACAAAATCTACCGCAGCCGCCAGACGCTGGCCTTCTGCAAAGAGCATGGGACCCGCCTCTCCGGCCCCGCTCTGGGCAAGCCGCCAAAGAATCCGGACCTGACCCGTCTGGAGAAGAAACAGGAATATCAGGATAGCTGCGGCCGCAACATCGTGGAGGGTGTTTTCGGCACAGGCAGGACTGCCTATGGTTTGGACCGAGTTATGGCCCGTCTGCCGGAAACCGCCTTCTGCGTCATCGGCGTCGCACTGCTGTTGATGAACCTCACCAATCCTTGGGGAGGGGGCTTGCCTTGCTTTCTCTTCTGCTCCTGTTCGCTGATTTGCGGGAGTTACGGAGTGCACCCTATTTAGAAACGCTGTAGCTCTTCATAAACGCCGATTTCTATTCCTCCTTCATGGCCGACAAATCACGACGGTCTATTTTGCTATGCTCATATTCGAGAAGCTTTCCTTTTAGATTTTTTGCTTTTAGCCTTGACATCTCTTGGCAGGTTTTGCAGGACTCTATTTCTGTGTTCGCTCCCAAAGTAAGGGCTCAAAATTTTACACCGCGCCATCAGCTGGGGCAATACCAATCACTATTCCGGCTTAAACTATACCACGCAAGGCAAGATTTTATGTTCTACCTTTCTAACAAAAACTCTTTCAAGATTTTTGCTGATTTACAAAGGCTTTTTGCAGGAATAAATGGATTAGTATTCTCCGAGTAATTCACACCAGGACAAAAGGTGCAATATAGACTATTGCTACACGATGAGCATTCAAAATCATAATAATTTAGTTGACGAATCCACATCAGTTCTCTGCTGGGAGTTACCCAAGATTTTTCAATCCCATCAAATACACTTCCGACTTTGATTCTCCATGTTGCACAGGGGAATAGTGTACCGTCCGCTGCTATACATATTTTCTTCCTCCCCGCACTACACATTCCTCTTTTTTCGTTCTTATTGGAATAATTCTTTATAAATTCATTCTTACGCAAATTCAATATTTGCAGAATAAAATTTTTGTTCAAAGCGTAAGTAAGATTTTCCTTTGTATCGTTTTCACGACCATATATGATATAATTATATGAAACTTGTATATCCTGAGTAGCACACCATTTCTCTATACTTGATAAATCACAGATATTTTCGCTTGTAAGCGTGCACAAAAGTTTTACATTTAAACCAAGTCTTTTCATGTGAACTATTCTCTCTCGTATCAACTCCGCAGATACAGCAACTTGGCACATTGCCGCGTATGTTTCGTCTGTAAACCCATATAAGCTTACGCAAACTTGGTCTACTCCTATATCATAAATCCGTTGTACATCAGCAGAATCACAAAGAGACAGATTTGTAATAATAGTTAAATGGAAATTCTCCTTTTTCGCTATTTTTGCAACATCAAAAAGCAACTCTTTGCGGATAAACGGTTCTCCACCTGTCAGAATTATTTTAAAGCAACCGAGTCTTTTCAAGTCGTGCAACACAGTTATATAATCATCTATGTCCAATAGACTTTCACGCTGATGAGTCTCATAGCAATGTACGCAATTAAAATTGCAGTATTCAGTCAATTCTAATATCGCAGTCTCTGGCATTACCAAGCTCGCATACTGTTCATAATTCATAAACTATTTACTCCATAACATCTTTAGAAGCTGTATCCGTAGGCAGAAAACACCGTGTAGATGAGGTAATCCCGTAGCGTGTGAAGCAATTTTTTGTGAAAATATTTCAAAAAACACACGGAACGACGGAAGGGACCTGCTCAAACAGTGCTTGATACCTATGAATACAGCTCCTTAAATTAGCTTGTCGCGATAACAAATGTACAATGCTTCAGATTTCAAATGCAATATGATTTTAACCTATACGGCTGTCCGCAGTTGTTTTGGTAGTGTTAGAGCGGTGTGATGTTATATCACCGCATCTATATAGCGCAACTTTCGCCGCACTCTTCGTTAGACCAGCTTTCTATACGCCGTGTAGTACCATCGCTATCAGGCTTCTCAATGCAAATAAGCGTAGGCTCAGTATACTCGTCCACCTAATACATCCTCCTTTCTATCATATCACATTTGAAACGCAACCGCACAGATTTATTTAAATAAAATCTTAAATGCATAATAACTTATCCGCATCGTGATATAGCCGACACATATCACAATTGTTTTTGCTGGGAATTGTAACGTCAGCATTTTCAGAATAATTATCTCCAATACAGCCATAAAAGTAAGGTTCATATTGGCATGAGCGACATTTGCAAAACTCATCTTCCGTAATAGTTCTCAACCTTTTCAAGTATTCACTATTTTCCCAAACGCTAGCTAATGAGTCCTGCTTAATATTGCCCAAAGCTTTGCTAAAGAAAACACATGGTGAAATTGTTCCATCAGCTAATATGCACAATGTCCGTCGGCCAGCATTGCAAATCTTAGCTCTAGGATTTAACGGGAGTACTGCTTGATTCAAGTAGGAGATTATCTCCTTTTCATCAGCCATTATATTACGATCTAGCCTCCCCAGTTGATCAAATATCCTAAAATTAAAATTAACATTTGCCCCTAACTCGTACACAACAAAATCTCGAATTTGTTTCCAATGTACAATATTATGCCTCAATAAAGACACATTAACATTTAACAAATTTATATATGGCTTGAGCACTTCGATATTATGCACAGTTACATCAAAAGAACCACATATACCGGTTACAGCCTCGTGCTCCCTTGGAGTACTACCATATAGGCTTACTCCCAATTGATGCACGGTATTTTTCAATAGTTTTATTTTTTCTAAATCGTGTGTATATAAAGAAGATAGAACATTAACACAAAAGCCTCTTTGCCTGGCATACATTAACACCTCATCAATAAAGGGATAACTTAAGATATCACCACCAGTGAATGTAAGTTTTAAAACGTTTAGCCGTTCCGCCTGATCAACAACATCTATTACTTGATCCAAATCTAATTGTACGTAAGATTTTCCAGTCAAATAACAATGTACACATTTTAAGGGACAAATAGTTGTTAACTCTATAAAAAGAGTTCGAAGAAAAGGACCATTCATTACTTTCGTTTCGCTCCGCAAATTCAGCAAATTTTACCCAATATTATTAATGCACTTGTGCACTTGAATCAGTTGCTGTTCTTCTAGCATCTGAATCAATCTTACAACATCTTGTTGAGCTCTCTCAATTGGTAATCCATACTTTTCAGCAACTTTTTCTACTATGTAGCGCACATCACCATTTATATCGATAAGCTTCCAAACCAATGCCCCTGATACATTCAGCGAAAACATTGCATTATTCATGGTGTTTAAAATTAGTACCTCATCCCCAACATTTCTGGATACACATTTTTTTGTTTTCTCTACAACCATATCGCTTAACCTTTCATACAACATCTTCGTAGACTCTATAGCGATAATCAAAATACATACTTCGCACAAAGTATGTATTTTTGATTATTATAGCAAACTACAAAATATATGTCAAGTCTTAAACCAGGGGAATCCAGGACAAACGCATGAACTGGAACATCTAACAAGGGCAAGGAAGAGATAAAATTTGAAAAATTACAGTGCAAAAATCTAATCCAGCCATTTGCAGGGATTCATGCTGATATTGTATCTCTTGCGCTTTAAGGACATCTTGTGTCCACCGATATCCATCAATTTCAGAATGTTTAACGCCCATTTCCGGATAATATTTTGATTTTGCGCTGCGATTTTGTCCAATGTGCTGTTTGCGTCTTCTCTGAATGTGACATCCAAATACCAGTGCATAATCTCCACTGCCCAGTGACCCCGTACAGCGCGGCACACAAGATCAATACTCAGGGGCAAGCTGTTAATAAAATACCTTCTTTCTACTTTTTCTGCCGCTTTTGTAAAAATTGTCTTCTTTTCCATGATGATGCTTTTGAGACCTGACCACCCCTTTTTTTGATGTAGCCAGCCAATATCCTCGCTCTGATAGTACTCTCGCCGCTCTATTTGACCATGCACCTTTTCCGGTTTGCTCAACAGATGCCCTCCACAAGTCCTAAGCTCGTTCAATACATCATCGTCTTCAAAATAAAGGCGAACATCCTCTGCCAAAGAACTCTGGTTCCCTTTCAGCGCAAGAACATAGGGAGGCTATTTCTCCCGACACTGTACCGCCTGCACCACCCAGCGGGCATCGTACCCTCTCCCGGTACAGGTGGAGAGCGTGATAATCGTGTCCGTGGAAGTTGGTACGATTCCAGTTTCAATGACAGAGTGGTTGAGGCCATATTGGATCAGCTCTTGCCGGTCCTCCTTGGAAAGGTCCTGCCGGTAGACGATTTCCGTCAACCCCACTTCGTAAGCTGCAAAGATAGCATATTGCCGGGTACCCTCCTCATCGGAGAGGTAAATGCTAGGGTGCAGTTGCCAGAACCCGGCATCGCTATACTGCTTCAGACTGCCAAACATGGACCCGTCCTGCATCCTGTGACCGTACAGAAGCGTATGAAAGTCCGCAAGATTGGTGCTGGCCCGGTAGTCCAGGAAAATCGACCCCGATGGGTTTTTCTCACCGTCCCAGGTGTGGGACAGATAGTAGGCATTGTCCTCCCCCTGGAGGACGGGATAAGAAAACGCACCGGGAATCTCGATCCAGCACACCACATCGGCGTTGACCTCCCGCAGTTTGGACAAGTCCAGTCCAGTGCGGACAGGGGTGGCTTCAACGGCGTTGTGGGTGCTGCTTGGTAAACTCACCAGTTGCGCTGCCTCCTGGTAAAGCTGATCCGCTCTCCGACTCTCTGCCTTGTGCCAACAAAGCATCAGCAGACAGGCGCATAGCAGCGCAAGGAAGAAAAGTCCCCAAAATCTCTGAAATTTGAAACGCATATGTCCCTCCTGATCAAAATGCCAGGGCCGGTTTGTCCGGCCCTGGCTGTGTACTCAGCGACGAATTCTATTTTTGTTCCGAATTTCCAGGCAGAACATGGATCCAAGTCCAATAAGGGAGGCCGCCAGAAGAAGGTACCATTTGCCGGAAGCATCCCCGGTCTTCGGCACATCCTCATCTATAACCTTCTCGGCAGGCACCGGGGAAGCATTCGTAGCAGGTGCATCCTCATTGGGGATCGCCACATCATCAGGACCTTCTGCGGTAATGTCGGTGCTGGGGGCTTCCGGTTCCGAAATATCCTCCACAGGAGGCTTCTCAGTGGAAGCCGGAGTATATGTTGGACTTAGATTGTCCGGGGGAGCGGGCTGTTCCGACGGTTTCGGCCTCTCCTCCGGATCCTCCGGCTCAACAGGCGTAACCGGCTCCGGATCGGGGTAAGTATAATTCTTTTCCCAGGTGACTTCCCACTCCCGGTCGTTCTGCTGAACGGTGGTGACGGTCACCGCAGTTTCTGCTCTGCCCTCGGTGGACGTGGTAATGTCTGTCCGACTGGTTTCAGCGGTATCAACTTTCTGCTCGGTGACACTGGATGTATCCGTTACGACATCAGCAGTGGCCTCGTTGACTGTGAAATTGAGGGAAACGGACAGGTCTACCATCTGCCTGCCGCTCTCGATTCCCACGAAGGTCTGGGAGGAAACGACCGGCTCTCCATTTTCATCACTGCCCACGGGCTCTGTACGAACCTCGGAAGTAAACAAATATACGCCCTCTCCAATGTTCTGCGTCCCAGTGAGCTGTAGGTCGATGTTCACGCCGTCTGCCAGTTTCAGGCCGGAGAGAGTATAACTGCCATCCTCGCTCCGGGGGATCACGCCATACTGCGTTTCAGAGTCATCTCCGGCAAGCCGCCGTGTCTCCACGATCTCGCCGTCTACCACCACATGAACCAGCAGATCGTCGCTCTCCGTGTCTGGCATGACTGCCAGCGTAAAGGTCAGGTCAGCCTCATATTTGCCGGAATCTTCATCCTGCTGGCCTACGGCCAAGCTGGCGTTGGTAGCAAAATTGTTCTCATTGATGAGGGTATTTTTGTGGGTAGGCGCTTCGGTCTGAGTAATCAGGTAATCATAGAGCGCTTTGGTCAGCGCCCACTCCCGGCTGTCCAGGTCCCGCCAATTTTTCCCAGTCTTGGCCTGGTAGTAGCTGGTGAACGGGTCCTCCTGATCAATCGCCATATTGCCACTGTTTCCGTAAGTCCAGATCGCGGCTTGGGTCGCCGCCAGCGCCATGCCGTCAAAGGCCCCCTGGTCCGCCATCCCAACTTTGGCACCGGCCTCCTCCTCTGCGGGGGTGCCGAAGACGTGGACCTGTCCCTGGAATCTGTCCCGCAGTTCCGCCAGCGCCAGTGCCGCCAGCACCGCCATGGAACCGTGGACGTTGTGTCCGCAGGCGTGGCCCAGCCCGGGCAGGGCGTCGTACTCCACCAGAATGGCGGCGGAAGGGCCGTCTCCGTTGTCCAGCACGGCATGGAATCCGGTGGGATAGCCCAGATAGGGATACTCCACTTGATAGCCGGCCTGTTCTAGAAGCGATACAATCTTTTGGCTGGAGCGAAACTCCTGGTCGGGAAGCTCCGGGTGGGCGGCCAGATCATCGCTGAGCGCAATTGCAGCGGCATGATTCCGCTCTACCGCCTGGGTGAGAAAGGATGGAATTCGCTGTTGATCCATAGTGATTTCCTCCGTAAACCGTAAAATTTTTGCAGGATGATGTTTAAATATAGCATAGACTGGATGAACTGGCAATGAAATTTATGGAACTTTTAAAAATGGGGGCAAAATGAAAGGGCTGAACGCCGCCCAGGGGAAAACTGTCTCAGGAACCGGTATGCCCGGCATTCCCCTGACAGTGTGCCCCATGGACGATGCGTCCAGCCCGCCTATGCGCCTGTTTTAATCCGTGAGAAAATGTCTGTTTGGAAAACGTTACTTCATGCCGTTCTCATAGGACTCGATCATCTTTTTGACCATCTGGCCGCCCACGGAACCGGCCTGCTTGCTGGTCAGGTCGCCGTTGTAGCCCTGCTTCAGGTTGACGCCCACCTCATTGGCGGCTTCCATCTTGAACTTATTCATAGCCTCGCGGGCGTTGGGAACCATAATCTTATTACTATTACTGTTAGACATAATGAAGTCTCTCCTTTTCAATTTGTTTTTATGAGTTAAAAGCTTGGATGGAACATCCGAGCATAGTTTGAGCTGTCCGCGCTTTTATATTCGGACGGTGTTCTGGTAAGTTTAGGTTGTACAGGCAGTGCGCAAAAAGCGGAAGACCATTTGTCATGAGCCGAGGATACCATCGCCTGGAAGGATACTCAGCCTTCCGTTAATATGAATTCATAAAAAGTTAAGGATTTTTTTGTCGTAATTTCCTTTGGCCTGTGTTAGAATACCCCATTGACAAGAGCGCCTTAGTACAAACTAGGCGCGAATAGAGGATGTATGCAATGAAAGACAAGAAAAAATGGTTGGTTCTGTGTGTGGCGCTAGGTCTTCTGGCAGGGGGCGGAGGATTTCTGTATCGTACCGGCTTTTTCAGGCGGCCGCCTCACTGGAGGGCCTGCGGACTTACATTACCCGCTTTACCCCCTATTCCCATTTGATTTTCTTTCTGCTTCAATTTTTATCGGTGGTGCTGGCGCCCATTCCCAGCAACATCACAGCCGCCGCTGGGGGAGTGCTGTTTGGTACGTGGCCTGCGTTTCTGCTCACCTTTGGGGCAGTAGTGAGCGGATCGCTGCTGGTATTTTGGCTGGCCCGGGTACTGGGCCGGGACTTTGCAGACCGGCTGGTCAGCCGGAAGCTGTCCGAGCGGTATCAAGCGATCCTGCGGACTAAGGCCCCCATTTTTTTAACGCTGGCCTTTCTGTTCCCCTTCTTTCCGGATGATATGCTGTGTATCCTGGCTGGACTCACCGATCTGTCCTTCCACCGCTTTGCGTTAATTGTAGTGCTGACGCGGCCTTGGGGACTGCTCTTTGCCAGCGCCTTGGGAGGGGCCTCTCTAAGCCTGTCTCCGTGGGTGATGGTACCCATTGGACTGCTAGGGCTGGCGTTGTTTCTGCTGGGGCTGAAATATGGAGATAAGTTGGAAGAAGGACTGTTAAAACGTTTGAGAGGGCACAAAAGTGGGGAGACTAAGTAGGTATGAGTGAAAGCCTGGCCGGACGGCCTTGAGATTTTATATTTTACCTCTTTACAAAACGCTGATAATATGATAAAATCCGGACATAACAATAATTAGTATTGTTAAGAAAGGGGGAGGGCCTTTGGAGCGTGCTGTCCGCTACAGTAAAAAACGAGAGGCAATTCTGGCCGCCCTCCAGGGGACGAACTGCCATCCGTCGGCCGAATGGCTCTACCGGCAGCTCAAGCCCCGGCACCCGGACCTCAGTCTTGGAACCGTATACCGCAACTTGGCCTTTTTTCAGGAGCGGGGCATGGTTCAGAGTGTGGGCGTGGTCCAGGGGCAGGAGCGGTTCGACGCTATTGTCGCCCCGCACAGTCACTTTGTTTGCGAGTGCTGCGGCACCGTTCTGGACCTTCCGGGTATCTGCCCGGAGGGGGAGCTGGAGCAGGCCGTCAGCCGGCAATATGGGGTCGTGGTGGAACGCCGCGAACTCATCTTTTTCGGGCGGTGCCCCGAATGTGTGAATCAACAAAATATCAAGGAGGAACCATTATCATGAAAAAGTTTGTTTGCAGTGTCTGCGGTTATGTCTACGAGGGCGACTCCGCCCCCGCCAAGTGCCCTCAATGCGGCGTCGGCCCCGAGAAGTTCGTGGAGCAGGGCGGCGAAATGTCCTGGGCCGCTGAGCATATCGTAGGCGTAGCCCAGGGTGTTGATCCTCAGATTATTGAGGGCCTGCGCGCCAACTTCCAGGGCGAATGCACCGAGGTCGGCATGTATCTGGCCATGGCCCGTGTGGCCCATCGCGAGGGCTACCCCGAGATCGG
>OFGA01001298.1_pt1 | contig 17580 bp, 11 predicted proteins | sample 1521471 | NCBI WGS metagenome assembly OFGA01 (sample SAMEA3504086, study PRJEB24116) | mouse gut metagenome | biome: mouse gut; feature: mouse-associated habitat; material: faeces | place: Denmark | collected 2011
GGGTCCCGGCAGGCCCGGGGCAGAAGGCGGCAGAGCACGGGCCGGAACAGGCGGCTCAGTCCGTCCATCATGCCGCTGGCCTTCATCACCGCCATAACCCCGTTCCACAGGCACATGATCCCCGCCATGCTCAGGCACAGCTCCACCGCCGCGCCCGCGCCCTCCATGGCCGCCGCGCCCACCGCGCCGGTGGTCCCGTTGTACAGCCCGAAGACCACCGAGACCACCACCATTCCCGTCCAGATCCACGCCATTGCCATGCTCTGTCGCCCTCCTCTTCCAGTTGGACAGCCGGGGCCGTCCCTCTATATATAGCGGCGCAAAAGAAAAACATGCAGAAATTTCCAGACATTTTTTGTCAAAATTTGTTGAAAAAGGCGGGGCAAGTGTGGTAATCTAATCCCAGGGCCGGCGGCGGAGGCCACCGCGCCCACATCTGTAGGACAGGAGGCCGGACAATGAAATCCACCGGTATTGTGAGAAGAATTGACGAGCTGGGACGGATCGTGCTCCCGATTGAATTGCGCCGTACCCTGGACATTGGAGAGCGGGAGACCATGGAAATTTTCGTGGAGGGCTCCTCTGTTGTTCTGAAAAAGTACCGCCCTACCTGTATTTTCTGTGACAGCGCCAAGGATATTGCCATCTTCAAGGGCAAGAATATCTGCGCCCGGTGCCTGCGCCAGCTGCGGGAAGCGCCGGAGGAATAACTGCAGCTTAAAAATTGACTGCGCCACTTTTTGACACGCCGGGAACTCGTGCGGTAAACTGCCGCACGAGTTCTCTCTGTCTTGACAAAAGCCGCAGAATATAGTATAATTTACGTTATGTAACAATGACAACACATTAAAAGGAGCAAGTCATGCCACCGAAAGCCAGAATTACAAAAAATATGGTAATAGAAGCCGCATTTGAAACCGTCCGTGAAGCAGGCGCGGAAAGCATCAACGCGAGGACCATCGCGCAGAAGCTCAGCTGCTCCACCCAGCCTGTCATGTATCACTTCAAGACGATGGAACAGCTGAAAAGAGCGGTTTACACCAAATCGGGCTGGTATCACACGGAGTACCTGATGCGCCTTCGGGAGCCGGGGGAAAACGTTATGCTGGGCATCGGACTCAATTATATCCGCTTCGCCATGGAGGAGCCCCATCTGTTCCGTTTTCTCTTCCAGTCGGGCTATGCCGTGGAAAACAGCGTGCTGGAAATGATAGACTCCGAGGAGCTTACGCCGGTGCTTTCCGCGATGCGGGAAGCCATGGGGATGAGCCTGAAGCAAACCAAAAAGGTCTTTTTGATCATCGCCCTGTTTGTCCACGGGTACGCCAGCATCATCGCCAATAATTCCTTGAAATATGAAGAAAATCTGGTGGCGGCCCACCTGGAGCAGGCATACCGAGGCGCGGTTTCCGCCGTGTTGGAGGAGGAGACATGAAAAAACTGTACGAGAAAAGCGAACTGGCCTTTGCGATTACCTGGATCGTGATTTATTGTGTGCTGCAATCCCTGGCAAACCCGCTTAATGATCGCATCGGCGTCAAGTACGCCGCAAGCGCCGCCTTCTGTGCCCTGCAAACTGCGGTCATCATTGGCTTTATTCGGAAAAACCGGCTGCTGGAGCGGTACGGACTATGCAGGTCCCCGTTCCCCGCCCGGCGGTTTCTCTACTATGTTCCGCTGGTGATTCTGGCCACATGCAATCTCTGGAATGGAGTCGCCGTCAATTTTTCTCCGGCGGACGCCGCCTGCCACATCGTTTGCATGTTCTGCGTCGGATTCCTGGAGGAAGTGATCTTCAGAGGCTTCCTGTTCAGAGCCATGGCAAAGGATAATGTGAAATCGGCCGTTCTGGTTTCCAGCATCACCTTCGGCTTGGGACACCTGCTGAATCTGGTAAATGGAAGCGGCATGGAACTGACGGAAAATCTGTGGCAGATCAGCATTGCCGTCGCCATTGGATTCCTGTTCGTGACGGTGTTCTACCGCGGCGGAAGCCTGCTGCCCTGCGCCGTCACGCACTCCGCTATCAACACGCTCAGTATCTTTTCAAGGGAAACGGGGCTGACGGCGGAAAAACGCGTGATGTGCAACCTGATTATGCTTGCCATTACCGCCGCCTATACTCTTCTTCTGACAAGGACGCTCCCGAAAAAGGCGGACGCAGCTATCTGACAGCTTCCAGAATATACATTCTGCTGCCGCAATCTCCCATGACCCGGGTCTGTCCGTCATAGCCGGTACCGGAGAACCCCTGCTTGAGCCAGACTCCCCGCTTTACCAGCAGATCTCCGGAGGCTGTGACGTTCTCCTCCTCTCCGGACAGGCGTACCATCTTGGCCGCCGCTTTCTCCGTCAGGGAACCCGGCCGGACGCGTACCGGAGAGATCATGTTCACCAGGGACCCAAAGTCCCCCAACTCCACCGCCGCCGGGCGGACGGAGAACGTCTGGTCCTCCGCGCTGCCCGGGACGGCGCGTTGCGGGAGGAATTCGACGTCATGTCCCGCCTGCCGGAGGAACTGCGGGGCCGGACGCCGCGGGCCGAGGCGTTTTTCGAGGTGGACGGGGCGGAGTACCTGGTCCGCACCTATCTGCCCGGCCGCTCCCTGGCGGAGGTCTGGGAGCCGGGAGAGGGGAGAGAGGACGAGGCGATCAAACTGGGCGCGTCCCTCTGCCGCCTGCTGGACCGGCTCCAGGAGCGGTTCGATCTGAGCGGCGCCGTGGAGCTGACCGTGGAGGCCGGGGACTTCGACGTGTATGGTAAGAAGTGCAAAATCCTGGACGCGGACGAGGACTGGGCGGACGAGGCACGCCGCTATTACATCGGGATCGTAGGCAAATACGGAGCACAGGTTCAGCGTCTTCTTAAGAAGGCATCCACCCTCGATATCCAGACCATCTGCCCGCTGCACGGGCCGGTATTGAAGGAGAACCTTGGCTACTACCTCGGTCTCTATAACACCTGGTCATCCTACAACGTAGAAGAAACAGGCATCGTCGTTGCCTACACCTCTGTCTACGGCAACACGAGAAAAGCAGTAGAGGCTCTGGCGGACAAGCTTCGTATGAAGGGCTGCCCGAAGGTTGTGATCTACGACCTGGCGCGCTGCGATATGTCAAGCGCAGTAGCGGATGCATTCCGTTACGGCAAGCTGATCCTCGCCACCACGACCTACAACGCAGACATATTCCCATTCATGCGCGAATTTATCGAGCATCTGACAGAGCGCAATTATCAGAACCGCTTCGTAGGCCTCATTGAAAACGGCTCCTGGGCGCCGCTTGCTGCCAAGACCATGAAGCAGATGCTTGAAGGCTGCAAGAAGCTGACTTTCGCAGATACGACCGTACACATCCATTCTGCCCTGAATGAAGAGAGCACCGCGCAGTTAGACGCACTAGCCGACGAATTCTGCAAGAACTATCTGGCTCAGCACGACGAGACCGCGGATAAGAACGATCTTACTGCATTGTTCAAGATCGGATACGGACTCTATGTTGTTACCTCCAATGACGGCAAGAAGGACAACGGACTGATCGTCAATACCGTCACACAGGTCACCAATACGCCGAACCGGATCGCAGTTACCATCAACAAGGATAACTATTCCCATCATGTGATCAAGCAGACGGGAATCATGAACATTAACTGCCTGTCTACCGACGCACCGTTCAAGGTATTCCAGAACTTCGGTTTCCAGAGCGGAAGGACAGTGGATAAGTTCGAAGGCTGGTCGCCTCTCCGTTCTGACAACGGACTGGTATTCCTGCCAAGATACATCAATTCCTTTATGTCTCTGAAGGTAGAGCAGTATGTAGATCTGGACACGCACGGCATGTTCATCTGTACCGTTACAGAAGCCCGCGTGATCTCCAACGTAGAGACCATGACCTACAACTATTATCAGAGCAACGTGAAGCCGAAGCCTGACACCGAAGGCAAGAAGGGTTATGTATGCGTAGTATGCGGTTACGTCTATGAAGGCGACGAACTGCCTGACGATATCGTATGCCCGCTCTGCAAGCACGGCGCTGCCGATTTCGAGAAGATTTAATTACAGCGCTGCTGTCTGCGCCAGATGCACGTCTTTGCCCCCTGACATAGCATGCTATGCCAGCGGTCTGCAGACGCACATCTGACGCAGACAGCGGCTAATGCAGATCCCCGTTTGCCGGATTATCCAGTAATTTGCCGAACCCGTCGAACCGCGATCCGTGGCAGGGGCAGTCCCAGGAGTGCTCCGCTCTGTTCCATACAAGCGCACATCCAAGATGCGGGCATCGTTTCTCGGAGAACGTGATAAAATGTGCTGCTGCCGCCAGGCAGTTGACCATAAGCTGCGGCTTTAACATATTTCTGGACGGCGAAAAGACCGGGGCGTACGGATTCTCCTTATCAAGGATCATATCCGTCAGAATCGACGCCGATACCATAGACGCCGTCATCCCCCATTTATTGAAGCCTGCCGCCGCATAACGATCCTGCGTTCTTCTGGAATATCTTCCTATATAAGGGATTCCGTCCAGTGTAATACAGTCCTGTGTTGACCAATAATATCTCTCATCCAGATTCGGATAGTACAATCTCGCGCAATTGCGTATCGCTTCCCAGTTACCGCCTATTTTCCCGGTCTTATGTCCGCCGCCGCCTAGAAGCAGATAATCCCTGAAGCTTCGAAAGGACATCCCGCCCTCGGCTTCATCCACGTACATCCCCTTTAACTGCGGCGCTCCTTTCAATGCGATCACATACGAGCGGTACTGGTACATTTTCATGAAATACATTCCATGCGTATTATCTATAGGAAAATGTGTCGCAAATATCACTCTGTCGAATGCAATGCTCCCTTCATCCGTCAGCGCCGTTTTCTCTGCCAGCTCCCTGATAAAGGTCTCTTCATATATGTTCAATCCCTGCGCGATCCTGCTTATGAACTTCAGCGGGTTAAACTGAGCCTGCTCTGCGAATCCCACCGCCCCCGCCGTCTTGATGGGCAATTCGCACTCTTCCGTCAGAATCGGGCGCGCTCCGAGCCGTGCAAGCGCTTCCGCCTCATGCTCCAGTCTCTTACTGTCCTTTCTGGAATAGACAAAAGACGGCCTGACTTCATAATCACACTCTATGCTCCGGCACAATCTGTCAAACTTACGGACAGCCTCCTGGTTGGCGTCAAGATACATCTTAGCCTTCTCTAAGCCCGCACCCTTAAGAAGCTTATGGTAGATCAGCCCATGCTGTGCGGTAATCTTCGCCGTAGTATTCTTCGTGACCCCCGAGCAGATCCGCCTTCCTTCGGCAAGTATATACTCAACGCCTGCATTCTCCAGAAAATACGCGCACAGGATCCCCGCCATTCCGCCTCCGATGATCAGCACATCCGTCTTCCTGCTTCCTTTCAGTTTATCGAAACGCGGCATGCTTGTATTTTCAGTCCAAATAGATCTCATTTCCACCACTTTTCTGCCCTCCATCAGGAAAATATTGCTGTAATAGTTTTTGCAAACCAGAAAAAAGTATACTTAAATATGAAAATCAATCGAAAAACTATACTAAAATTTTTCGATTTTTTCTACCAATATGCCGAATGAATTTTTATATAATCGTGTTATACTTTTGTAAATGGAAAAAAATAGGAGGACAGTAAGCTCTATGGGAATAATTTTTAATGAAACAACGAAGACCATCACCTTACATACAAGACATACATCTTATCAGATGAAGATCGGCAATCTGGATTATCTGCTTCATCTCTACTATGGACCGTCTATCCGTGATACAGATATGTCCTACCAGATCATGCAATATGACCGGGGATTCTCCGGTAACCCTTATGAATCCAGGAACGAGCGGACCTTCTCATTAGACGCGCAGCCTCAGGAGTTCAGCACGCAGCAGCAGGGGGACTTCCGTACCGCAAGCATTGAAGTCGTCAACTCGGACGGAAGCTACTCCTTCCACGGCAAAACGGTCAACTTCAAGATCAAGGACGGCAAATACCAGTTAGATACGCTGCCCTGTGTATTTGCCACCGCAGAGGATACCGCGGACACACTGGAGGTTACTCTGACAGATGCAGTCAGCGGCGTTCAGGTTATCCTGCTGTACAGCGTATTCGAGGAAGCCGATATCATTACAAGAGCCGTGAAGGTCGTCAATAAAGGCTCTGCCCCCATCCACCTTAAGAAGATCATGTCTGTCTGCCTTGACTTCTTGAACGGTGCGGGCTTTGATCTGGTAAGCCTCCCGGGACGCTACGGACAGGAACGGCAGGTGGAGCGCCAGCATATGACACACCACATCCATACGATCGGAAGCGTGCGCGGCTCTTCCAGCCATCAGCAGAATCCGTTTGTCATCTTATGTGACAGGGACGCCACGGAAGATTACGGCAAATGCTACGGATTCTCCCTGATGTACAGCGGCAATTTCCTTGCGGAGGCGGAACTTGACCAGTACGACCAGCTCCGCCTGGTCATGGGAATCCATCCAAAGCAATTCGTATATGAGTTAAAACCGCAGGATGTCTTTGAGGGGCCTGAAGTCGTCATGGCATTTACCGAGCACGGATTCACCGGACTGTCCCATCTGTACCACGATTTCTACCGGACGAACCTGTGCCGCAGCAAATTCGTCCAGAAGGTACAGCGTCCGGTCCTTATCAACAGTTGGGAAGCGGCATTCATGGATTTCGACGACGTGAAGCTTGTCGAGATCGCCAAGGCAGCCAGGAATATGGGCGTCGATCTGCTGGTCATGGACGATGGATGGTTCGGCAAACGCGACGACGACAACAGCGGACTGGGCGACTGGTATGTGAATACAGACAAGATCAAATGCGGTCTGCACAAGCTTGTAGAGCAGATCAATGATCTGGATATGAAGTTCGGTATCTGGTTCGAGCCGGAGATGGTATCGGAAGACAGCGATCTGTACCGCGCACATCCTGAATGGGCTATGCAGATCCCGGGGCGCCATGCCGTTCGGAGCCGTAACCAGATGGCTTTGGATATGAGCCGAAGAGACGTGCAGGACTATCTGATCGAGAATATCAACGCGATCCTTGACGACGCCAACATCTTCTATGTCAAGTGGGACATCAACCGTTCCCTGGCTGATATCTGGTCCAACGAGCTGCCGCCGCAGAGACAGGGCGAAGTCTATCACCGGTACATACTTGGACTCTACCGTGTGATGGATCAGATCATCAAGACGCACCCGGATATCCTGTTCGAAGGATGCTCCGGCGGAGGCGGGCGTTATGACGCGGCAATGCTCCATTATTATCCGCAATACTGGGTCAGCGACAACAACCATCCGCTCGACAGGCTTAAGCTTCACTACGGAACCTCCTTCGTCTACCCGGTATGCACCATGGGCGCGCATATATCAGACAGCGGCAAATTCATCCCCTTGAAGACGAAGGCTGTGGTCGCCATGTGCGGAACCTTCGGTTATGAGCTGGATGCGACCCATCTTACTGACGAAGAACAAGAGATCTGCCGCAAGCAGAGCGAACTGTTCCGTAAGTTTTATCCGCTTATAATCAAGGGCGATTATTACCGTCTGACAGATCCCTTTAAGCCCGGCAATATGACTGCATGGCAGCATGTATCTAAGGATCAGTCGGAATCTCTCCTAAGCGTGGTCGTCACCAACCTGACCTGCAACGGTCCTCAGGAGTATATCCGGGCAAAAGGACTTGACCCGAAGGCCATGTACAGCATTAACGGCAGTACCGAAGTCCGCTCCGGTTCCGCTCTTATGAACGCCGGGCTTCCGATCAACCGTGAGGTCGAGGAATACAGTTCATTCCAGTTCTATCTGAAACGCCGATAGAATAATAACTATTAAGGGCCGTTCAGGAAAGATGTGCATAACACACCTTATCCTGAACGGCCCATTTTATCTGATGCTGTTTACTCCTTAATAGATCGCTCCCATAAGCGGTGAGACCGCAAGCAATATATTCAGGCCCCACATTACGACCGCAGCAATAATTCCTATAATACACAGAATCTTTCCTGCCTTCGCAAGCCCGGACTTGCTGGAGCCCGCACCCATTCTCGCCCGGGAAAACCCAAGGCACGCCAGCAGAATACTCACGAGAGGAATCAAAAATGCGAAGATCAGACTGAATATTCCGAATACCAGCCCCATCGTCGCCGCACCGGAATTATCCACCGTATGTACCGGAACCACATTCGGCATCGGCTGTCCCGATCCGGTCGCGCCGCCCTGATTCATCGGGATCGGCTGATTAAGGGCTGCGAATAACTGTTCCAGGCTCGCCTTGTACGGCTTCTTCTGCAAAGTCCCTACGAACCCGTCGAGGTTCCACTCTCCTCCGAAGGTTCCCTTCATCCACGCTTCCAGATGGAATATACCTCCCGTATAGCTCCACTTCAAGTATTTATACCCCTCCATCATGGCGTCTCCGGCACGGTACGCCGGCTCCCCCTTCCAGTCGGACAATACAAAACTGTTCTTCTGCAGAAAATCATTCATCATAAACTGCACGAAATCATCCGGCTTGTTCAACACCAGGTCTCTCACATATCTGGCCATCTCTTCCCACTCCTTGCTATTATAAATATTTCTTACCTATAACATATTAACGCTAAATCCGCGAAAATGCAATATTTCAGCTAAAATATAAGCTCCTGCTGCTCCATTACCTCGATCTGCGACACGATCATCGTCTCCGGTTCATTCCCTCTTAGGTGGTCTGCTTTCAAATACTGCATCCCGCCCCTCAAACTCGCCGCAATAAGGTTCAGCACATAGATATTGTCAAAGCGGTTGTAGATCGATTCCCCGCCAAGTCCGGTGAGACAGACTAACTGCGTATTCGTCTTCTTCGCCACGTCCATCAGCGGTTTCAGCAGATGCGCGGCGTTCGTCTGTGCAAACGGATTGTCCATCACCAGGACCTTCCCCTCGTTCCTGTCCGCGAATATATCCGTATCGTCCTTCCGCATATAGTACAAGAGGCTCGACAGGATAACGAATGCCGACAGAAAACCTTCGCCGCCTGAATTCCTCGCCACTTCCGCCCAGGTAATCGGATATTCTCTCTGAGCTTCGATCTTATACAGGCGGATCTGCACATTTCCGATTCCTACCACCGTATCATACAGATTCCTCGTCGTGATCCGCGTACCGAAATATTCCTGCGCATTTTCATTCTGTTCGAACTTTTCCAGACCCTTTTGGGTAATCTCGTCCACCATATCCTGCAGGCGGATCTGATAGAGGCTCTCATTCTCCTCCCATTCCGGGAGCTTAAGCTTAAGCATCTTGACAGGACGCTCCCTGATCGTGATCGTTGAATTATGGTCGATCCTTCCAAGATTCTGATGTACTTCCCGGACATAGTCCTCCATCAGCTCTACGATCTTCTTCTTCTCCTTCTCCACCAGGGATATGTCTACCATGAGCTTCTCCATCAGGCTGTCATATGACTGCAGCGTCGTTGCAAGCTGGCGAAGAACGGCAGACGCATCATCCGTAAGCTCCAGCATGGCTTCAAGCGGTTTCTTATAGAAGTCCTCCTGAAACTGCTCCATACGCACGACCCGGTTCAGCAGACGGGCAAGCCTGTCCCTCTCTTCCCGGCAATCCCGCTCCTTCTGCTTATAATCCCGTATCAGGATTCCCTTATAATTCCGAAGGCTGTGCCCGTCCATCTCCGAGAAATCCTGCTCCCACACGACCTCTTCTCCTAACGGGAACTCATTATATTCCGACAGCGCCGTCAGATTCTCGTCGTATATCCGAAGCTTCTCCCTCCGGTCATCCGCCTGACGCTTGGCCTCCTTCTCCTGATAACGCAGTTGGTTCTTCTCCGCCTCAAAATCCTGGTTTTGGATCTCCTCCTTAGGCAGCGGCTCTTCCTCTTTGCACTCGCTTCTCATCCGTTCCAGACGCTCCCGTTTCTGCTGCTCCACTACCGCGATCTGCTTGTCCTCCTCATTCCAGAGTCTCTGCTTCACCGCGATCTTCTGCTTACGGTCTTCCAGCATGATCTCCTGATGCGATTCTTCCTCCCGGCTGTAGGATACATGCGCCCACTCTTCCTTAGCAAAACCGTATTTCCTCTGCAGATGCAAGAGCTCGTCCGCCGCGTCCTGATAACGTCCTGCCGCCCGCTGCTCCTGTTCTTCTAACTCCTGGATCTCCTGGGACATCTGTGATGTGACCGCAGCATACCGCGCCTCCATCTCCCTGACTGCCGAATCGTCTAAGGTACTTGCCGTATCATCGGAATTACCGTTATACCTCTGGTACTTCCTGATCTCCTTCTTAAGCTCTTCCCCCGCATGCACAAGGTTATTTCTCTCGATCTCTCCTGACTTCTGCCGTTCTCTGAGCTTCTCCTGCCGCTCCTTCGATAGCTTCTGCTTCCGGGTAAGCTTCTCGGCCTCCCTCTTGCAGCGTTCAAGCTCATTTAGATTCTGCTCATAGAGTTCATACTCTTTGCACAGACGTGCAAAATCCTCGATCCTTCTCTGCTGCCGCTCCGTCTCCTGCCCCGTCCTGCGAATATCCAGTTCTACATGTTCAAGCTCCGAGCGCAATTTGCCAAGCCCGTCCAGACACTCACGGATATCCCGCTCCAGCTTCCCGGTCTGCTCCGTGAGTTCCCTGATATCCTTCTCATTGGCATCCCACTTCTCCTTGCTGACTTCCTGATTCCGAATCATCTCCTGACGTTCAAAATACTCCGTATATTCCGTCTGCCGGACTTCGATCGCTTCCTTCTTCTTCCTGATCTCACGCTCCTTCTCTTCCACCAGAAGGCGCAGCTTCTCCTCATTCAGAAGATTCTCATTGAACAGGACATAGAAGCTGACCCCGTCAAGCCGGATGATCCCGCTCTCCCGTCCTCCTTCTTCGCTCTCCAGCATCTCCCTTGGCACGATAGGAATAGGAAATGAAGTATAGATCCCTTCCGTGTTCCGGGACAGCTTCTTAAGCTCCGCTTCCGACAGGATCAGAGCATAAGGCAGAAAAGGATGCCGATGGACCAGCTCAAGGTTCTGCTCTTCCGAATATCCGTTCTTGCCAAGCCATTCCATACCATAGACCGCATGGATGCCCAGCTCCTTAAGCTCCCGCTCCAGTTCATCCGGCAGCTCCAGCACCTTCCCCTGGGTCAGTCTCTGGTATTCCTTCTGAAGGCTGTCCTCTTCCTTTTCAAGATTCCTCCGCAGTCCCGCGATCTCCAGTAATTTTCTCTCGGAGGCGTGAAGAATCTTCTCCGTATCGAACAGCGCCGTCTCCTCCAGCTCCAGATAACGCAGTACCGTTCGCCGGGCATTAAGCTCCTTCTCATAGTCCTGCCGTGTATTCTCCTTCTGCGTAAGCATAAGCTTCCCGCGAAGCTGCCCGGCCTGAAGCTCCTGAAGAGAACGCTCCTGGCTCCTGCATCTCTCCTTCGTCTGCTCCTGCTGCTTTTTCAATCCCTGACGCGCCCGGATATGCCGCTCCAGCTCCTTCTCATAAGCCTCCCTGCGGATCCCAAGCATCCCCGGCTCGTACACTCCAAGAATATTGCGGACCAGAGATTCCTCATAACGGCGGTTATAATCCTCCTCCGTCCTGTCGTAGGACGCTGCCGCGCTCCTTAAGCCGCCTTCCCTGGCGGCATTCTGTATCAAGCCCTCGGACAGGACCGCAAGGCCTTCCTCCACGTCGGCAAGTTCTCCCGCAACGATCCTGGACGCTTCCTCATTCTCACTCTTCTTCGTCTCATTTTCCTCAAGACGCCCTTCATAATACCGTCTCAGAGTACGCCCCAGATGATTCCTCTCAGGCTCGAGATCCTCTTCCTTCTTCCTGGAGATCAGAAGTCTCTGCCGTACCAACTCCAGATCCTCCCGTTCCTGCTCTGCCTCCTTCTGCTGCCTGGCGCACGCCAGCAGATGCAGCGTCCGCCCGATCTTCCCGGCCTCTCCCTCCAGATCTTCCTTCTCGATCTCGATCATATCACGGTTGCTGATGTGATAATGCTGCTCCTCATTCAGCCGATGGATCTCGCTGGACAGCTTCGCATATTCGATCCGGGCTATCCGCCCGCTGATCTCCTCGATCCCGGCAAGAATACCCTGATATTCTTCCTCCGTCACATCATGAAGCCGGTTCAGCTCTGCAATGAAATGCGCCACCACATTCTCCCGGCGCTTTCCTTCCTCCGTCTCCGCCTGATAGGCTTCGGCCCTCTCCCGGATCCCGGCGGCCTCCTCCCTGAATGCACGGATGATATCACGCCGCCTGATCTTCGTCTGGTTATCCTTGTACTGGCCCACGTATTTCTCCAGAATCGTCTGAAATTCCTTCATACGGTTCTGCTCCTTATTCAGCTTGCTCTCCACCGCTTCAAGGAACCACTTCTCCACCAGCCCCTTCTCGTCCCGGCAATCCGCGAAGAGCTCCGACAGCCCCGACTCCTTCAAGTTCACCTTCTTGATGATCGTCTCCCATTCCTTATAATGGATCTGATATTCCGCCAGCTTATCAAAATACTGCCTGGACTGCGCCGCATTCGTCATATCATAGCAGAAGAAATTCATAGACCGATCCTTCTTGTACGTCTCGAACATCTGCCTGCACGCCGCAAAATTCTTAAGGATCATCTCCTTCTTCCCCTTCTCCACTACAGGAAGATGGTAAATATCCTGAATACAGGGCTTGCGGTATTCACTGATGATATTGATCATCTCCAGGTTCTCCCCGCTGCCCTCGCCGATCTCCTGGCTTCTCCGCACCATCATGCCGGTAAGAACATAACCCGCTCCCCCATCCAGCGCCCACTCTACCAGGATAAAAGACGGCTTATTCGAAGTAAAATAACTCTCAAACAGCCGATCCTTCACATCCCGATACCTCTTATGCACAAACGGCGCCAGCAGCATCTGAACCAGCACTGATTTGCCGCCGCCGTTCCTTAAGGACAGCAGCGTGCTCTCCCCGTTCAGATGAAAACACTCGTCGCTGATGCGGATCGCGTTATTGTTGTAGTTCACATTGATCAGCCTGACGGCCTGTATCTTACTCATTCTCCGTCACCCCCAGCACCTTCAGCACTCTCCGGTAATTATTCTGGTTCAGCAGATTCCAGTCCATAAAATTATCCAGCTTCTTCGTAGTCTTGATCATCTCATCCTGTTCCACATACTCGATCAGCCCTTGCTTCTGCAGAAATGTCAGTATATGATGCAGGAATCCCTCCTTCGTCGTCTTCGCCCTGGAGCCCTTGTCATCCGAGCGCAGCGCCTCATAGGCCTCCAGCATATTGGAAAATGCGATCCCCGCCTTCTCCTCTTCCTCTTCTCCCACACTCTGGGCGCCTTCCCTGAGCCGGGCCGAGATACAGTTCTGAAGCTCACCGACCCGGATATATTCCCTCGCCTTGCTGCTGCTCCCCTGCCCGTCGAAGAATTCCACCAGAAGAGTCAGCACTGCGAACTGGGACAGATAATAATCCTTGTCTGTACCGGACGATTTGCAGAGCGCCGCCTTAAGCTGCGCCTTGGAAAAACCAAGGAAATTATTCTCTTCCTTAGGGATCAGGTAGATCACATTCCCATACCGCTCGATTCGGCTCTGGGCGATCTCCCCCTGAGACTTGACCAAGTTCTGGATCCCCTCCTGCTCTGTATATGCCTTATACAACTGCATTTCCTCTTCTTCCCGAAGCTCATGATGCTCCAGAAGATAGTAGAAGACCTCTTGGCTGATCCTGACCTCATCTAATTCATACGCCATATCTCTAGCTCCTTTTTCTATATTCTATCCTGCTTGCACGACACGAATCCGCACATTCGAACACCGGATCGTCTTCCTCTCCCTATCCTCGTTCAATATCCCTTCAAACGTTACCGCGCTTCCATCCTCTATCCGGTAAGTTTCCACCCTGCGGATATCACGGAATTCCGGATATTCCTCCGCCAGATACAGAAGCATCTCATTCAGATGGAATTCTCCCGGCCTGTCCTGGATGAACTCGCTCCGTTCCTTCGCAAGCGCGGCAATATCAATCTCCTGATTCCTGATCAGCTCCACCATGATCTCCTTGAAGATCTCCACATTCGGGATCAGCTGCTCCCGTTCTTCTACCTGCCCCTCCACAGCCGCGCTGATCTCCTGAAGCGATGCCTCCCCCGTCTTCACGGCATAACCAAGAAGGCGGCAAAGACACACTTCATACTTTTTAAGCTTCTCCTTGCGGCGCGCCTCCTGTTCCCGCATCCACGCCTCGTCGCCAAACTCCAGACGCCCTTCCTCCTCTTTTTCCGCCTTCCTGCGCAGAGGGCGCTGCAGCTCCATTGATTTATTCAGATTATAGACCTTACCGGGATCCCCTATAAACAACGGCCTTAAAAACGCGTCCAGCCGTCCCAGCGCCTCCGGCGCATCCAGTATTTTTTCATACAGCTCGTTCCGGATGGAAAACCGGCGGATATAAGACATCTGCGACAACAGCTCCAGTTCATGCGTATACAGCGATTTCAAATCAAAATGGCTGCTTAAGATTTTCTGGTGCTCGTCAATCGTGCGGTTTAAATACTGTTCAATCACGCCCAGGTTTTTCAGCTTTTCCTCTTCCTTCGGTTCCAGCTTTCCCACGTTTAAATCCATCTCTTCCAGTTCCGCCGCGCGTTTTTTCACCAGAGCGCGGTAATCCAGAAACTTCTGCTTCGTATCGCTGACTGTCGCCAGGTTTCCTTCCAGAACCGCTTCGTACTCCGCCACCGAATAACTGAGCGCATTCCGCCGGATTTTGCCCATGGCCTCTTTGATTTTCTGCAGCTGGATCCGCAGCAGGTTAAACACGTTTTTGATATCGTCCACCGCTTTATCGTAGCTTTGCTTTTCCAGGTGCATCCGAAAAATCATCTCATGGACGCTAAAGCGCATATTGTCCTCAATTTCCATCGTAGACAAAATCAGGTTATAGCCGTCCTCCGTCAGATAATAAGACGTCCTGCGCACCTCCGAATCCACATAGACGATCCGGTTTGCCACATAACTGACATGCATCGCCTCGTACGCGCCGCTTTCAAAATGAAACCCGTCAAAATACATCGCCTTCCCTTCGTTTGAAAGGATGACATTTAAAATGTAATCCCCTAACGCCCTGCACTCCGCATACCCCATCGGCTTTCCGAGATAACGCATATTCAGGCTGTCTAAATACGCCCCGATATCGTCCGCGGTACAGTGTTCGTCTTTTAAAGATTGTTCCATCACATAGAGCAGTACGGCAAAAATCACATTGACCTGCTCGTCGATTTTGACAAACCCGTATTGCTTCCAGATTGATTTCTGGCTGCTGTTTACAAAAAGAAGGGCATAGCGGCCAACGTGTTTCATGCGCTTTGGGAACTGTTTTAAAAAATCGTACTGCATGGGCTTCCTCCTGTGTCGTTTTTGCGCAGAGGCATCTTTGCTATCCATTATACAGACCAAACAATCTTATGTACAGTAAAAATTCTCCCTTTTTCATTGCAAAAAAACGGGCATACAGACTAATCCATACGCCCGTCTTTCTATTCCCGCAGGTTTTCCAAAAACCTATTTTGCAAACTCTGCATCTACTGCATCTGCATTTGTCGTTATCGTCTCCATTTCATCCCTGGTATAAAGATCATCCTCACTTTTAATTACACCGGCCTCAATCAGCGCATGAATTGTATTTCTGCAGTTTTTATGAAGCGAAATCGCAGCCGAACCTTCCGCGCTCCACATATTGTACTCCCTGTTTCGCGCTTCCCGGTTTCCAATTTTATCATTTTTTATAACATACTGTATTGTAAGCGAATTATAATACACCTCGTCCGCCGTTTCCTCCATATCCTGATACCGCAAGCCGTTCCGGACAAATTCCTTAAAATTTCCTTCCATAGCGTCGTCTATCACAGCCTGATAGATTTTTTTAGCTTCTTCTTCCGAGAACACGCGTTCATCATACGCCCCGTCTTTGTCATATATATCCATTCTGGCGTCTTTAATCATCACATTCTCATAATCCCCGGCGAACATATTGTCAAGATACACTTCCGGATCCATGCAAGCCTCCGCCAGCTTCCCGATCACGGTTTCCGGATCGGAAATCATCTCTGTTCCGGCAGGTATATTGTAGGCGCGCCGCAGCATGGAACCATTTTTCAGATAATAATTAACGGTTACCCCCAACAAATCGCTGTCCATCCACAAATTCCGCTTCGCCGCAAAAGATTCAAATTCTTTTTTGGATGAAATAATCTGGCTGTGGATTTCAAGTATACGCCGTATGTCTTCCTCACTGTCCCCTCCGATAACATAGCTTCCCGAAAGGTATGCGCTTTCGATTTCGGCGCTGTCCGGCATTTTTTTCTCCTGCCCGAAAAAATCGCACTCAATGCTTAACAGCAGCAAAAAAAGCGCAGCCGAAAATATACCATACTCCGCCAGCCTTTTTTTACGAAAAACACGAAATCCTTTTTCCAGGAACATCTGCGCCCCAAAGAAGAAAACGGCGCCAAATAAAACGGCAAATGCAAGCACTGCAAAAAATAATTTCCTGCCGGATCCAATGCCTAGCATGGAACAAAATGCCATACTAAACAAAAAGCCCCCGCAAAGACCCGCGCCCCACCGGAACACAGGGCTGATCCAGGAAACGGAAATCAGGCTCCCCGCCGTTTCCACATGCTTTTTTTTGTATACATAATAAGCGGCTGCCAAAAGAAACAAGGCTGCAAACGCATAACCCGCCACTGCCCCGGTTCCCTCAAATCCGCTCGTAACCGTGGAATCATCCATATAATCAAATCTTATTCCCGTATTACGCAAAAGATAAACGAGCGGTGACAAAACATCCATCCGGCTGCTCGAATATCCCCATGACACTCCGTAAGAAAGCATCTCAACCATAGCGGAAACTAAAAACTTACTACCCACAAACAGGACGTTTAATATCAGCGTCAAAACCGGAACCGCAAACAGCTGCCCGGTAAACATAGCCACAAATACCGTAAACGTATAAAAGAAAAAGCTAATCCCAACCGCAAACAGCATACCTGTAAACAAGTAGTTAATGCTCGTATAACCGCATACCACGCTGACAAGCGTCCCTGTTAAAAAGCCGACTACTTCCGGTATTACTAGAAACAGAAAACCCGAAATATAATTTGTCACAAACAGTTCCAAGCGCGTAACCGGAAGCGCATGAAACGTATAGGCGCTCCTTGTGCTGTACAGATAGGAAAACACCGCCATAACTGCCGCAAGCGAAAATACAAACAGCATACCCGGACTAATATAAACCTGCAGCAGAGACGTGATATCATGTAAACGCTGCTGCTCTATCTGCGTCTGCGTCATATTGGTATAATACCGGTACTGCAAAGAATTGTCATAAATCATAAACGGCAAAAGAAACAAATTCCAAAAAAGGATCATTCCCCAAATCGGCCAGTAATGCGTAAAATTTTTCTTAAAAATCGTCTTATTAAAATAAGATGTCTTTGACTTCATAATCCACTCCTCCTAATTCATATATGAAAATCTCTTCAAGTGTCAGTGGAAGGATATCAA